>Ga0315555_1002607_pt1 | contig 12621 bp, 12 predicted proteins | sample SalMarSW160380MG_FD_202113 | JGI IMG/M metagenome (GOLD analysis project Ga0315555, IMG submission 202113) | Salt marsh sediment microbial communities from the Plum Island Ecosystem LTER, Massachusetts, United States - Salt Marsh Sediment SW1603-80 ...
GCGAGTGCCAAGAACTGTGCCGTCTGGTGCCACCACGTCCCACTTATCAGCATAGTGTTTCCACCCTTCATCAGCATGTAAAACGGTAACAGTAAACTGATACGTATGTTGGCTCGTTTTCGTGACCTCAACTGCAATGACGTCAGCTTCCCCCGCGTAGCCCACCGCAGCAAACGTCCATAGTAAAAGCAACATTACCATAAAAGTTCTCAAGCGTTTCATTGGATATCACCTCTCTCCAGCCTCTGTGTCTATAGTCTAGACCTACCTCCCTATGACCCCTGTTTTTTGCGCGCCGCTTTTGCCATCTCTTTTTCGATCATACGCTTTTTGATCGCTAACCCCCCGGTGAAGGCAAAGACCTTTAAGGCGTGAAAGAATAGCCCAATGCCCCAGCCGAGAAGGGGCCAGTAGAACCAGAGGTATCGGGGTGCGGTGAGAAGGTTGGTCATAATAAGCAAAAGGTTCACTCCCGCATAGACTGCCAGGTGGATGAAAAATCCGAATTTGGCCTCTACCCTTGCCTTGGCTTGGCGGTAGGCATCGTGTTTGTCCACAGGTGTCTCCTTTCCGGGTTCATCTCTTTTTGTGTGTACGCCGAGAGGGCTCCGAGCCCTCGGCCCAGCGGCCTCCGCCCGACATGGCCTCGCGGATCGCGCTCACCCCAAAAAACCGGCCGTGATGTTCTACCTGATGGACCATTGCCACCACCATTGCATTTAGCGGTGTCGGCACCCCCGTCTCGGTACCCAGACGGACGATCTCGCCGTTCAGATACTCGATCTCCGTCGGACGGTGCCTTCGCAGGCTCTGGAGGGTTGAGCCGAAGATGGGGAGGTTTGAGGCGGTGCGGCGGACCTTTGCGGCCGTCAGGCGGGCGGCGAGACGCACAGGCAGCTTGCCTAACAACCGGACCAATGTAACCGAGATGTTGGGGAGCGATTCGAGTCGGATACCGGCCCGCTGGACGACCGCCAAACCCTCACGGAGCAGACGGATTACCAATTGGCTGAGATAGGGCTCCGCATATATCTCTTGGAGTGTGCGGTTTGTGATCGCCGGCAGGGCGTTGTTCACATTGATGAGGAGCTTGAGCCAATGGGCGCCGAGAATATTGGCCGAGACACGGGTGGGGATGGCCTGGTTGAGGATTGAGGCGACCATCGGCGTAATCGGTTTATGTGCGGCAAAGGGATGACCGATGACCAACGAACCGGGCGTTACGACGGTGACGCTGCCGGGGGTGAGATAGGTGGCGATAACGAAGGCCACCGCGCTCACCACCTGCTGAGGCGGCACCACGCCCGCGACGAGATCGTCGCTGCGCACGCCGTTTTGGAGGGTGACGAGCGGGACGTCTGTCAGCAGGCGGCGATTGGCCTTTACGGCCGAAGATACGTCCTGGGTCTTGACGGCGAGGAGTACAAGGTCGGGGCGAAAATCCAGCTGTTCGGCAACGGGTACCTGGACGGTGAACTTACCCAACGCCCCATCGATTTGCAGTCCGTCCTTACGGACGGCAGCAACTTGTTCTGGACGACCGATCAGGGTCACATCCTGCCCTGCGCGGCTGAGCAGGGCGCCGAACATGGATCCAACGGCCCCGGCACCGATGATAGCGATACGTGCCATACTCCTCCCCTGCTATTGATCGCGGTTCCGGACAAGGAACAGTGGCATTATAACACAACAAGACTATTTCTTGGGATATCCTACGGATTGTGCCAGGGTGATGTGCTGGTCCGGTCTCAATTTCACCGCTTGAGCTATTCAACGTTTTTTGAGCTCAAGGCACTCCCAGGCTTCTTCAAGATCGCTCACCACTTTTACCAAGGCTCCCCGATTGCCAGCAACAGTCGCGAAGAATTTATCATCGGGCACCTGTTCACCTGATTCTAGAACCACCATGCGGACAGGCGCCGCATGTTCCGCAGCGAAGAAGCTGGCCAACTCGAACCTATCCATAGTAGGAATCGGTCCCTCAACCTTGCGGATATCGACAAAGATTTTCGATAGGACACGCTGACAACAAGCATCAAAGATCTGGCGAATGAATTCCTTTGCGTTAGCACTATCAAAGGCACCGGACACTTCGACGTGGAGGTATTCATCTTTCGGTTCGATCTGGATGTGCTGTGGCATCTTTCTCCTCCTTATCCCATTGACTGGTTAGGTGCCACGTTGAAACTTCTGATCAAGCATTATGGCCGGATAGAAATCTACTTCTTCGCCAATGGTTTCAGGACACGGATTTTTTTGTATCTGCTCGGTTTGCGCTCTGCCACAAAGTCCCAAATATCGTCCGGACTCGCCATCCCCGGCTCAACATCAAAATACTTGCCTGCCTTTTTGAAGGAGTGTGCCACCAGCCACGAACAAATTGGATACCTCTCGCCTGGTACAAGACGCCGAAAGCAATAGGCCCCCAGGAGTAGCCAATCCAGAAGATGTGCAACGAGCATTATATAGCCATACTTTTTGCCGACCTGGCTTTCAGCTTCAGCCACGATCGTCTTGATTTCTTTGGGGGTAAGATTGGTAGCGCGGTAGACAGCCACCAAGTCCTTCTTGGGAGGACCGTATTGAGACCACAGTCTGTGTCGCATGACTCGACTGAGTGCCTCAACGACGAAAGCGTTCTTAAGGTCTCCACCCTCAACAACAAGGCCGACATGATTGACCTTCGTTCTTTTCTCCCCTATCCCTTGCGTGAAGAAGCGGATCGCTTGACTTATGAACGAACTACCCCGCGTCAGAAAAATATCAGCCGGTTTAAGCAAAACGCCCATATGAACCTCCTTTGCTTTCCCCTCGGCATCTCACCGCCGAGTCAAAGACGAGGGTTATCTCACCCACTGTGATAATTGATAAGGTCTTTTATCCCGCGCTTGTCAAGCTTAAAAATCCAACCCCCAGCTTCTTTGTCAATAATGTAGACCTGCCCCCCTATCTTCTTCATATACATTTATGATGATAGCCATGATAACACCTTAGGAGGAATAGGTGCACCAATAGCTACACCGCCGTCGGGTCGGACTACAACACCAGCCATATTCCCAACAAACCTGTTGTTTTCAAGAGTAATGCCACCTACTTGTATGCGCTTATCCGATATGCTTGCTGAAATTTCACCACCTTCAAGCTTTCCAAAGGCAACGCTTGTCTCAGAACCAGGGCGAATTTTATAGAGGAACTTACCAGAGGCTTTTTCAGTTATAGTTATGATTCCTGGTGGTGTTTTAGAAACATCAGTTATCGGATTCGCGGAAGGCTCATTTTTTAACACTTCAAAAATAGGGTTACCTTCTACTTCAATTACTACAGTTATATGAGGCGGATTACCCGGTTCCATTATGAAATATCTTCCTTCAAAAACTAATGGAACGGAAAAACCAATGAATTCATTACCTCCGAACTTGGCCATTTTGAAACACCTCTTTCTTTCAAGTAAACAGTGTCAATAAATGGAAAAGCTTTTCTATAAATTACCCTTACATCATATAAAATTTTCCAGCTATTTGATATTGAAATATACGAGATGGAAATACCCCCTCGTCTTTCCACCCTCCAATTATATACCTGATGCTATGAAAGGCAAGCGATAATTGGACAAACTGTGATTGGTGTTCAGTGATCAGTAATCAGTGGTCAGTTCTGTGAGGAGGCCGGGTCTTTTTAGCGCCTCTTCCTTTTACCAACAAGCATGAGCAAGGAAGGGAGCAGCAACAAAGAGGTGAGGAGGCAGCTGCCGATGCCTAACAGGGCGATGTGGCCCAGGGAGGCCAGGGCCGGAAAGTGAGAAGTACTTAATGAACCGAATCCCACCATGGTGGTGAGGGAGGTCATGATGACGGCCCTGCCTGTCAGCCGTACGGCTATCCCCACATCTTTTTTCTCTCGATACCGGTGCACGATGTGAATCCCGTCATCGATCCCGATGCCGAGGATCAGGGGGATGGCCACGGCATTGGCCGGGTTGAACTCTATCCCTAACAGCGCGCTTGCTCCCAGCATATAGGCCACGCCGGCCAGCAAGGGACACAGGGCCATCCCTGCCCACAGGATGCTTCGAAAGTGGGCAAAGAGCAGAATAAGGACCAGGGCCAGGGCCAGGGGGGCGAGGAGGGTAAAGTCCCGCTTTACCATTTCACGCAGCTGTAGGGCGATGAGCTCGGCGCTGGTGCACTCGGCCTCGGGTGCAATCCCCTTAATTGTCTTTTCCAACTGCAGGGGATCAATCTGCGCGGGGTCGAATCTGACCTCCTGCCGCAGGCAATAGCCGTCCTCTCCTTGCTTCACATACCGCTCCACCACCTCACCTAAGGGGGTACGGGTCAAATCCTGCAAGACGGTCTTTGGGGGGATGGGTGCCTCTTGGGAGGTCAGTCCCCTCAGCATCTTTCCGGTACTGGAGAAGGCCTGGGGGTTGAGGCCCTCTTGGTCTAACGCCCGCTCAAAGGAGCGGGCGGCTTTTCTGTAGTCTATGCCCTGGCGCAGTGCGGCCAACACCTCTGTTTGTCTCTCACTGGAGGGGATGAACTGGGGGAGATGGGAGATGAAGAGGATCTCCTCGTCATAGGTATCCCGGAGAGCAGAGGCGATGGTCTCCTGTTCCCCAAGGAGCTGATCGAGATCCTCCCCCTGCACAAGGACGGTCATCCCTGCGCCGCGCCCGCCGAATTGTTCCTGCATCCGTTGAAGGGTCTGAATCCCCTCCATGCCCCGGGGGCGAAACCCTTCCATACCCGCCACCATCCTCACCTTGGTCCCCAGATACCCACCGACAACAGCCAGGGCGATGAGGGAGACGAGGATCGGGCGATGGTATTTTTTCAGCAAGGCAATAAGGCGGTCCAAGCCCCACTCCCGCAAGGGGCGATATCGATATCCCCTCTTCTCGGCCCACACCAAGAAGGAGGGGAGGACGAAGGTTATGGCCAGGAGGCAGAAGAGGAGCCCGGCGGCGACCAGGGCCCCCAGCTGGGCAATCCCCTGGATACGGGCCAGCAGGAGGGTGAGGAAGGCGGCGATGGTGGTCAGCCCGCCGGTCCACACCCCTGTACCCGTCCTGGTCAGGGTGATCTCCACCGCTTTTTCAGGCCCTGTGCCCGAGGCCCGCTCGTGGTGATAGCGCTGATAGATATGGATGGCGAAGTCTATCCCCAACCCCACGATGATGGCCGCAAAGGAGACCGTAATGAGGTTGAGCCCCCTGGTGAAGAGGGCGGCGGCGCCCAGGGTGAGTTGCACCCCCACCAAGAGGGGAAAGGCGACAAAGAGGAGTGTGGCCCACCTGCGGTAGGCCAGGTAAAAGAGGGCCAAGACGACGGCGAGGGAGCTGAGGAAAGAGATTAAGAGGTCCCGCTGCATCACCCCTGCCGTGCCTACGGTCATGACATGGGGGCCCACAAAGGAGATCTGTACCTGGGGAAAGGCCTTTTTTAGTTCCCCTAATTTTTTGATCAGCTCCTGAGAAGAGCGCCGAGCAGCGGAAGGGAACGAGGGTTCGGCCACCATGAGCAGGGCCTTCCCGTCAGGGGCAAGGAGGTATCCTTCCTTTAGAGAGGGGGCCCAGGGAGACCCCCCTTGCAATCGTTTGAAGAGGAGCTTCCGCATCGACAAAGGGTCTGCCAGGATGATCCCCCGCCACCCCGGCGCAAGGGAACTGGTGAGGAGGGCCTTGGCCTGGCGGAGCTGGGATTTGATCTCCGCATCGAAGAGCTGCCCCTTGAACTCCTCAACCGTCTCTTCCTGGAGGAAGAGCTGGGGATGAGCAAGATAGAGGGTCAGGACCGCCTCCCACCCCCCGAGATCCGTATTGATTCCCGAGGAGACGCCGGTGAAGGCCTTGTCTCCCCCGATGGTCAACTCCGCGAGGGACGCCCGCAAGCCCTGGGCGGCCTCGATGAGCTTGGACTGTTCCTCACCTTCCACGAGGCAATAGATGCGTTCCAGGCGGCTGAAGCCCTGCAGGTCCTCCACCAGGACTTTCAACGCCCCGCGGTCTGCGGGGAGCAGGCGCAGCCAATCGGCCTCGAATTGCACCCTGCCGGTGACCAGGATGGCCAACACAAGGACCACAAAGAAGGTGATCAGGACGCGCGTGGGGTGTCGTGTGGAGAGGCGGGCGGCCCTTTTGAGCAAGAACTCAAGCACCCTCCCCCTCCCGGTAGAAGTACCGCTCGGCCTTGCGCACCGCAGGCCAGTGCCCGATGTTCATGGGGCCGAAGATGATGAGGCTTCTGCGCAGGGCAAAGGGCTGGAAGATCCTCCTCACCATGGAGCGCACGGAATAGAACTCCTTGTTGACCCACCAGAACCCCTCCTGCAGCTGATCGATGGTCATACGCTTGGGCTGGAAGACCACGGTGGCCATGTCGTATCGGCTCCAGTCCTCGGTGAGGATCCTCCCCTCCTGCTTGAGACGCTGGTGGATCCTGGTCCCGGGGAAGGGGGTCAAGAGGGGGAGGAAGGCCCCGTCGATCTTATTCCTATTGGCAAAGGAGATGAATCGCTCGAAGACCGAGGGGTCATCGTAGTCATACCCGAAGACAAAGGAGGCGTGGACCCCGATCCCGTGATCGTGAAATCGCTTGATCCCCGCCTCGTAGTGTTCCACCTTGTTGGTCCGTTTTCCCATCAGCCGCAGGTTCTCGGGACTGAGGCTCTCAAAGCCGATGAACATCCCATGACACCCCGCTTGGGCCATGAGGCGGACCAGTTTCTCGTTTCGGGCGATGGAGATGGGCCCCTGACTGACCCACCGGAGGCGGTAGTGGGAAAGCATGGTGAAGAGCTCGCGGGCGTAGCGCATATCCCCCACGATGTTGTCGTCGACGAAGAAGATATAGGCCGGGGCCCGGCGCAGGGCCTGGATCTCCCGCTCCACCTCTTTGACAGGGCGGGTCCGGTAGGTCCCGCCGTATATGGCCGTCACCGAACAGAACTCGCAGTCAAAGGGGCACCCCCGGGTGGTCTGGATGGTGTTCTCGAAGAAGTATCCCTTGGGGGGCAGGAGTTCCCTGCGCGGCAGAGGCATCTGGGAGAGATCGGTCCTCGCCTTCTGCCGGTAGAAGCGCTTCAATTTTCCCCTGGCCGCATCCCGCACCACCTCGGCCCAGACCTCATCGGTCTCGCCGACGACCACTGCGTCGCAGTGGGCAATGGCCTCCTCGGGCAGCCAGGTAGGATGCATCCCCCCCATCACCACCTGTACCCCCCGGCGCCGATACTCATCGGCGATCTCGTACCCCCGGGGTGCCAGGGGGGTCATGGCGGTGATGGCAGCCAGATCGCACCCCTCATCGAAATCCAAAGGGGCGATGCTCTCATCGTGGATGGAGACCTGGTGCCCCTGGGGGGTGAGGGCGGCCAGGAGGGTGGTGTTCAGATAGGGAAACTTAAAGGTGATGACGTCCCAAAAGCTGTCCTTCGGCCAGCGGGGGACGATGAACCGGATCTTCATGGCCTCTTTCCAGCCTCGCTTCCCTGCATGAGATTCTTCAGGTCCTCCAGGGGGTGGACCTCCCACCCCGCCGTGGGGGGGGTGAAGGCGCCTTCCGGCAGGGCGATATCCACCTGGGGGTCCTTGAGCTTTACGTCGAACCTGATCTCAAATCCTTCTCCCTCACCGTAGATGCGAGTGGGAAAACGCCGCCCCTCAAGCTCCGCGTAATCGTCATACCGTATAACGAGAAAGAGGGTTTCTAGGTTCCGATGTCCCTCCTCCCCTATCCACCCCTGGTAGAGCTTCCCCTTGCTGGGCATCAGGAGGGTGAGGAGACCGTCGGTGTAAATCAGTTCACCCACCGTGGGGCCGAGACTTGCGGCAAGCCGGAGACGCAATGAGGCCGGGCTCTCATAGAGAAAAAGACCCCGCAAGATATAAAACTCTTCCCGCACTTCTAGTTTGATGGAGACCGGGGTCTGCAAGGTGTCCACCCCTTCATATCTCTGGAGGGTCTGGGTAAGGACCTGGGAAAGGGGGATGCGCTCCCCCTTTCCCTCCAGGAGTCTCTTCGGGGCACAGCCCGCTGTGAGCGCAAGCGCCACGATAGCGATGATACAACCCTTGATCAGTCTCATCCCGCTTCCTTCGACAATCGCTCCCCTATGACGTCGGCGGTGATCTGTCCCGAGGCCATGGCCGCGGCTACGCCCCCGCCGGGGGCGGTCCAATGACCGGCCAGGTAGAGTCCCTCGATGGGCGTGACACGGTTCAGACGATAGATCCCCGCCTGACGGGGGATCTGGGCCCATCCATAGGCCGCCCCCCACCGGTTGCCCGTCATCCGCTCGATGGTCAAGGGAGAGGCGCTGGTGCGCAAGACGACCCTACGGCGCAGATCGGATACTATCCCCTCGGCTTGGGTGATGAGCCGTTCAACAAGGGCCTCCTTTGTTTCCTCATCCCACCCTCCCTGCAGGCGGTAGGGGGCCTTATAGCTGAGGCACAGGGTGTTGTACCCCTCGGGGGCATGGGTGGGATTCACCAACGAAGGGGCGAGCAGATAGTAGGGTGGGGCGGGAGGAATTCGCCCCTCTTCCAGATACCGGTACTCTTCCTCCAAATCATACCGGGGGAAGACCTCGTTGTTGGAGCACGCGAGGTCCAGCTCGCCCTCCACCCCCAGATAGGCGATCACATAGGAGAACGAAGGCCGCATCCCCTTCAACCGCCTGACCCAGCCGGAGGGGAGGGATTGCTTCCCCATCATCCTCAAGAAGGTGGTGGTGGCATCGGCGTTGGAGACCACGGCGCGTGAGGTGATCGTGGCACCGTCTTTCAGCCGTACCCCCTTCGCCTTTCCTCCATCTACCGCGATCTCCTTGACCTCGTGCTGTGTGTGCACGTGTCCTCCCTGTTTTACCAGTCCTGTGGCCAGGAGCAGGGGCAGGTCCTCCATGGTCCCCTTCAGGACCGCCACGCCGCCCCGCAGATAGCTCATCTCCAAAGAGGCCATGGCGATGGCAGAAAGCCGGCTGGGAGGGAGGAGGGCATAGGAGCTGCGCACCCCCATGAGCACCTTGAGCCGGGGGTCCGTAATGAAGGCATCCAGCAACCCCTGAAGGGTCTCCTCACGGTAGCGAAAGATAAAGGGGAACTCCCGCTCAACGGTTGTGGGGTCAAACCAGGAGAGGGTGTGCGGAAAGCGATCTATCTCCTCGGAGAGGGAGCGGTAGACCCGGTATACTTTGGTGATCCCTTCCCGCTCCTGAGAAAAGAGCGATGCAAGATACTCTACATGAGAGTTCAGGTCTGCATGTTGTTGAAACCGCATGTCGGGGAAGTGATACTCGCGGGCCGGATCCAAGGGGAGCAACTCGATGTGTTCCCGCACCCCGAGATCATCGAGCAGCCTCCATACCCTCTCCCCCTCCCGACACCCCCCGATGGATTGTACGGAGAGGTCGAACGTAAAACCCTTGCGCGTGAACGAGGTACAGCACCCTCCGACCCGAGCCTTCTTTTCAAAGACGGCCACCCGCAGCCCCTTTCGGGCAAGGAGGGTACCGCAGACCAATCCCCCTAAGCCGGCGCCGATGATGATCACGTCGTAGTCCATGACCTTCCCGATAAGGAAGCGATTATCCCCTTTCCTAATCTGAATTGCAAGGCCGACGGCCCCTATGGAAGGTTTTTATCCGGGTAGAACTGGAGGATGAGTTCCCTGATGAGCTTGGCCGCAGCCATGGCGGACTGTTGGGTGGGATCATAGGGCGGCGACAGCTCAACGACATCAAACCCCACGATGCGGAGGGCATGCAACTGGGAAATGAGAGAGACGACCTGATCAAAGGAGAGACCCCCGGGCTCAGGGGCGCCGACCCCCGGGGCGACCCCCGGATCGAGGATGTCCAGGTCCAAGCTGAGATAGACCGGACGCCCCGCTGTCCGACGGAGTGTCTCCTTTATATCAGCAATGATCTCCATTGATCTCGCGGCACGCAACTCTTCCCTGGTCCCCGATCTGACGCCGAGCTGACAGATGTTCTCGCCTCCGAGGAGATCGGCGATCCTTCGCATCACGGTGGCATGGGACAAGGGTTCTCCCAGGTATTCTTGGCGAAAATCGGCATGGGCGTCCAATTGAATCACGGCCAGATGGGGGTAATGGGCTGCCGCTGCCGTGACGGCGGGCAAGGAGATGAGGTGTTCGCCTCCCAAGAGGATGGGTAATTTTCCATCCCCCATGACGGTGGCCAAATAGCCTTGAATCATCCCCAGGGCCCCTTCCAGATCACCCTGAGGCAGGCTGATATCACCGGCATCGCAGATCTTCAGATCTTCCAGGTCTCTGTCCAGGGCAGGACTGTAGGTCTCCAGACCCCAGGAGCAATCGCGAATGGCCTGGGGTGCAAACCGAGTCCCCGGGCGGAAGGAAGAGGTGATATCTAGAGGACACCCGATGATGACGGCGGGACTTTCTGCGTAGGGGGAATCGGCGGCGAGGAAGGTGCGCGACGCGAACTGGAGTTCCATCTAAACTCGTGCCCCCTCACCATACTATGACCATAATACCACTGCGGCCAGGGCCGCCCCGATTTTTTTGACGTGGTGTTCGACGACGACCGATCTCAGATCTTTGATCTCCCATCCGCGAAGCTCCATGCCCTCCATGGCCATATTCCGGACGGTTTCTTCGATCTGACGCCGCTCTCCTTTGGCAGAATATTCCATAATCAATCCGTTCTGATCCGCATCCTCCGGCAGGGCTACGGCAACGCCGGCCGAGATGACCTCACCGGGCACATCACTGGTGATCGCAGCATACGCAGCGGGGACAAGTGCACCGGGTGGAAGGGCAATCGGCTCGATCAATGTGCACCGGGGCGGCACAATGCTGGACATCTTGACGATGTTCGTATTGCCGATCCCCGCACGGAGCAGGGCACCATCAAACGCGTTGAGGGATGTATAGCCCTCAGATGTCCCAGAGGCCAGAAAATATCGGGTAGGCATGTTGAAGATCACCGTTCTCCTCCGTCTTTTAGTGTGTTAAGCCCGATGCGCTCCCATCTACTTTCAGATACGTTGGCCTCCTGCACGCTAGGGAGGCGTCTTTTAGGGCATACTATAAAAAGAATTAAGTTTAATAAACTAAACGCAAATTATTATAACTCCCCCCCAAAAAATGTCAAGTGTTTTTAGAAGATGTTGGATCTTTTTAATGTCTGCCGCTACCCTGCAGGTGCGGGGCAAGGGGAAATCCGCTCCGGGACCGCCCCCTTTGGGGATGACCTGTGGAAAGGGGCCGAACAAACAGATGATCACGACAATCGGTTTTTATAATCCTCATACGTAAATTCTTTGATCATTCTAAGGCCTGATGCCTCGTTCCATATGCCGATGCCGGGATGATTGACGCCATTGAACATGGTTGTCTTAACCGTCGTGTAATGGATCATGTCATCAAATATGATCTTGTCACCGGGTTTTAATGCCTTATCAAACGACCAATTTCCCATGTAGTCGCCCGCCAAACAGGCGATACCCCCCATTCTGTACGTCGGTTTTCCCGCTTTTTCTTCGACAGCGCCTACAATGGCGGGTTTATAGGGCATTTCCAGACAATCGGGCATATGGCACGTAAATGAGACATCGAGGATAGCGGTCTTGATACCGTGATTTTCAACGATATCCAATATCGTAGCGACGAGGTAACCCGTCTGATACGTAAAGGCGCTGCCGGGTTCCAAGATAATTGCCACATCATGTTCGTTCTTAAAGGCTACTAAGATTTTGATCAAATGCTCGATATCGTAATCCTCCCCTGTTATCAGATGCCCCCCGCCCATGTTTACCCATTGTAGCTGCGGTAAAAACTTGCCGAATTTTTTGACGAAAACAGCCAACACCTTTTCCAGGGCAAAGGAATCTGCCTCAAATAAGACATGAAAATGAAACCCTTCAACCCCCGGTGGTACGCCATCGCCAAGCTGCTCGGCCGTGATGCCGAATCGCGAGCCGGGTTTACAGGGATTATACATGTCATACAGGATATCGGAGACCTCGGGATTGACCCGCAAGCCGATAGAAACGCCATGTTTCTCGGCCGTGTCCCTATACGTGTGCAATTGGTTTATGGAATTGAAGGAGATATGGCTGCTATATTTGAGAATGTCTGCGATATGCCGTGCTTCATAAGCAGGGGCATAGGTGTGCGCCTTCACCCCCAGTTCCTCGGATGCGAGGCGCGCCTCATTGAGCGAACTTGCTGAAGCGCCGAACCCGTATTCTCTAAAGATCGAAAAGACGCCCCACGTGGAGAAGGATTTCAATGACAGGAGGATATCAATCCCGGCGGCATCTTTTACCTGTTTTATTACTGCAAGGTTATTCCGCAACAGGTGCTCATCGATCACATAGCAGGGCGTAGGGATTTTGCTAAAATCGATTGGCATCGTTGATCTATTAGGCTCCTCGGCAAGAACAAATTATAAGTAACGGCAACTATTCAACCGTTTAGCAGTAACCTGTTATACTTCCAAATCAACATCGTGCAATTCATGCCAGGGGAGTCCATGGATGGTGAGTTGTTCCATGAATGGGTCCGGGTCAAACTCCTCAACGTTGAACACCCCGGCCTTTTGCCATTGACCGGTGACAACCATCATGGC
>Ga0315555_1002608_pt1 | contig 12619 bp, 13 predicted proteins | sample SalMarSW160380MG_FD_202113 | JGI IMG/M metagenome (GOLD analysis project Ga0315555, IMG submission 202113) | Salt marsh sediment microbial communities from the Plum Island Ecosystem LTER, Massachusetts, United States - Salt Marsh Sediment SW1603-80 ...
CCAGATGACCGGCTCGTTGTAGGTCCAGGCCATGCCCTGGCAGCCGTATTTTCTGGCCAGCGCCACCGATTGTTCGGGGGTAAGCTCGCGGCAGCCGTGCAGCAGGGCGGAGCTATCGGCGGTGGAGATTTCCCAGTTCTGGCAGTGCTTACAGTGAAAGTTGCAGCCCAGCGTCCCCAGGGAGAAGCAGAGCGTGCCGGGGTAAAAGTGGAAGAGGGGCTTCTTCTCGATGGGGTCGGCGGCCAGGGAGGAGACCCGCCCGTAGTTGAGGTTGTAGAGGGTGCCGTCGCGGTTCTGGTACATGCCGCAGACGCCGTACTTGCCCGGGTTGATGCGGCAGCGCCACTGGCAGGTACGGCACCTTACCCTGGAGTCCGGCAGTTTTTCATAAAGCACGGCCTCGCGCATCGCTGGCCCCCCGACAACCTACCGTAATTATAGCACCGGTCATTTGTCAATCAAAGTGCCGGGGGTTATGACAGCCCCACCCAGGCGGCGAAATCAAAAGGCACCAGCGGCGAGAGGATGATGAAAGAGAGCAGGTGCGCTGCCAGGAAGACGATGACGATAACCAGCGCCGTCCACTTGAGCTTGCCGCGCCGCCGGTCCTGGAAGAGCTTGAGCAGACGCTCCAGCCCCAGCCCCAGCCCGATACAGACGGCCCCCACCGTCGGGTAGAAATAGAAGATATAACTCACCCGGTCGGTGATGAGGACGACCGGTATCCAGAGCAGGTAGGTGCCGGTAAACCAGGCCAGCCCGAACTTGGCGGCGTTGCTACCCTTGATGGCCCGGAAGACCATGTAGCCGAAGGAGGGGACGATTAAGGCCCAGATGGCGAAGCCGATGGCGGCGGTGTAGTGGGGCATTATCCAGTAGGCCATCGGCTTGTAGAGATAGAGCCACTCCCAGGGGTAGCTCTTGGAGGGGTGGTCGACGTTGGCGTAGGTCAGGCTGCCGCTCTGGGCGAGCATGGTCTTGATGCGTGTTATCGGGTCGACGAACCCATCGAAGCTGCGCACGATGGCGAAATCGAAGACTATCATGAAATAGATAAAGGCGGCGATGGCGAAGAAGATGCTGATGAGAAACCATTTGCTGGAGCGCCACCCTCCCGAGAAGAGCCAGTGGATGGCCACCACCGGCCCGGCCAGGGCCCCGCTGAGCTTGGCCAGGGCGCTCAGGCCCACGGCGACGCCCGTGGCGATGTACTTACGCCGCAGGTAGAGCAGGAAGGCCGCCAGCATGAGGGTGACGTAGAAGACGTCCAGCATGGCCACGCTGGCCTGGAGGAAGACGATGTTCTCCAGGGCGAGCAGGAAGGCGGCGATAGACGACGCCCGCGGCGACATATCCAGCCGGCGGCAGACGAAATAGAACAGAATGATACCGGCAGTGCCGAAGAGGATGGGGAATATCCGCCAGCCCCAGGGGTTATCGTCAAACACATAAATCGTTTGTTGTGCGTCGTGGCTGGTGGAAGTAGTGCCGAAACCGCGCTTGACGGTGAGTTTATCAAGCGATGTATCGATACTCTCTATATACATGTTTTCAGTACCGATTCTTATTGTCGTTTTGGCGCTGAATACCGAGGCATCACTCACATAAATTTCGGTGCCGGCACTATTAATAGGTTGCTGTAACGTTGTTCCGGTATTCTCTTGGGGCGATTTAAACCCGTTGAAGATATACTCTCCGGCCACGATGAAGAGCTTGCCTAGCGGCGGGTGCTCGGTGCGCTCGGTCTTGGCGTCGGTGATGATGAGCCGGGCGTCATTGACGTAGTGCTGCTCGTCCAGGATGAGGTCGGGGGGGTTGGTGATGATGGACAGGTGCATCACCAGCGTCGCCAGGACGATGAGGCAGAGCCAGAAATACTCCCAGCGGTAAAAGCGGACGAAGAATCTCTTTATCAGCGCCATGCCCATATCGTTCCGAAAAAGTAGTTCCAGCAGAAGGCGATGACGATGCCGATGAAGTTGGCCAGGTAGATGTTCATGCCCACGCTGAGCAGTATCGCCGCCGTGATGTAGTTGATGGCTGCCCCGGCCAGGGCGATGAGATTATACTTACCCATCCGCGCGAAGAACGAGAGGGCCTTGCCGGTGCGGCGGTCGGCGAAGGTGAAGTGGTCGTTGAGGAGGAAGTTGGTGAGGATGGAAATCTCGATGCCGGGAATCAGCTGCACGTATGGGCTCCAGTTGGCGAAGAGGTGGGTCACCAGCCGCAGGATGCCGAGATTGACGACCGTGCCGCTCAACCCGACGGCGATGAACTTGACGATGCGCATGAACTCGCCGGTGCGGTACATCAGGCTGAAGATGTGCCGCAGGTATTCCAGCTGGGTGCTCGCCCGCAGCTTGGAGGCCCCGGCGCTGCGGTCCTCGAAGATGAAGGGCACCTCGCGGACATCCTTGAAGTCCCCGGCCAGCATAATCTCCAGCAGTATCTTGTATCCGATGGGCTTGAGCCCGGTGGCGCCCAGCCGGTCGCGCCGGAACATGAAGAAGCCGCTCATCGGGTCTTTCACCCGCCGCGAGGAAGGCAGCAGCAGGTGGGCGATGTTAAGGGCCACCTTGGAGATAATGCGCCGCACCAGGCCCCATTGCGGGCAGCCCCCGCCCGGGACGTAGCGGCTGGCCACCGCCAGGTCGGCCCCGGCCTCGATGGCCTCCACCAGCTTCGGCAGCACTTCCGGCGGGTGCTGCAGGTCGGCGTCCATGACCCCGATAATCTGACCCTCGGCGTGGGCCAGCCCGTGGAGGACCGCCGTCGCCAGTCCCTTTTCTTCGCGGCGTACCAGGACGCGCACCGGGTAGCGGGGGGCCAGGGCCTCGGCGGCGGCGATGGTGCCGTCGGTGCTGTTGTCGTCCACCAGCAGTATCTCGTAATCCTGGCCGGAGAGCGCTTTGGCTATCCTCGCGACGAGGGGGGCGACATTATCCTTCTCGTTATAGGTCGGTACGATGATAGAAATCCGGTCTTTCATGCGGGAATCTCCCTCTCACCCTGAGTCGCCGCGGCGAAGTGCTTCCCCATTATACCCCTTTACGAAACAGTCTTAAAGGATTATAATATATTGGTCAATTCGAGTCCTGTAAATTCAGCCGGGGGTGAAGCTTGGGCGTTCTTTATATAGTCTCCGTAGCGGCGGGTGCGGGCAAGACGGCCGTCTGCGCCGGTCTGGCCCGGAACCTGATGAACCAGGGGAAGAAGGTCGGCTATCTCAAGCCCAGCGAGGCCGGCAGCACCGACGGCGATATCGCCTTTATGAAGCATACCCTGGGCCTGGAGGACGCCGTCAACGCCCCGGACTTGATTGCGGGGCGGGATGCCGTGCTGATGGAGGGCGGTCTGGGGCCCAAGGCCGACCACCCCGGCACCCGGGCCACCTACGGGGCGGTCAGGGACATGAAGGCCGCCGTCATCGCCGTGGAGGCCTACTCCGGCAAAAAGAGCCAATACGCCGATATCTATAAGGGCTTCGGGGACGCCCTGCTGGGCGTGGTTATCAACAAAGTCCCCGCAAGCCAGCTGGAGCTCGCCGCCGCTGACGCCGCCAAGCAGTTCGGGGCGGCGGGAATCAAGGTGCTGGGGGTAATCCCGGAAGACCGCATCCTGCTGGCCATTACCGTCGGCGAGCTGGCCGACACCGTCGGGGGGAAGTTCCTCAACAACGCCGAGAAGGCGCCGGAGCTGGTGGAGAACTACATGCTGGGGGCGATGGTGGTGGATTCCGGGCGGGACTATTTCGCCCGCAAGCAGGCCAAGGCCGCCATCGTCCGGCAGGACCGCCCGGACATGCAGCTGGCCGCCCTGGAGACGCCGACACGTTGCCTCGTCCTCAGCGGCAGCTCCGAGCCGCCTTTATATAACGTCCTGCAGAAGGCCGAGGGCCGGGGCATACCTATTGTCGCCACCGACCTGCCCGCCGACGACATCATCGCCGGTATCGAGGCGGCCCTGGGCAGGGCCCGCTGCCATCAGGAGAAAAAGCTCAAGCGGCTGGCCGAGCTTATCGAGAAGAACCTGGCTATGCCGGCGCTGGCCTGACCGGCCGGAAGGGGTGATTATCGACATCAGGGAATGAACATCGGCCGCGGCCGACTGGTTTCCCTGCCCCCGGGTAACCGGGGAGTGGGGGAGGTTCCTGGGGTGGCAAGTATACTCGGGGACTTTTTTATTGGGGGGCGGTTGCATGGGGCGGCGGATTGTTATAAAATCTGGCTCGTTGCCTTTAGAATCCAAAAAGGGGGGCAGGTGATTGAATGCGCTGGGCAGACATTTGCTGGTAGAGCTGTATGACTGCGACAAGGAGGCACTAAACGACCTGAGCTTGCTACGGGAGGCCATGGTGAACGCCGCCGTCGACTGCGGCGCCGTCGTCCTCGGCGAGTCCTTCCACCGCTTCAGCCCGCAGGGGGTGAGCGGCGTGGTGGTCATCGCCGAGTCCCATCTCTCCATCCACACCTGGCCGGAGCACGGCTACGCCGCCGCGGACATCTTCACCTGCGGCACGACCGTCCGCCCCGAGGTGGCCGCCGCCGCCCTCGTCGAGAAGCTCGGGTGCCGGAACCCGTCTCTGACCGAGATTCAGAGGGGGCTTCTGGTCACCGTGCCGGACACGGGCTTGAGTTATGGACAGCGACCCTGATAACTGGCTGAAAGACAAGGTAAGCGAGAGCTTCGTCCAGCTGCACCTCATCGACGAGGTGCTCGAGGCCGGGCGCACTCCTTACCAGTCGTACCAGATTGCCCGCAGCCGCAGCTTCGGCAAATGCCTGGTGCTGGACGGCAAGATTCAGTCCACCGATGCCGACGAGTTTATCTATCACGAGGCCCTGGTGCAGCCGGCCATGCTGGCCCACCCCGCCCCGCGCCGCGTCTTTATCGCCGGGGGCGGCGAGGGTGCGACTCTGAGGGAGGTGCTGCGCCACAGGACGGTGGAGAAGGCCGTGATGGTGGACATCGACGCCGAGGTTACCGCCCTCAGCCGCCGCTACCTGCCCGAGTACAGCCAGGGCGCCTTCGAGGACAGCCGCACCGAGCTCCACCATAGCGACGCGCGCCAGTTCCTGGCCGAATCCGGCGGGAATTACGACGTGATTATCATCGACCTGCCCGACCCCATCGAGGCGGGGCCGGCCTATCGGCTCTTTACGCAGGAGTTTTACCGGCTGGCCGCCGCAAGGCTCACCGCCGAGGGGCTCATCGCCGTGCAGGCGGGGGCCGCCATGTTGACCGAGCTCCTCAATCTGACCGCCGTCTATCATACGCTCCAGAGCGTTTTCCCCATCGTCGCCGCCTACGCCACCCACATGCCCTGCTTCGGCGGCCCCTGGGGCTTCTGCCTGGCCTCGCGGCGCCACGACCCGTCGCCGCTTACCCCCGCCGCGGTGGACGCCGCCATCGCCGGGCGGGGGCTGAGCGGGCTGAGGTTCTACGACGGCGTCACCCACCGGGGGATGTTCGCCCTGCCCCGCTACGTAAGGGAGGCCATGGCCCGGCAGATGCGCCTCATCACCGATGCCGAGCCCCTCTACCTCTATGGCAAGTGAGGCGGGCCATCTTTTTCATAAAGAACAGGCCGGGGAATTGCTCCCCGGCCTGCTTTAATCATCTGATTTCCGGATGATTACTGGTTAGCCCGGATTTTGGTGAAGCACTCGCTGCAGTAGACCGGTCTGCCTTCCCGGGGCTCAAAGGGAACTTCGGTATCCTTGCCACACTCGGCGCAAACCGCGGGGAACATCTGGCGTGACCGGTAGCCCCCGCCGCCGGAAGAGCCGTAGCGCTCGGCCTTCCTTGCCTGACGGCAGGCCGGGCACCGCTTGGGCTCATTAGTGTAGCCCTTGGACTGGAAGAACTCTTGCTCCTCGGCACTGAAGGTAAACGTCGTCCCGCAATCGGAACACTGGAGTGCCTTGTCCTCAAAACTCAACGGATGACCTCCTTTCTAAGTTTAGTTGGTTAGAGCTAAGGTCATCCGTAACGGGGTCGGGATAAAGTGTTTAAGTTGCATATGTGATAACCTAGACTGAAAACCACCAGAGCATATTATATACTGGGTTTTGCCAAATAGCAATAGGTTTAGTAACAAATTTTATATTTAGCGCCTGATATTACCTTTTTGCGTAATTTGCGTTTCAATTAGCCTCCAGATATTACATATTTATGACATTGCCGCGCAGGTGCCCTAAAACATATTGACGCCCCGGCCCCCTTGGCCTAGACTGGATTTATAACCATATGCCCGTTATAACCGGGCGAGGGAAGGCCGTCATGGACTACGAACCCAAGTTCAAAAGGCTGCGTATCTATAACGTCTTTCATGGGTTGCCTGCACCTGGCCCAGGCCGCCGTCATCATCGTGCTCTCGCTCATCGCCAAGTCGCTGCTGGCCTGGCAGGTCTTCGCCGGGACGCTGCGGCCGGTCTAGACGGGAGGACGGTATGAGCGTACAGGTGATTACCGACAGCACCTGCGATATTCCCCGGGAGATGGCCGCTGAGCTGGGCATCCGGGTGGTGCCGATATACGTGCGCTTCGGCGATAAAATCTACCGCGACGGTGAGGATATCAGCCGGGAAGAGTTTTACAGCCGGCTGGTGACCTCGCCCGTCCACCCGGCGACCTCCCAGCCCACCCCGGAGGACTTCGAAAATATCTACAAGGAATACTGCGATAGTGCCGAAGGCATCGTTTCCATCCATATTTCTTCCCGGATAAGCGGTACGTTCAACTCGGCCAATATCGCCCGTAAGATGCTGGAGAGCCACTGCCCTATCGAGGTTATCGATTCCAGGTTCAACTCCGGGGGGCTGGCCCTGGTGGCGATGGCGGCCGCTCGCCTGGCCCGGGCCGGTAAAGGCATGAAGGAAATCCTGGCAGAGACCCGCCGGGCGGTAAGCCAGGTACGGATGTACGGCGTCTTCGCGACGATGAAATACCTGGCACGCAGCGGGCGCGTGAGCCGGGCCATAGTGGCGGCGGCCAACATCCTCAATGTCATGCCGCTGCTGACCTTTCGGGACGGCGAGATTATCCGCGCCGGTCTGGTACGTAGTTTTAACCGGGGGATGGATAAAATTTATCAGTTCGTGGAAGGCAAGACGGATATCACCGAGCTGGTTATCGTCCACAGCGCCATCGCCGAGCGCGCCGAGATATTGAAAAAGCGCCTGGCCAGCTTCTTCCCTACCGAAAAGATGCAGACGCTGGAGCTCGGCGCCGGGCTCGGCGTGCACGGGGGCCCCGGCGTACTGCTGGTGGCGCTGCGCCAGGGCAGTTGAGCCGGGAGGCCAGACCGGAGATATCGCCCGGCATCAGGCGCGGAAAAGCGCCGGCCAGACGAACATATCCAGCACGGACGTCTGCACACAGAAAAAGGCCGCCCCGCCCACGGCGAACCAGTAGGCCAGACCCCCCTCACGAGGGCTTGTGGCGAGAATCGCCGCCAGCAGCGCCAGCGCCCCGACGCCCACCAGCACCAGCACCAGGCGAATCCCTATCCAGAGGCCCGTGCCCGGCTGGGCGAGATAGGCGTAGGAAAGGGGTAACCAGAGCGCCGAGGGTATAAGGATGACCAGGAAGATGATGTGGAACATCCAGAACCCCGCGCCCCCGAATACCCGCACTTCATCCGGGTCGAGGCGGAAGAAGAGCCAGTAGGCGAAGGCGAAAAAGCCCAGGGCCGCAAAAATCATGGTAAAGAAATTAAACGTCCGCAGGCCCCCGGTAACGCCTCCCCACAGGGTTTCCGCCGAGCCGGGGTGGGTGGCGAAGCCGTGGATGTAGCTGCCGATGACCGCCGCCCCGCCCACCGCCATTATCGCCAGTAGTACGTACTGCTGGGTGTGCATAAGTCACCTCCTGCGGGTGAAAGTATCAGGCGGAGTTTAACCTGAAACGCCATTTTAGCCGATTTGCCGGTATTAGTCAATCGGATGGCCGCAGCAAACAGGGAGGACCTAGGGCTTTTTATCCACCAGCCCGTAGAGGAAGAGGTGGTTGAGGTCGCGGGCCAGCTTTTCGTCGACCTTCATTTGCTCCAGCAGCCCGGCGCTGGCGAAGGCGCCGTTACGGATTATCGCAAAGTAGATGCGGATGGTGTCGTTGGGCAGCTCGCGGCGGACGTAGCCCTGCCGCTTGCCGTCCTCGATAAGCTCGTTTATCAGCCGGTCGACTTCCTGGCGCCAGAGCGTATCGATGAAATCACGTATCTCCGGGATGTCGCGGACGGCCGTCTGCATCAGCTCCCCCCGGTACTGGCTGGCCGTGGCCACCTTGCCGAAGACGATAAGCTCCAGTTTTTCCGGGAAGGGGCGGTCGCTCCGGACAATCTCCCGCGACATCTCCACCAGCCCGGCGATGGCCTGCTTCACTACGTCGCGCACCAGGGCCTCTTTGCTGCCGAAGTGGTTATAGATGGTAACGTGAGAGACGTGCGCCCGGCGGGCGATATCCACCAGGCTCACCTTTTCGAAGCCGTGGCTGCGGAAGAGCTCCGCCGCCGCCCGCCGGATGGCTTCCTTCTTCTGCTCTTTCCGCCGCTCGAACCCGTTCACGTGTCTCCCGCCCGCGATTTATGGTAATTTTGTAATATTTGTAGAAATTATATACAAAAAGTATTGACATTGTCAAGGGTTATTTGTATAATATGTATCGTTTATAGCCAATAATTACAAAAAGACGGGAGATGCATATCATGAACGCTGTTGCCCGGGATACCCAGGAATACCGCCGGCGCTGGTGGACGCTGCTGGTAATTTCCGTAAGCGTCCTCATCATCGTCATCGACGCCACCATCGTCAACGTCGCCCTGCCCACGCTGCAGCGCGAGCTGAACACCACTGGCGCCGAGCTGCAGTGGATTATCAACAGCTACATCATGATTTTCGGCGCCCTGATGCTGACCACGGGCGCCCTGGGCGACCGGCTGGGGCGGAAATACATGCTCCAGGCGGGTATCATCGTCTTCGGCGGGGCCAGCCTGGGGGCGGCCTTCGCCACCAGCGGCACGGGTCTTATCATCTGGCGGATTATCATGGGCATCGGCGGGGCGATGATTCTCCCCGCCACCCTGGCCATTATTACCAATGTCTTCCCGCGTCAGGAGCGGGGCCGGGCCATCGGCGCCTGGGCCGGGATGAACGCCGTCGGCATCGCCCTAGGGCCGATTGTCGGGGGGCTGCTCATCGAGAATTTCACCTGGAACTCCATCTTCCTGCTCAACATCCCCATCGCCGTGGTGGCCCTCCTGGCCGGGATATTCCTCATCCCCAACAGCCGCGACCCCAACCCCAAGCGCCCCGACTACCCCGGCACGCTGCTCTCCGCGGCGGGGCTGGCCGCCCTGGTCTTCGGGCTGGTGCAGGGGAGCAGCTGGGGCTGGACCCATCCCGCCGTCATCGGCTCCCTGGCCGGTGCCGTGGCGCTGGTGGCCGTCTTCCTCCTCTGGGAGCGCCACAGCCGCCACCCCATGCTGGAGCTGGACTTCTTCCGGCGGCGCCGCTTCTCGATGGGGGTGGGTGCCGTCTCGCTGATGGCCTTCGGGCAGGTGGGTATCACCTTCGGCCTGACTTTGTACATGCAGTTCGTCAACGGCTATACCGCCCTGGAGACGGGCCTGCGTTTCGTGCCGCTGGCCCTGGGTATCTTCCTCGGGGCGGGCTCGGCCGACCGCGTCGTGGCGCGCCTGGGCACCAAGACGGTGATGTCCCTGGGCTTTATCATCAACGCCGCCCTGCTCGTCCTGGCCGCTTTCTGGCAGACCGATACCGCCTACTGGCAGCTGGGGCTGATGTTCTTCGGCGTTGGCTTCGCCCTGGGCTACGTGGCCGCCCCGGCCACCGACGCCGTCATGGGGGCCCTGCCGGAGGCGCGGGCGGGTATCGGCTCGGCGATGAACACCGTCTGCCGCATGGTGGCCGGGGCCATCGGCGTGGCCGTCATCGGCTCGATACTGGGGACGGTCTACTCGGCGAGCTTTACCGAGGCGATTGCCGCCGTGGGGGGCCTGCCCGCCCCGGTCGTCGCGGCGGCCAGCGATTCCGTGGGGGCGGCCATCATCGTCGCCCAGCAGATTCCCGGCGCCGCCGGCGAGGCCCTGGCCCGGGTCGCCCGGACGAGCTTCATGGACGGGTGGCTGGTGATGGCCTTCATTTCCTGCGGTATCAACGCCGCCGCGGGAATCCTCACCCTGATATATATGCCCCAGCGCCACGCCCCGCCCGACGAAATCGGCATCGACTAGACACGTCATAAGGCTATCCGGAGAGGGGGCGCCGCCCCCTCTCTTTTTTTGACAGAGGGGCGGCGGCGTGGCTATACTATTCAGGCCGGGCGGGCATTTCTTCACCGGGACGCTACGGCCGGTCTGGGTAGCCAGAGAGAGTCTAATTATGATGAAAAACTTCTGGATCCGTCTGCTCATACCCCTCGGGCTCTTATTCGTGGCTGCTTTCTTAATTAGCGAGAAGTGGCCACTGGACGGCTTTTTCTTAAACCTCGCCACCGAGATTATCGGGATAATTATAACCATTACTTATGTTCATTGGGTTCTTACACATCAAGAAATGCAAAAGTGGCAATCGACTGACATCAGGATTGACGACCGTTTAAGAATTCTGCTTAATATGATTGTAAGCGGTATCAGGAATGGACTTGGCTTTAGTCCTGACATTCTCGACCAAAGTGTCCTGAAATCAAAGAGTTTGATGGCCATACACAACGAAATCATCAGGGTCGCCGAGCATGTAATCTCTCCGGTGGTGTATGAGCGCTTGCAAGGTTTAGATTCAGAAGGATGGGAAACCCTGACTGCCCATATTACCAATGCCCTTAATAGTACTCTTACATTTATAAACACATTTCAGGTAAGGATGCATCCCAGGCAAATATCCCTCTTGCTCGATTTATATGAGGCATTATCCAACAGTCTGACATTCTATGTAATATATCCCGATCTTGCCGGTGTGCCTAAGGGTGAACTGCCGCCAACCCGCACGTCGCCTGAGGTCTTGCTGCAATCGTTTTATGAGGAGACAGCCGAGGATTTACAGAGAGTGCTCGCTTTAACGAAACAACTCAGTGAATATATCGATAAGTCTGCCTGACAGCACGTTGCCGCAGCTTTGACATAAACGACCTGAAATTTTATACTATTTCCATGAACATCCCGCCGAGATTCGTCGCCAAGAACACCGTCCTGGTGCTCATCGATTTCCAGGAGAAGCTCTTCCCCGTCATGCACGACAAGGTCAAGCTCCTCAAGAACGTCCTCAAGCTCATCCGGGGGGCGCAGGTGCTGGAGATTCCCGTCGTCGTCACCGAGCAGTACTCCCAGGGGCTGGGGCCGACCCTGCCGGAGATAAAAACGCTCCTGCCGGACGCCGAGCCGGTGGATAAGTTCTGTTTCTCCTGCTGCGACGAGCCGCGGTTCATCAAGGCGCTGCGCTCGCTGAAGAGGACGCAGGTGCTCATCGCCGGCATCGAGGCGCACATCTGCGTCTACCAGACGGCCAGCGCCCTGGCCCGTGCCGGCTACGGCGTCCAGGTCGTCGGCGATTGCATCGCCTCCCGCGACCCGGAGAACCGGCTGGTCACCCTCTACCGGCTGGGGGAGGCCGGTATCCCGCCGACGACGGTGGAGATGGCCCTCTTCGAGCTGCTCAAGGTGGCCCAGGGCGAAGAGTTTAAAAAAATCAGCGCCATCGTAAAGTAGCCCCTATGAAATCACCCAGGTTCAATCCCATCGAGCTCGAGCGCGAGATTAAACCATCGCGGATGCTGCGGCGCGACCGCGCCACCGGCGAGCTCGCCGAGGCGGTATCCCCCGTGGAGTTCCGCCGCGACCCCCTCACCGGCCGCACCTGCCGTATCGTGCCCTTCAACCTGGGGCGCATCATCAGGCCGGATTTAGCCGCCCTGGAGAAACGCTCGCGGGAGTTTACCTGCCCCTTCTGCCCGCCCCTGGTGGAGCAAATCACTCCCAGGTTCCCCGCCGACCTCGTCCCCGAGGGCAATATCCGCCGGGGACGGGCGCTGGCCTTCCCCAACCTCGACCCCTACGACGTCTACGGCATCGTCGTCGTCGTTTCCGACGAGCATTTCATCCCCCTGGGTGGGCTGGATTTAGAGACTGTCTGTAATGCCCTGGCCGCGGCGCAGACCTATCTCCGGGCCGTGGCGCAGGCCGACCCGGCGGCCAGGTATCACTTCATCGCCTGGAACTACATGCCCCCCTCCGGGGGCAGCCTCGTCCACCCGCACCTGCAGGCCAACGCCGGCTACCAGCCGACCAACTACCAGCGGCAAATCCTGGAGGCCTCCGATAGATATTACGCGGAGAAGGGGACGAACTACTGGGCCGACCTCGTCGCGCAGGAAAAACGTCACGGCGAGAGATACGTGGGGCGTATCGGGGCCGCCGAGTGGCTGGCCGACTTCGCCCCCCGGGGCCGCCTCTCCGATATATTGGCCGTCTTCCCCGGCCGGGCCTCGGTCCTGGAACTGGATGAGGTAGAGCTGCGCCATTTCGCCGCGGGAATGTTACACGTCTTCGCCTACCAGGACGAGCTGAACCTGCTCAGCTTTAATATGGCCACCTACTCCGGCT
>Ga0315555_1002609_pt1 | contig 12616 bp, 9 predicted proteins | sample SalMarSW160380MG_FD_202113 | JGI IMG/M metagenome (GOLD analysis project Ga0315555, IMG submission 202113) | Salt marsh sediment microbial communities from the Plum Island Ecosystem LTER, Massachusetts, United States - Salt Marsh Sediment SW1603-80 ...
TACCCCTATTGGAAATTTGGAAGACATTTCCAAAAGAGCCCTCCGTATCTTATCGGAGGTTGATTTAATTTTGTGCGAAGATACCAGAGTAACCAAAAAGTTATTAGACCGTTATCAGATAAAAACTTCGACTCTTAGCTATCACCAACATAGTAAACTAAAAAAAATAGATTATATTTTAGAACAGTTAGGAAAAGGTAAAAACTTAGCTTTGGTGTCTGATGCCGGTACTCCGGGAATTTCCGATCCGGGGAATAAACTTATTAGTTTAACAATGGAACGCTACAACGATTTAACCATTATTCCTGTCCCCGGTCCTTCAGCTGTAACTGCGGCAGTCAGCGTTTCTGGTTTACCGATGGATAAATTTATTTTTTTAGGTTTTCCACCAGTAAAAAAGAAAAGAAAAAAGTTTTTCGAAGAAATTATTAATTCAAAATATCCGGTAATTTTCTACGAGTCTCCTTATAGGATAATAAAAACCTTAACTGAGTTAAGTAATATGAATAATAAATTATCAGTTGTGGTTTGCCGGGAATTAACCAAAAAGTTTGAAACAATTTATCGGGGGAAAATTGAAGAGGCAATTAAAGAAATAGAAAATCCGCCAGCTGGCGGAAAAATAAAAGGAGAATTCGTAGTTATTGTCGGGAAACAATGAAAAAGAAGAAGAAATTTTATATCACAACCAGTATCGCTTATACCAACGCTCCGCCCCATATAGGGTTTGCTTTAGAATTAATTCAGGCAGACGTTTTAACGAGACATCATCGTCTCTTAAATGAAGAAGTTTTTTTCTTAACCGGTACAGACGAACATGGCCGGAAGGTTGCCGAAGCAGCTGCAGAAAATAAGAAATCGCCAGAGGTGTTCAGCAACGAAATTTCAGCCAAATTTAAAAAGCTAACAAAAATTTTAAACATATCAAACAATGATTTTATCCGCACCACCGATAAAACCCGGCATTGGCCGGCAGTAAAGAAAGTCTGGTTGAAGCTAAAAGCAAACGGCGACATTTATAAAAAGAAATATAAAGGTTTATATTGTGTTGGTTGCGAAGCGTTTATTACGAAAAAAGACCTGATTGATGGTAAATGCAAAATCCATCAAAAGGTTCCGCAAGCGATTGAGGAGGAAAATTACTTCTTTCGTCTTTCAAAATATTCAAAAGAAATCGAAAAGATTATTAGAGATAACCAGATTAGAATAATTCCTCAGACCCGCAAAAATGAAATGTTAAACTTTGCTAAAAAAGGATTAGAAGATATTAGTTTTTCCCGACCAAGAAAAGATTTAAAGTGGGGGATTGCAGTACCCGATGATAATAACCAAACAATCTACTGTTGGGCAGACGCCCTGATAAATTACATTTCACTCATTGGTTATGCCGATAACAAGAAGAGTTTTAAAAAATATTGGCCGGCAGATGTTCATTGTCTTGGTAAAGATATCCAGAAATTCCATTGTCTAATTTGGCCAGGCATGCTGCTTTCCTTAAAATTATCTTTGCCAAAAAAGATGTTTATCCACGGGTTTATTACGGTTGATGGTCAAAAAATGTCCAAATCATTAGGCAATATAGTTGAGCCCCTCGAGTTGGTTGAAAAATACGGAACAGATCCAGTTAGATATTTTCTTTTGCGGGAAATTCCCCCGACTAATGACGGCGATTTTACTTATCAAAAGTTTGAGGCGAGATATAACAGTGATTTAGCTAAGGGGCTGGGAAATTTGGTGGCTAGAGTAATAACTATGGCGAAAAATTTTAAATTCCAAATTCCGAAATCTAATCTGCCAGTTGGCGGACAAAATCCAAAATTCAAAATCCAAACAGATAAAACTTGGAGAAAACACAAAAAAGCGCTGGATAACTTTAGGTTTAATGAAGTTCTGATTGCAGTTTGGGAATTAATTAGTTTTTGCGATAAATATATTGAAAAAGAACGACCCTGGGAAAAGAGTAAAAATCAAAAAGAAGTTATCAGCAATTTATTATTTGCCATTAGCAACATCGCCGAGATGCTGCAGCCCTTTTTACCAGAAACTTCTGAGAAAATTTTTAGACAACTAAAAACGCAAAAAAGTAAACCAATCTTTCCAAAAGTCTGATGTTAATTGATACTCATGCCCATATTAATTTCAACGCGTACAAAACAGATGCTGACGGAGTTATTAAAAGAACTTTGGAAAATGATATCTGGGTGATTAACGTTGGCACCCAATATGACACCAGTAAAAAAGCCGTAGAGATTGCAGAGAAGTACGAAAAAGGGGTTTACGCTGCCATTGGTTTACATCCCCTTCATTTGAACGCCGGATTGGTGAGAATGAAAATAGACAAAGAAGAGATTGCTTTTAATTCCAGAGAAGAAAGTTTTGATTATGAAAAATATAAAGAGTTAGCAAGAAGCAAGAAGGTGGTAGCTATTGGTGAAACTGGCCTGGATTACTATTGGAAACCAAAAACCAAAAGAAAATTAGAGTTGTTTAAAGAGAAACAAAAAGAAGAACTTTCAAAACAGTTAAGGTTAGCTAAGGAATTAAATTTACCGGTCATCTTTCATTGCCGCATGGCCCATCAAGATTTAACTGGTTTTTTGTCTAATAATTCCGACATAAGGCCAGAAAAAGCTGTAGCTCATGGTTTCGTCGGAACCTTAGAAGAGCTTCAAAAATATTTAGATTTTGGATTTTACATTGGGTTTAATGGAATAATCTTTAAGAATATTGAAGGAATAAATTTTGAAGAAAGTATCAAACAGACACCTTTAGATAAAATTTTAATAGAAACCGATTGTCCATATTTAGCTCCACCACCTTTTGAAAATCAGAGGAATGAGCCTCTATGTCTAAAATATGCAGCCGAGAAAATTGCTAAAATTAAAAAGATAAACTATGAAGAAATATCGAGGATTACCACAGAAAATGCCCAAAAATTATTCAGATTGTCTTAAAATAACACTTTGACAAACTTTTAAAATTTGATATTTTCAAAAAGGAGGGTTAAAGGAGGAACAACCCTCTTTTTTATAGCTCTTTAGTGAGTAAATCAGTTCCTTCCAAATAAAAAAATAACAGAAAGAGGTGATAAAAATGTTGGAACTCGAAAAGTATATTTTACCCGAAATGAGAGCAATCTGGGGTAAAAAAGCAAGGTACAACTCGTGGCTTTTAGTTGAGGTAACGATTTTAAAAGCAAAAGAAGAACTTAAATTAATACCTGTAGGGATTGCGGCAAAGACCCGGGCTAGCGCCAAGTTTACAGTTCGGGAGATAGACAAAGAGGACGCTGCCAAGGACCAGGAGATGGTCAGCTTTTCCACTGTGGTTAAAAAGTCCTTGCCGGACGAAGTAAGACCCTTTTGGCATGGCGGTATTACCTCCTATGATATTTGGGAGCCAAGTCGGGCTCGCCAAATTAAAAAATCGTTTCTACTGATTAAAACGGCGGCGCTGGATTTAATTAATACACTGGAAAGTATAGCTGAGATGTACGAGTATGCTCGAGAGATCGGTCGGACCCATGGCGTCCAGGCGGAACCCATAACCTTCGGTCTTAAGATTCTAAACTGGTATGACGAGTTGCAGCGCGGACTTGAAAATCTGGAAGATAAAGAGCTGGCAGTGGCAGTAGGTAAGATTTCCGGAGCGGTTGGTAATTACGCAAACATTGATCCGAAGATTGAGGTAATTGTTTGTAAGAAACTTGGCATTCAGTCAGCCCAGATATCAACCCAAATCCTTAGCCGCGACCGGCATTATAATTTCCTTACCGCTTTGGCTTCTATTAACAACTCTCTGGAAAGATTTGCAACAAATATCCGTCTCCTCCAACAGACGGAGATTGGCGAAATAGAAGAGCCATTCAGTAAAGGCGGCGGGTCATCGGCTATGCCCCACAAAAGGAATCCAAATAAGTCAGAGAGGGTCTGCTCTTTGGCCCGATTAGTCCGGGCATTTACCATTGTCGCCGGAGAAAACCAAGCTCTTCAGTGGCACGAGAGGTCATTGGATGAATCAGCTAATGAAAGGTTTACTATTCCGCTTTCGCTGATGCTGACTTATTATAATCTTCGTCTGTTCAACCAGATAATGACAGGATTGAAGGTGAACACGAAGCGGATGCTGGAAAATCTTGTCCTGACAAAGGGCGTGATATTCTCCGAAAACGTGATGCTTGCTTTGACGAAAAAAGGCATGGGCAGGGAGGACGCTCGTCTTCTTGTCCAGAAGGTAGCACAGGAGACCTGGGAGCGCAGAGAAGATTTTGCAGCAAAGCTTAAAGCAGATTCCAGAATTACTGCGCTGTTGACCAATGAAGAAATCGATAACTGTCTGAGATCTGATCATTATCTCAAAAACATTCCCCAAATTTTCGCCCGCTTCGGAATTTAAGGTAGTAGAAAGGAGGCAATGTAACATGGGTAAGCGAATAGTGGATATTATAATAGGAAGCAAAACCGATCGTTCATTGCTAGAAGAAGCAGGAATGTTTGAGGTTTTAAAACGATGCGGAGTTAGCTATAAAGCATCAGTTATTTCAGCTGACCGGAACCCCGGGATACTTAAAGGCCATTGCGAGGAAGCTTTGCAAAACGGGGTAAGGACTTTCATTGCCGGTGCTGGAATGGTTGCCCGTCTGCCTGGTAGTATAGCTGCTATTGCAAAATATATTCCACCAGTTATTGGTGTTCCTCTCCCGTCAGATGATTTCCCTGATGCCCTAGATGCCATCCTCTCAATAACCAGAGCGCCAGCGGGTTGTCCCGTAGGATGCACTGGCGTGGGTAAGGTTGGTTTGAGGAATGCTGCTTTGTTCGCTGTTCAGATACTGGCAGCTAGCGATAATGAAAGAGGAAAAGAGATGAGGGATGGCCTTGTTGATTACTACAGCATCACTCGGAAAGACCCACAGCTAGCTTATATAAAGAGCAGAAAAAAGGAGGTGTGAGATGACACAGAGAGGAAAATTGGCAGAGGGAAAAACCAAAATCATTTGGTTAACCACTTGGCCAGAAGCAGTCCGGATTGAGAGCAAGGATGATATAACCGCTGGGGATGGAGCCAAGAAAGACGTTATCAAGAATAAGGGGGTTCTTTCTACAGAAACAACTTGTAACTGCCTTGCTTTATTAGAAATAAATGGTATCCCCACCCATCTTATTACTCGGTTGACTTCCAGGGTTTTCTTGGCTAGGAAAGTTAAGATGATCCCTATTGAATTAGTAGCTCGACGAATTGCTACAGGTTCTTATTTAAAGCGAAACCCAGAAGTAACTGAGGGTACGATATTTCAAGGGCTCGTTTTTGAACCCTTCTACAAGAAAGACGAACTTCACGATCCATTGATGATTTGGAATAAAGACAAAGAGCGTTTCGAACTCTTCGATGCTAAAAAACCTGTGGCTGAAGGATATCTTAACGATCTGTTGCCCGATGATATAGAGTTTTCCTCAGGTTACTTTCTTAAAGCGAACCAACTTAACGAGCTAGCTGATATTACCTGCCGTACTTTTCTAATCCTAGAGATGGCCTGGAAGAAGTTGGGGGTTACCTTAGTGGATCTAAAAATTGAATGCGGCTTGACCAGTCTAAACCAGGTAGTTGTGGCTGATGTGATTGATAATGACTCGTGGCGAATCTGGCCTGGTGGCAGAAAGGAAGAAATGAAAGACAAGCAGGTTTATAGAGAACTAAAGAGGACAACCACCGAAGCATTAGGAGCAATTGAGAAAAACTACCGGTGGGTAGCCATGCAGACCAGAAAGTTTATTTGATAAATACAAAATATCTATATTATTATGCGGGGACAGTTATTCTACTGAGTAGCTGTCCCTTATTAATTTTAAATAGACAAAGACCAAAAAAAAAGCTAAAATTAAAAATCCTCTATGAACTACAAACCTCAAGAAATTGAAACCAAGTGGCAAAAGCTTTGGGAGGAAAATAATTTCTACCAGGCAGAGGACTTTTCCAAGAAACCCAAAAAGTATATTTTGATTGAGTTTCCTTATCCTTCAGGGGACGGTCTCCATGTTGGCCATGTCCGTAGTTACTCAGCTTTAGACGCGGTGGCCAGGAAAAGCCGGATGGAAGGATTTAATGTTTTGTATCCCATTGGCTGGGATGCTTTTGGTTTGCCTACTGAAAATTATGCCATCAAAACCGGCATTCACCCTCAAAAGGTAACTGAAGAAAACACTACTAATTTTAAGAGACAGTTGAAATCTTTGGGTCTTTCTTTTGATTGGTCAAGAGAAATTAATACTACTGACCCTGAATACTACAAATGGACCCAGTGGATTTTTCTAAAACTTTTTGAAAGTGGATTGGCTTATCGGGCTGAAATACCGGTTAATTGGTGTCCTTCTTGTAAGATTGGTTTAGCTAATGAAGAAGTAGTGGGAGGTGTTTGTGAGCGCTGCGGAGTTACCGTGGAGAAAAAGGTTCTAAACCAATGGATGCTAAAAATTACAGCTTATGCTGACAGGTTGATTGAAGATTTAGAAAAAGTTGATTATTTAGACAAAGTTAAGGTCCAGCAGGTAAACTGGATCGGCAAAAGTTATGGTAGTGAAATTGATTTCAAAGTTGAAGATTCAAAAGATATAATTCAAGTTTTTACTACCAGAACTGATACTCTTTTTGGGACAACCGCCGTGGTGATATCTTCAGAAAACCCTTTGGTTGAAAAACTGATTAAATCAGAGCATAAAGAAGAAGTCGAAAAATACATCACTGAAGCTAAAAAGAAAAGCGATTTTGAAAGAGGACAATTAGAGAAAGAAAAAACCGGAGTTTTTACCGGTTCCTATTGTATTAACCCGGCTAATGACGAAAAAATTCCCATTTGGGTAGGGGATTATGTGATAGCTACTTACGGCGGGGGAGCTGTAATGGTGGTGCCGGCCCACGATTACCGCGACTACGACTTTGCTAAAAAACATGGATTAAAAATTAGAGAAGTTGTTTTTGGCGGAGATATTACTAAATATGCTTTTGTTGGTTATGGAAAACTAGTTAATTCTGGCCAGTTTAATGGTTTATCTTCTGAGGAGGCAATTGAAAAAATTACTGCTTGGTTAGATAAAAAAGGAACTGGCAGGAAGAAAGTTCAATATAAATTACGTGATTGGGTTTTTTCCCGTCAGCATTATTGGGGAGAACCTATTCCAATTGTCCATTGCCCAAAATGCGGACAGGTTCCTGTACCAGAAAAAGATTTACCGGTTGAGTTGCCTTATGTTGAAAAATATCAACCTACCGGAACCGGAGAGTCGCCTTTGGCGGCAATTTCAGAATGGGTTAATGTTAAATGCCCAAAATGTGGATGGTCAGCTAAAAGAGAAACAGATACCATGCCCAACTGGGCAGGTTCTAACTGGTATTTTATGCGTTATTGTGACCCCAAAAATGACAAAGTTTTGGCAGATTCTAAAAAATTAAAATATTGGTTACCGGTTGACTGGTACAATGGCGGTATGGAGCATACTACCTTACATTTACTCTATTCCCGATTTATTTATAAGTTTTTACATGATATTAAAATAGCTCCGACCGTTGAACCTTATCAAACAAGGACTTCTCACGGTATAGTCTTGGCTGAAGACGGAAGGAAAATGTCCAAATCCTTCGGCAACGTCATTAACCCCGATGATATTGTTAAAAAATATGGAGCAGATACTTTAAGAATTTACGAAATGTTTATGGGTCCTTTTGGAGAAACCATTGTCTGGAGTACTCAGGGAGTAAAAGGAGTTTGCCGGTTCTTAGAAAAAGTTTGGAGTTTGATTTCAGAGAACACAGAACGTAAAGAAAGTAGCTCAGAAATTCTACGAGCTTTACATAAATTAAATAAAAAAATTGACGAAGATTTCAAAGCAACAAAATTTAATACTGCTGTAGCTGCTTTTATGGAATTCGTTAATTTATGCCGAGAAAAGAAAGAAGAAGTTGGGCAGGATACCATTGAAAAAATGTTAATTTTGCTTTCGCCTTTTGCTCCTCATCTCTCAGAGGAATTATGGCAGAAAGTGGGCTACAAAAAAAGTATCTTTTTTGAAAAATGGCCAAAACCACACCCGGAACTAATCAAAGAAGAAGTCGTGATTTTAGTGGTTCAGGTTAATGGTAAAGTTAGAGATAAAGTTGAAGTGGCAGTCGACATCTCAAAAAAAGAAGCTAACAAGCTTGCAATTTCTCGCCAAATCGTGCAAAAATGGATAGGAGATAAAGAAATAAAAAAGGTAATCTTTGTACCAGGTAAACTTATTAACTTAGTAATTTAGTTTAATGTGTGGCATTATCGGTTACATTGGTAAAAAATCAGCTTTTCCAATTTTACTATCTGGATTAAAAAGAATGGAGTATCGAGGTTACGATAGCTTCGGCTTTCTCGTTTTAGACAAAAGAACCCCTTTTTTATTTAAGAAGGTGGGAAAAATTTCTCAATTTGAGCAAAACTTTGCCAATCCAGATGGAGAAATTGGTATTGCCCATACAAGATGGGCGACAACCGGTAAAGTTACCGAAGCTAATGCTCATCCTCATGCTGATTGCCAGGGTAATATTTTTTTGGTTCACAATGGCATTATTGAAAATTATCAAAAGATTAAAAACCAGTTAATAAAAGAAGGTCATAAATTTACTTCAGAATGCGATACTGAAGTTCTTTGCCATTTAATTGAGAAGCACTTCCAAGGAAATTTAGAAGAAGCAGTGAGGAGAGCTTTAAGAGAAGTAAAAGGGGCTTACGGAATAGCTGTTGTCTCCAAAAAAGACCCAGAAAAAATTGTCGTAGCCAGACTATCTTCTCCTTTACTTTTAGGAATAGGGAATGACGAACTATTGGTTGCCTCTGATCCAGCAGCTGTCATTACTCACACTCGCCAAGTGATCAATTTAGATGACAATGAAATCGCTGTTTTAAAGCCGGACAATTTCTTTATTTTAAAAGAAAAACCTTTAGAAACTATTGAATGGGAAAGAGAAGAAGCTGAAAAGAAAGGGTACCCCCACTTTACGATAAAAGAAATAATGGAACAACCAGAAAGTTTAGCTAACACCTTAAAAGGAAGATTATCGGTTAATGAAGGCATGGCCAAGTTAGGAGGTTTGGAGGCGATTCAAGACAAATTAAGAAAAATCAAAAGATTAAATATTATTGCTTGCGGGACAGCCCGCCATGCTGCTTTAGTAGGTGAATATATGTTAGAAGAGTACGCTAACATCCCCACTGAAGTTGATTCGGGTTCAGAGTTTCGTTATCGAAAACCAGTTTTAGAAAAAGACACTGCTTTTATTTTTGTTTCTCAATCCGGAGAAACAGCCGATACCCTGGCTGCTTTAAGAGATGTAAAGCAAAGGGGATTGATAACCTTAGGAGTGGTTAATGTGGTAGGTTCTTCAGTAGCCAGAGAAACTGATGCCGGAATTTATATTCGTTCTGGCCCAGAGATTGCCGTAGCTTCAACTAAAGCCACTACTTCTCAAATCGCTGCTTTAGCTCTCTTAACTCTATTTTTGGGAAGACAAAGAGAGATGGCTTTGGTAATGGGCCAGCGAATTGCTAAAGAATTGGCAAGAATTCCCGAGCTGGCAAAGAAAATCTTAGAGCAAGATTCCCAAATTAAAGAATTGGCTGAAAAATATAAGGATTTTAATAACTTTATGTATATTGGCAGAAAGTACGATTATCCTACTGCCCGAGAGGGAGCGCATAAAATCAAAGAAGTAGCTTATGTTCATGCCGAAGGTTGCCGGGGGGGAGAGCTAAAACACTGCGAGTTAGCTTTGATTGACGATAATTTTCCCACCGTAGCCATTTGTCCTTCCAATAGCGTTTATGAAAAGATGGTTTCTAACATTGAAGAGATTAAAGTAAGGGGAGGGCCGGTTATCGCCGTAGCTACCGAAGGTAACGAAGAGATTAAAAAGTTAGTTGATGACGTAATTTATATTCCTAAAACCTTAGAGATGTTAACACCAATTTTAGCTTTAATTCCTCTGCAATTATTTGCTTATCATTCAGGGGTATTACGAGGATATAACGTCGATAAACCAAAAAACTTAGCTAAATCAGTAACCGTAGAATAAATGGAGGAAATTCTCTCAAAAAAATCTGGAGGGAGCATTATCTTATTGGGGAATGAAGCTATTGTTAGAGGCGCGTTGGAATCTGGTGTTCAGTTTGTTTCTACCTATCCTGGAACGCCAGCCTCAGAAATTGGCAATACTTTTTTTAAAATTGCTCCAAAGGCCGGGGTTTATTTTGAATTTTCTACCAATGAAAAAGTGGCTTTGGAAGCAGCTGTCGGAGCCTCTTTTTCCGGATTGAAAACTTTAATGGCAATGAAAAATTTCGGGACAAACGTTGCTTTAGATGCTTTAATCCCCTTTGTTTATACAGGAACTAAGGGTCCGACAGTAATAATATCTGCCGATGACCCTTCTTGCCACAGTTCAGCCCAGTCAGAAGAAAACACCAGAGGGATTTCTTATTTAGCTCATATCCCAACCTTAGAACCGGCCGATCCCCAGGAATGCAAAGAATTTACTAAATTAGCTTTTCAAATTTCAGAAAAGTTTAAAATTCCGGTAATGATTAGAACGACAACTCGGGTAGCCCACCAGCGAGGAATAGTAACCTTAAATAAAATCCAAATATCAAAATCAAAAACCCAAAAAGGTAAATTTATTAAAGATTCTAAAAAGTTCGTTACTCTGCCACCGAGAGTTATGGAGATGAAAACAGAACTTTTAGAGAAGATTGAGAGAATAAGAGATTTTTCTGAAAAATCCCATATCAACAAACAGTCATCAAGAAAATCCAATTTCGGGATTATTACCTCGGGCATATCTTATTTATATGTAATGGAAGCATTAAAAGAATTGAATTTAGATTTACCAGTTTTAAAGCTGGGATTTTTTTATCCTTTGTCCGAAAAGAAGATTAAGAATTTTATCAATCCGCCAGCTGGCGGATTGAAGAAGATTTTAATAGTTGAAGAATTAGAGCCGTTTTTAGAAAAAGAAGTAAAAATACTGGCTAAAGAAGTAAATTGTAAATTGGAAGTGATTGGTAAAAAGTTAATTCCCGAAGTTAATGAATTAAAACCCGGAATCGTTACTTTAGCTGTCGCAAAATTTACAAATAAAAAATATAATACACCGTCTACCAAATTTAAAATAGAGGTTCCTAAAAGATTCCCCCAACTTTGCCTCGGTTGTCCCTACTGGTTGGTCTTTGGGGGGATTAAAAAAGCCGTTGATACTAAAAATGTAGTTTTTGGCGGAGATATCGGCTGTTATATGTTAGCCGGTTTTCCGCCCCACTATCTTCAAGATTATCTTTCCTGTATGGGTTCTTCAATTGGCATTGCTCACGGAATTAAAAAAGCTACCAGTCAAAAGTTGATAACTATTATTGGCGATAGTACTTTTTTTCATGCCGGAATTCCTCCATTAATCAATACAGTTTTCAATAAGTCAAACCCTTTAATTATTATTTTGAATAATGAAACTACTGCTATGACCGGACACCAGCCACATCCGGCAGCTCCTGCTACACCTAATGGAATTAAAATTGAAGAAGTTGTCAGGGGTTGCGGGGTAAAGAACTTAAAAACAATTGACCCTATAAACCAGAAGGAATTTATTAAAACCATAAAAGAATTTTTAGGAAAACCAGAAGTTTCAGTAATAATTGCTAAAAGACCATGTATCCAAATAAAAAAATAAGGCAATTCAATATGGTAATAGTTGGAACGGGCGGCCAGGGCTTAATTACCCTTTTGCAAGTTTTAGCTGAAGCTGCTTTGATTGAGGGGCTTGACGTAAGGACTTCTGAACTTCATGGTTTGTCTCAAAGAGGCGGGTCGGTTGAGGTCCATATTAAACTTGGCAAGAAAGTTTATTCGCCTTTAATACCCCAAGGGAGAGCTGATTTAATTTTAGGCCTGGAAATGCAAGAGGCGCTTCGGTCTTATCCCTTGGCCAGCTCTAAAACAACCTTTTTAGTTAATAAACAAATCATCGCCATTCCTTTAGTCAAAAATCTAACCGAAGGAGAAGTTCTAAAAAATCTTAAGAAAATTAGCAAAAAAGTTATCTTAGTTCCGGCCAGTGAAATTTGTAAAAAAGAATTGGGAAAGGAAGTAGTAACGGGTATTTATCTAATAAGTGCAGTCGCTTTTAAAAATTTAATTCCCTTAAAACCTGCTTCAATTCTAAAAGCTATAAAAAAAATAATTCCAGCAAAATATCTGGAATTAAACCTAAAGGCCTTTAATTTAGCAAAAAAAACTTAGATTTTTTCGATTTGGGCGCCGAGTTTTCTTAATTTCTCTTCTATTTTCTCATAACCTCTGTCAACTTGAGAAATATTTTCAATTAAGGTTTTTTCTTTTGAAATTAAACCCGCTAAAATTAGAGCAGCGCCTGAACGAATATCTAAGGCGTTTAGATTATTGCCAGTCAACTCTTTTTTGCCAAAAATTAAAGCCCGATGAGGGTCGGTAATTTCAATATCTGCCCCCATTTTTCTTAATTCGTGAAGATATTGAAAGCGGTTTTCATATAAAGGTTCATGGATTAAACTTTTCCCCTGAGCTTGAGT
>Ga0315555_1002612_pt1 | contig 12607 bp, 13 predicted proteins | sample SalMarSW160380MG_FD_202113 | JGI IMG/M metagenome (GOLD analysis project Ga0315555, IMG submission 202113) | Salt marsh sediment microbial communities from the Plum Island Ecosystem LTER, Massachusetts, United States - Salt Marsh Sediment SW1603-80 ...
CGCGTGGAGGCGCCGCAGGGCCATCAGAGAGTCCGCCGCCTCCGGATAGAGGCCGGATTTCATCAATGATTTCGCGCCTTTCAGCTCCTCGCGCTCCTCATCAGAGGCGGGGAATGCTTCCGGGTGGACTTGCTCGATCTGGGTGTAGTTCAGGGACGTGTAGCCGTTGCCGAGGAAATAGTGCGCCTGCTCGTGGTAGGGATTCACCTCCAGCGTGATCTCCAACATCGAGATCGCCTCCCGGATTCGCCCCAGGTAAATCAGCGTGCGGCCGATCGCGAACAGGGCGTCATCGGAGAAACCGCCGTGCTTCACCGCCCACAGCAGTGTGTCGAGCGCCGCCTGGTGTTTCTCTTTCCGGTTCAGTTCGTTGGCCGCACCCAGCACGGCGATGCCGCGTAGGGCGTCGTCGGAAGCGAGCTCGAACGCCTGGCGGTAGCTGGCCAGCGAACTGTCGAGGTCATGGCGCCGGTCCGCAAGACGGGCTTCGGCGATCGCCTTGATCTCGTCGAGCAATCCCGGCCAGTGGTTCCAGTAGGTCTCGCCGAGCTTGTCGAAATGCTCCGCGGCGAAGTCTGCGTCGAGGTCGCGAAGCGCTTTTGTCCAATGAGGGGGCGTGATGAAGTCCTGACCCTCGGGACCGTGCGGATAATCCTCCCGGGAAAGGGTGTAGCGGCCGCGTTTCATCATCGCCATGTCAAACAGGGCGGTGACGCGGTCGTTCCAGGGCCGCACCGCGGCGGTTTCGGGGTCGCGGCACCAGACGCCCAGTTGCCATGCGAGCAGCGCGCGGTCCATCCCAAGCGCCGTGGTGTACGCGGCGGTCAGGGAATCACGCACCTCGAGCACGTCCCGCACAAGCGGCGGGTAGGGGTCCCGGGCGTCCTGGGCGGCGAGAGCGGCGGTGAGCACGACGACGGTTGTTAGCAGCGCCAGCGACAGGCGCCGTTGTCCTCGGGTCATCTCTTCATCCATCACTGAATCCGCAGAAAAAAGCCCGGCGCAAAGCCGGGTTCGTAAGGTACGGCGGGTTCAATCGCCGTACAACGTTGCGCAGTCCTCGAGCCGTGCCCCCCGGTTTTCGTCGCAAACGGCGAATTGCGCCGGACCGAGCATCGACACCCCCGCGTACTGCCCGTCCTTCCTCAGCAGGTAGAATTTGAGGCCGAAATTTGGCCGTCCCCGGTCGTCGAGCAGGTGTTTTTCCATTGTGTGTTTTGCCACCTCGCGCAGCACTTCAAGGCCCGCGTCCACCGGGCCCAACCCTTGTTTCATCAACTGCACCGCCTGAAAGGAGCAGAGATTCTGGAGGTTGGCCTCCCCACGGCCCGTGGACCCTGTGGAGCCGATTTCGTTGTCCACGTAAAGCCCTGCGCCGATGATCGGGCTGTCTCCGACCCGTCCCGGGAGCTTGAAAAACAGCCCGCTGGTGGTGGTCACGCAGGAGATGTCGCCCTCGCGGTTTCGCGCGCTGAGGTGAATCGTTCCCGTGATGCGTTCGACGATCGCCTTGATCTCCGGGTCCACCTGATCCGGCGGCGGAGTCAGCCAGTCATCGACCGGCGAAAGAGTCTGCTTCCAATAAAGCCAGAGCTTTCGTGCCTTCTCCGTCAGCAGGTTTTCCTCCTTGAACCCCTGTGCTTTGGCGAACGCCAGCGCTCCGGGTCCGACGAGCAGGACATGGTCCGTCTGGTCCATCACCAGCTTCGCCACCTTGCTGGGATTGCGGATGTTCTGCAGGCTCGCGACAGCCCCGGCGCGATGCGTGGGACCGTGCATTACCGCCGCGTCGAGCTCCACGACACCCTCTTCGTTGGGAAGCCCGCCGTACCCCACAGAATAATCTTCCGGGTCGTCCTCCACGAGATTCACCCCCGCAATCGCGGCGTCGAGTGGATCATCCCCGGCCTCCATTCGCTCGACCGCGCGCTCCAACGCCTTCAGTCCATTAGCGGACGAGACAGCCATAAATACCTGTTTTCCTTTCTTTGGCGCGGCTATCGCCGGCCCACCGGCGAATGCGAGCGAAAGCCCGGCCGCCGCCGCCGCGGAAGTCCCAAGAAACTCGCGACGGTTCATCTTCATCGATCCCATTGGTTTGCCTCCCTGGTTGCGTTGAGGGAAGGTATCGAAAGGGGGAGAGGGCGGCAAGAGAACAACGTCAATGCTGTCCAGTGGCCCGGGCGGAATGTCTGCTGAGAATGTCGAGGCGTATCCAGATATACTAAAAATAAAAGCTTGCACTGGAGGCTTGCCCCCGCTCGGGGACAGGAGTAGTTTTACGAAGAGGTGAAATGGGAGGTGGTGGATGGATCTCGGGGACTCCGGCGACCGTCTGGACGCTCTCTTTGGAGCGCTCTCGAATCCCGTGCGGAGGCGAATCCTGCAGCACCTTCTACACGGCGAGGCCACGGTCACCGAACTGACGGATCTCTGCCACGTGACGATGCCAGCGATCTCGCGCCACCTCCGCCAACTGGGTGAAGCGGCTCTCGTTGAGCGGCGGGTTGAGGGGAGGATACGGTGGGCGCGCCTCGTTTCTGGCGCTCTCGAACCCGCCAGGGCATGGCTGCGCTCGCTGCCGGATGGATCGGGTGGCGGATCCTTGGCGGATTATTTGAAAGAATTAAGAAACAAAGAGTAGCGAGACTCTCGGAACGGCTGGACGTCTTTCCTTCGCGAGCGCGAGGCAAAGGTGGTGTGATGCCGGTCCGTATATTTGATGCGAATCCCGGAAGGGAACACCGAGTCGGTCAGGAAGCGAGGCGAGGGTGACGATGAACGCCTATCGGGTCAAGCGGGCCAAGGCGCGAACTAAAATGCGTTCGAAGCAGAGGGGCAGAGGCGGTGGCGGGTCAGGAGTAGGTATCGGCGAAATCCTCGTGCTGCTGGTCGTCGCCCTGGTCGTGCTTGTTGCCGTGAACTCTCCCTCCTTCAAGCACCATAACATCCGCTCCTCCGAGCTTTTCAGGCTCTATTCCCCGGAACAGCTCCAGGAAGATCTGGCAACGCTTGTCGAACGGCTTGAGACGCTGCACCCGAACCTCTATGCGAATGTCTCCCGGGAGGAAATCCAGGCGGAGATTCAGCACATCGAGGGTGAACTGACCGCCCCGATGAACCGTATCGCGTTCTACCGGCTGGTGGCTCCGCTCCTCACCCGCTTTCGTGACCCGATGACAGCGGTGTCGATTCCACACGAGGAGCGTGACGATTATATCGAACAGGGCGCGCTGCTGCTGCCGCTTGATCTGGATGTAGCCGCCGACGGGATCGCCGTCGCGCACAATTACTCCAGCGACACCCTGATCGCAGTCGGGGCGAATGTGCTTTCGATCAACGGGGTGCCCGTCGAGCAGTTGCGTGTTCGCCTCATGCAGTATGTCAGTGGGGGCACGGACGACTACCGCTATTGGAAACTGGGCCGCCACTGGCGCGAGCTCGAGTGGCTGGTGTACGGGTTCGAAAGCCCCTTTGCGGTTGTTGTCCGGCGGCCCGGTGTGCGCGGCGGACCGATTGCCAGAAACCTCCTCGGAGTTCCCCAGGGAGCGATGAGCGAGGATCGGAAAAACGGCCTGGTAATTGAGAAAACGCGGGTTCCTTGGACGTATTCCTTCCAGCGCCGGGAGCGTGTCGGGTTCGTCAGGGTCAGCGAATTGGAGGATTACTCCGGCCTGGATTTCGCGATGGATGCCCTGGTCACTGAGTTGGAGACCGATAACGCCGGTGCGCTGATCCTCGACCTGCGGGGCACCCCCGGAGAGGGGGTAGATGCGGTCCGCACGGTGCTTTCGCGGCTCGCCGATCGCTTGGTTCCGGTGGTCACCGCGCGCGAACTGCGCTCGACAAAAACCTCGCGGCTCTGGTTTGCCCGCAAGGTGCCCCTGCTGGGGCGGTTTTACCCTCCGCTGTTCGATAAGAAGCTGGCGAAGCTTTGGAAAACGCCGCTCGGCTCCCTGATCCAAATTCCGGATGATGAGAACCTGGTTCCTGCAGGGAGGCGTTTTCATGGAGCTGTCTTTGTCCTCGTGGATGGACAGTCCGGTCCCGCGGCGGCGCTGCTAGCAGGCTTGGTGCAATCGGCGAAAATCGGCACGGTGCTTGGAGGTGAGAAGGCTCCCGCTGCGGAAGGTCTCTATGGAGAGCCGTTTGGATTCGATCTCCCGCATACACGGCTGCGCATCCAACTCCCGCTGGCGAAGCTAATCACGAGCGCCACCATGCAACCGGTGACTCCCGACGTGCTCGTCGAACCGACGAACTACGAGCGGCGGCGCGGCCTTGACAGCGATCTCGTGCGTGCCCTGCAGCTGGCGAGCCGGGCGACCCGCTGAAAGGAGAAGTATCCGGCAGGTTGACGATCCATTTGCCTTGTTTGGCCCTGTTGGCTTGGCCAACAGGGTTTCATTGTTTTCTCTCCGCCCGTTTGACCCGGTCGGGTGGCCCGGGACTTCAGTCCCGGGTTTCATGATAAGCTGAGTCAGCCTCCTTTTTTAAACGGGCCGATTTGCTCGCAAGCCGGGTTTCGGTTCACTGCTCCTCCGGCCGCCACCAGCCCTTGGTGGGAGTCTCCGGCGGCGAGCACGCCATCACATACTGCATCCGGATCTCCTTGACGATGGTCGCGCGCGCCTCCGCCTCCTCTTTCGGCAGGTAGTATGTGGCGTAATGAAGTGTCTTCCCGGTGTGCTCGTCCCAGCAGGAGCGCCGCGGATGGGTTCGCACGGCTTCCGCGACGTTCTCCCCCTCATCCACGTCGAGCATGTTGTACCGCCCGTTTTCTTCCAGGGAGAGAATCGCGAAAACACCCGGTTTCGCTTGCAGCTCACCCTCGGAGGGAAAAGGGCCGTCCAGGGAAAACCAGCCGATTTCGATGCTCATCACCGCGCCTCGCCGTGAACCGCTGTCTGTGCCGGAAAATAGCCCCTGCGGCGGTGCTGTCCGGCAACCCGGTCTCCAGAAGGAGGCTCCTTCGCGCGTAGCGGAGACTCTCCTCCGCCCGTGTCCCCCGCAACATCCGCCCGCCTGGTGCATCCTAGGGTAGGGAACGCACGATGCCACGGGCGAGGAATTCGATCAACCGCTGTCCGTGCCGTCACCGGGAACGAAAACAGAGACGTTGATACTTAGAAGGAAGGCTGCACGATGGCGATTCTTCGAGACAAGGACAAACAAACGGTCCGTGAACGCTTGACCGAGATGACCGGCAGGGTGAAGCTGGTTTACTTCACGCAGGAGCTCGAGTGCCAGTACTGCCGGGAAACCGGTGAGTTGCTGCGGGAAATCTCCGAACTTTCGGACAAACTTGAACTGGAAGAGTACAACCTGATCACTGACAAGCAGATCTCGGAAGAGCATAACATCTCCCAGGTTCCCGCGATCGTGCTGCTCGGCGAGGACGGTGTGGACCGGGACATCCGCTACTTCGGCATTCCCAGCGGGTACGAATTTGCCAGTCTGCTTGAGGACATCCTGATGGTTTCGGCCAACGACAGCGGCCTCGAGGAAGAAACCCGACAGGCGCTTGCGACGCTCAGCGGTCCGGTGCACATGCAGGTTTTCGTCACGCCCACATGTCCGTACTGTCCCGGTGCAGTGCGGCTGGCTCACCAGATCGCCTTCGAATCCGACAAGGTACGGGCGGACATGGTGGAGGCGACGGAATTCCCGCATCTCGCGATGAAATACAATGTGCAGGGTGTGCCGCGGACGGTGATCAATGAAACGCATGCACTGGAAGGCCTGGTGCCGGAGCAGGCGGTTCTTCAGGAGGTCCTGAAGACCGTGTAGCCTGTTCGGCCACGGTGTGGATCGTATCTTGTCCGCCATGGATGACAGGAAAAACACGGGTGCCGCGGATGCCGGAGCGATGCGGGATGACGCAGAGCTAGTGCGGAGAGCGTTGCGCGGAGATGATACCGCAAGGAGCGAAATCGTCGAGCGCCACATGCGCAATGTGTACAACCTTGCGCTGCGCCTCACTGGAAACACGGACGAGGCGGAAAATGTTCTCCAGGACACGTTTCTGAAAGTCTTTGAAAAACTCGGGGATTTTCGCGCCGACAGTCAGCTCGGCACCTGGATCCACCGCATCGCGACCAATGAAGCTTTGATGCGGATGCGCTCGAAGAAGGGCAAATGGTTTGTGCCGATCGAGGACGAACCGGCTGGCGAAGAGGGGAATGGGGATTTTGGAGTAATCGCCCAATCGTTGGATCGCGATCCGCTCACGTTGACGCTCGACGATGAGCTGCGGAAGAAGTTGGAAAAAGCAATACTTTCTCTGCCGGAAACCCTGCGTACGGCGTTCGTGCTCAAGGATCTTGAAGGGCTGTCCATGGTGGAGATCGGCAAGCAGATGGGCAAGACGGTCGCGGCGGTGAAAGCGGATTTGCACCGTGCACGGTTGCGGCTGCGCCGCCAGCTTGCCGAATTCGTGGACGGGAGGGCCCATGGAGCCTAAGATCACGCGGATTGATGAAAAGCTGCTGACGCCGGACCAGCTTTGCGACGCTCTCGAAGTCTACTTGGGTAGGGAAAAAGGAAAGAAAAAGTGCCGCGAGCTGCTGGCCAAGCTCGAGAATGATCCATCCTGGAAAGCACAGTTGAACACGTTGAGCTGCACGGTTCAGGTGTACCAGAAATGCGAGGGGGTGGATGTGCCGGATGAGGTCTCCTACCGCCTCAAGACCGTGCTCAACCTGGCCGATCCAGGCAAAGAGTGCGACGATGCAAAATAAAACAAAACATAGAGTTCTGCAGATCAGCGGCGCCCTGCTCGGCGCGACTGGCGGCTTTCTCTATTACAAGTTCATCGGTTGCACCTCGGGAACCTGTCCGCTCACTTCTGAGCCGCTGTTTCCCACGGCATGGGGCGCCCTGTTCGGTTGGCTCCTCTTCGGGTTGGGACTAGGGAAAACCGGGCGGGACCGGACACCGGCGGCCCGAAACGATACGCTGGAGACTTGAGATGAGAGTGCTCACGATCCTGGCGCTCGCCTTTGCGCTGGCGCTGAGTGGATGTTCAAAAGGGGAAGCGCAGTCCGGAGGCGGTTCCGGGAAAAGCATGAACTCCCAGGCGGCGGTGAACGACGAAGCCACGAAACTGGGACTGCTCCCCGCCGACAAGGCGCCTACTGCGCCGGACTGGGAGTTGCAGACGGTGAACGGCGAGACGCTGAAGCTTTCCTCTCTCCGGGGGAAAGTGGTGATTCTCGATTTCTGGGATACCTGGTGCCCGCCCTGCAAGGCTGAAATTCCAAGCTTCATTGAACTTTACGATCAATACAAGGATCAGGGGCTCGTCGTCGTCGGCGCGGCCTTCGGCAACAACGGCCCCGATGCGGTCAAGGAATTCGTCCAGGAATGGAAAATGAACTATCCGGTCGTATTCGTCACACCGGACGTAAACCGTCTGTACGGCGGAATTCAATCGATCCCGACCACCTTTATCATCGATCCGAACGGCCGGGCCCGCGGCATGCACGTAGGTTTCGCCGAGAAGGATGTGTTCGAGCAGGAGATCAAGGCGTTGTTGCCGAATGGCTGATCGAACGGAAAAGCTGGGAAGCCCTCCTGCGTTCGCCAGGAGGGCTTTTTTGTTGCCATCATTGATGTTTTCCGGGAATTACGAAGTATTCTCGCCTCCATCGATTTAGTTGCATTATCAATTAATCAAGGGTAAACACTAGTTTAGAAAGTCATCTTGACGTCCCGACCAGTCGGGACGAGAAGGATCTATGTTCTCGATGTAGTCAACTGAAAAACAAAGATTTTTCACTTCGTTCAGAATGACTGAAACGAATCCGATGAGCCGTCTATTTTCATCTCGTTTTCTGCTGCTGTTTTTTGTTGGTAGCAAAGGAAAATCCATCTCAAAACTGTCGCTGTTCTGGCATTGAACCTTAATCAATTATACCAGGTGCAATTTTATCTAATTATTAACAGGTAGTTAACGATGAAAATTTACTGTACCTGGTACAATGAAGTGCTCCCGGCAATAAAACGCTCATTTGAAGGCAATCATACCCTGATGTTACCGCGTTTTCTTTCGCTGGATGTCTGGGCGGAAAAGCGTCCCACTTGACAGCCCCTAGCCCCGGAGCCATCTTGCCCGCAGCGAGCGGGCCGCTCGTCATTCAACGGAGACAGGACATGCCTGAGCCATCAATCACATTCCCATCACCCGCACCCGGCCGGGGGATCTATTGCAACCGCACGCTCAACCTGCGGTCGATCCGGGCGATCGGCTACGACATGGATTACACGCTGATCCATTATCGGGACGACGCCTGGGAGCAGCGCGCCTACGAACATCTGCGCCGCGGGCTCGCCGACCGTGGCTGGCCGGTGGCGGATCTTGCCTACGATCCTGGGTTCATCATGCGTGGGTTGATTCTCGACGCCGAGCTGGGCAATGTGGTCAAGGCCAACCGTTTCGGCTACATCAAGCAGGCCTACCACGGCACGCGTGCGCTCCCCTTCGACGAGCTTCGCAGCACCTACAGCAGGACGATCGTCGATCTCTCCGAGCCGCGTTGGTATTTCCTCAACACGCTGTTCAGCCTCTCCGAGGGATTCATGTTCGCGCAGACCGTCGATCTGCTGGACAAAGGCGACCTCGGGGACGCCATCGGGTACGAAGATCTGATGAGGATCGTGCGCAACACTCTCGACCGCGCTCACACCGAGGGGGCGCTGAAGGCTGACATTCTCGCCCACCCGGACAACTACATCGTCCATGATCCCGAGAGTGTCGATGCGCTGCTGGACCAGAAACACGCAGGCAAGAAACTGTTGCTGATCACCAACAGCGACTGGGAATACACCCGTGAAATCATGGCGGCGGCGTTTGATCCCTACCTGCGCGACGGCATGACCTGGCGCGACCTGTTCGATCTGGTGATTGTCAGCTCGCGCAAACCATCGTTCTTCTCCGACCCGAATCCCGCCTTCGAGGTGGTCAGCGAGGAGGGGCTGCTGAAGCCTGTCGTTGGAAAATTGAAACCCGGCGGCGCGTATCTCGGCGGGAACGCACGCATGGTGGAACAGCTCTGGGGTTTCGCCGGGGAGGAGATCCTTTTCGTCGGCGACCACATCTTCAGCGACGTGCGCGTGTCAAAAGCTGTTCTCCGCTGGCGAACGGCGTTGATCCTCCGCGAACTCGAAGGCGAGCTGGAGGCGATCGAGGGTTTTCGGGACGAACAGGTTCGATTGACGAATCTGATGTCGCGCAAGGAACAGCTGGAATACCAGGCGAACCAAACCCGCCTTGCGATTCAGCGGCTGAAGGGGGGCTACCTGTCTTCCAAGGGAAGCGTCAAGGAGTTGCAGGGCGAGGCGGAACGGTTGCGGGGTGAGATCGCGTCCATTGACGAACAAATCGGCGCGCTTGCGAGAGCCTCGGGGGAGCTGATGAATCCTCACTGGGGCCTGATCATGCGGGCCGGGAACGACAAGAGCCACTTCACCCGGCAGGTGGAAAACTACGCGGACATCTACATGTCACGGGTTTCCAATTTCCTCAAACTGACCCCATTCGCCTATCTGCGCAGCCCGCGCCACGTGCTCCCGCACGACCCGCTGTGGTGATGTCTCGAATCTGTTGGTGTGGCCCGGCTGCTCCGTCAGCCGGGTTTCTCTCGCTACTTCCCATCCTCCTCAACCGCCGCCACGTACGGCAGATCGCGGTATTCGTGATTGTAGTCGAGCCCGTATCCGACAACGAATTTGTTCTCGATCTTGAATCCCACGTAATCCGCTTCCAGGTTCACCTCGCGGCGTGACGGTTTGTCGAGCAGGACCACCGTTTTTAGTGCGGCAGGCTTGCGGTCGCGCAGCAGCCCGGATACACGCTGCAGAGTGAATCCGGTGTCCAGAATGTCGTCTACGATCAGGACATGTTTTCCGGCGATGTCGAAGCGGACGTCCTGTTTGATGCGGATATTCCTTGAGGACTCCATGCTGGAATCGTAGCTGGAGACGTTCAGAAAATCCAGTTCCGCCACTCGCCCGCCGTGGCGCGAGATCGCACGGATCAGGTCAGCCATGAATACGAATGCCCCGCGGAGCAGCCCGACTACGGTAATTGGACCTTCTGTGCAGAACGTGTTGGCAATTTCTGCGCCGAGCTCGTCGACCCGCTTTTGGATCTTGTCTTCGGCGATCATCGGGGTTGTGGATGGCGTGAGCATGGATATCTCCCGGTAACGTGAATCGCGATTTGGCGAATTTAGGATACGTCTCGGCCATGTAAAACCTACAGGCTGGACACGCCGCTGGTCAAGCTTTCCCGAAACGCTTGCCCCTTCCACGCGGGTGAGGTCATATTGCCAAAGGATCGCAGCAAAGGAACGAGCCGTGGATGCAAGGCAGATGGAATCGGGAAACCGGGGCGGCGGAAGCGAGATTCCACCTCCGCAAAAATTGGCCAAACTGGGCTTACTCGTAGCCGGGATTGCGCACAACCTGTACGGCCCCTTGACCGGCATTCTTGGCACCCTGGATCTGCTGCGGCTCAAACACCCGGAGCTCGAGGGTGAACTGGAGCGTGTCGCCGGGCTTGCCAGACGTATGCAGGACGAGATTCGCCTGATGTTGTACAAGGCGGAGATCGAATACAAGGGGAAGATTGCGAATATCGACCTCGGCAAACTGGTCTCCACGGAGATCGAATTCTACAAAGGAGATCCGCGCTTTAAACATATGATCGAGGTGAAGTTCGATCCGCCGCAAAACCTCCCCTCCTTCCGCGGCACAATCGGCGACTTCTCTCAATCGATCAGCAATATTATCACCAACGCTGTGGAGGCGATGGAGGAATCCGAAACCAAAGAGCTGACCATCTCCCTCGAGGCGTCCGGCGATAACCTGGTGCTTTCGATCAAGGACTCCGGCGTCGGCATGGATGAAGAAACCCGCGCGCGGGCATTTGAACCCTTCTTTACGACCAAGACCCCCACGGACGGCGGGAAATTTCCGGCCACGCTCGCCACCGGTCTCGGGCTGACCCACGTCTGGAACCTGCTGCGTCCCGAAGGGATTTCGATCGACCTGGACAGTGCACCGGAGCGGGGCACCACGGTGACCCTCACCATCCCCTACAAGGACATCGACCGCCGTTACAGTGAGCTCCTGCCGACCGTTTGAGCGGCAGGCGCGGATCAGCGGGGGAATTTCATGGGCAAACAGAACGATCAGCTTCCACAGGACGGCGAAAAACTGCGCCAGTTCACACGCTACCTGCTCGAGGACCTTCACGCGCTGGAGCGGATGCTCTCCGAAGGAATCATCGGGGCGGACATCTCCCGCATCGGGGTCGAACAGGAGCTGGTCATCGTCGGGTCGGACCTACGCCCGGCCGCCCGCGCGCTGGAAATGCTCGATGAACTGGAGCCAATTGGATTCACTCCCGAACTGGCCCTGTTCAACTTGGAATTTCCCGTCGGTCCGCTCCTTTTTGAGGGCAAGTGCCTGAGTGACCTTGAGGCGGCGCTGGAGGAAAAACTGGCGGCCGTCCGCGACGTGGCCCAACGGCACGGGATTTCGGTCGGGATGTTCGGCATCCTGCCGTCGATTCGAAAAGCCGACCTGTCGATGGAAAACATGACGCCCCGGGCCCGTTACCAGAAGCTGAACGACGTCCTCTCGCAGCAGCGTGGACGCGATTATGAGCTCCATATTCGCGGCACGGACGAGCTGGTGACCTCCCAGGCCAACCTGATGCTCGAGGGGGCGAACACCAGCTTCCAGGTTCATTTCCAGGTACCGCCGGATCAGTTTGCCCTCCGCTACAACGTCGCCCAGGTCGTCCTCGGTCCGGTGCTCGCCGCTGCGGGAAACAGCGCCTTCTTCGGACGCCATCGCCTCTGGCACGAAACACGGATCGCGCTCTTTCAGCAGTCCCTCGACTCCCGCAACGCCCCGGTGGAGCGGCAGGTGGAGCCGCGGGTCAGCTTTGGCACTCGCTGGGTGGACGAGAGCGTGCTCGAGCTGTTCCAGGAGGACATCGCGCGGTTTAAAGTCCTCTTCGCCCTCGAAAACGTTGAGGATCCGGCGGCGGCGCTGGAAGCTGGGCGGGTGCCCCAGCTCGAGGCGCTACGGCTGCACACTGGAACCGTCTATCGCTGGAACCGTGCCGTATACGGGATCAGCGACGGCCGTCCCACGCTGCGGATCGAGAACCGGGCTCTCCCCGCAGGGCCGACGACGATGGACGAGGTGGCCAACGCCGCTTTCTGGTTCGGCCTGATGGCGGGGCTGACCGAGGAGGTGGGGGATGTTCGCGAGGTGATGAAATTCGAGGACGCCCGCGACAATTTTGCGAACGCTGCGATCACCGGACTTGAGGCGCAGATGACCTGGCTGGGCGGCGAGCGCAAGAGCGCCCGCGACCTGATCCTCCAGGATCTGCTGCCGCTGTCCTACCTGGGCCTGCGGGACCGTCAGATAGACGAAGAGGATATCTACAAGTATCTCGGCGTCATCGAGGAGCGTGTCGAGTCGGGCCAAACGGGAGCGGCGTGGCAGCTTCGCTCCTTTGCGGAAATGACCGGGCACGGGACGCGCTGGGAGAAAGTGCACGCCCTCGTCGCGGCCACCTTCGCGC
>Ga0315555_1002615_pt1 | contig 12598 bp, 9 predicted proteins | sample SalMarSW160380MG_FD_202113 | JGI IMG/M metagenome (GOLD analysis project Ga0315555, IMG submission 202113) | Salt marsh sediment microbial communities from the Plum Island Ecosystem LTER, Massachusetts, United States - Salt Marsh Sediment SW1603-80 ...
AGTTTGTAGTTAGATTATGTTTCCTTGATTATCAAAAACATTCTACTACAAACGCCAGGAGATTCATAACTTTTTACGACTTCAGGTGAATAAGTCTGATTTGGGGTTATTTTTGATCCTGATCTTGATAATTCATAACCATCAAGACACCAATGCCCATAGTTAGAAGGAATAACGTGTTAATATGAATACGGAAAATTAAACGGATTAATACAATTGAAGATGCATTTTCTTCCAATCCCTTAAATTCCCGGTGCAGTTACGTCCGGTAACATTTATGAATTAATCCGGTCAGTACGCATCACTCCCCCGGATAACTTCCAGGAAAGTAAGAATGAGAATTTTCAGATCGAACCACAGACTCCAGTTTTCAATGTAATAAAGATCGAACCTTATGCGCTCATCCAGCGGAGTATCCTGCTGACGCAATCCGTTGACCTGTGCCCAGCCGGTAATGCCGGTACGGACCCGGTGCCTTTCGGAATAGCGGGGAATCTGCCGGATATTCTCTTCCACGTAATAGCGCCTTTCCGGCCGGGGGCCCACCAAACTCATATCTCCCGTCAATACATTCCATAACTGGGGGAATTCATCCAGGCTGGTGCGTCGCAGGATTTTTCCGATAAATGTTACCCGCGGATCATTACGCACCACATCGATCAGCCCTTCCCTGGACTCTTCGCTGACATGCATGGATCGGAATTTAATCATGGCAAAATCCCGGTTGTCCATGGTTACCCGCCTCTGTTTGTAAAAAACCGGACCCCGCGATGTCAATTTGATCAATACCGCTATCACCAGAAAAAACGGAGACAGCAGTAGCAGGCCGGTACCGGACAGCAAAAGATCAAATCCCCGTTTCAGAAATCCCTGCCATCCGGAAAGTGTGAATGACTTCAATTGCAGAACAGGGAGTCCGCCTATTTCCAGATAGTTAAAATTGGAGGTGAGAATATCCAGGATATCCGGAACGTAAAAAATCTCGGTATTTTTCCCTTCCGTCAGGTTGACCAGCGCCAGCAGATGCTGATGATCCTTCTGGTTAAATGATACCAGAAGCCCGTCAAAATCGTCTTTTTTAAGAACCTCCGGCAATGAATTTATATTCCCCAGGTACGATAAAGGAAGGTCATTCAGTTTCTGATCTGATACATAACCCTTCATTTCCAGACTGTAATTTCGATCCCTCAAAACCTTGCCATATACCTGCTGGAGAAGTTGTCCCGATCCCACCAGGATAATCCGTAAAACATTAAATCCCCTGGAAAGAAACCGGTATTTCAGGCGGTGGAAAAATAATCTTCCGATCAGTAAGAACAGAATTGCGGTAAAAAAAATGAATACAAACACCAGCCGGGAATAGGAAAAACCACGATAAAAAAATGCAATGCTGAAAGCCACCAGAATAGCCTGCAAACTTACTTTAAAAATAACCGGAATATCCTGTGAAAAACTGGTGAAAATCCGTGTGCGGTAGGAGCGGTTTATACTGAAGAGAACAATATAAATAATGGCCAGCACTGCTGAGAAATAAAGATAGTTTTCCAGGGGCGGTATATAGTTGTCGCGCACCGCTACAACTTTGGTGAAGTGGGAATGAAACCTGATATAGAACGAGAGCGGAACCGAAATTAAGACAGCCAGCGCGTCAATGACAATTTTAAGTAGTGGAACAACTAAATTTCTTTTATATATGCCAGGTTTCATAAAGTCTGCTTTTATTTAATTCCATGCTGTCAGCGGCTTTGAGATTCAATCAGTTTTTCTGCAACAAACTTTTTCATTTCACTGTTAAACCTTTTAACTCCGAACTGCCCGGCGTGCTCACAGATAAAATCAAAATCCCAGCGGAGTTTCAGGCTGGCCAGAACAGCCTTTTCAAGCTCCTCCTGGTTCTGTACGTCAAAGAAAACACCCGTACATTTTTTCTCATTTGAACCGTCATAACCGATAACCGTTTCCAGGGCCCCGCCTCTTGCGAAAGCTATTACCGGTCTGCCGCAGGCCTGAGCTTCCACCGGAACAATACCAAAATCCTCCTCGCCTGGAAAAATCAATCCCAGACAGTTCTGGTAATAGCTCAACAATTGGGCAGGCTCCTGAAAATCCATGAAACGAACGGTTGATCCGGCCAGAGCCTTCAATGATTTCTCCTCCGGTCCGTTTCCAATCACAAGCAATGGTTTTTTCAGGCGATTGAATACTCTAATGGCCAGATCCACTTTTTTATAAGGCACCAGAGCGGAAACAATAAGAAAATAATCTTCCTGCTCCTTCCCGGGCTGATAAAAACCGGTATTCACAGGGGGATGTATGATCGCAGATTCACGGTTGTAGTATTTCCGGATACGATGGGAGACATGCCGGGAATTTGCAACAAACCAGTCGACCCGGTGGCTGCTGGCAACGTCCCACATCCTCAGGTAATTGGCGAAAAATGGAATCACCATACCGCTGAAGGCCCCGATGCGATGACGGCCGAAGTATTCAAAGTACATGTCCCAGACATATCTCATGGGTGTATGAATGTAAGCAATGTGCAGAACATCCGGTGGTGTAATCACTCCTTTGGCCACGCAATGGGAGGATGATATAACCAGATCATATCCTTTAAAGTCAAACAGCTCGATGGCAGTGGGAAACAGTGGCAGATAATACCGGAATCCGCTGCTTTTAAATGGCAGCCGGTTAATGAAAGATGTGTTAATGGTATGGGACTCCAGGATCGTTGGAATTTTTCCTGGTTCAAGTAACAATGTAAAGATGTCACTTTCCGGGAAAATACCGCATAGTGCTTCCACTACTTTTTCACCGCCGCGCATACTGGTCAACCAGTCATGAACAATGGCAACTCTCGCATTTTCAACTGAACTGAAAGCGTTCAAAAGACTGCTCCGGATATTCATTTTGACCCAAAAAAGCACATAAATTTACATAAATTCACTGCCGATACAACCCACTTTTTTATTGAATTACTTTGTTGCGCCATCTCTACCAGATTATATTAAAGAATACTCACTACTCCTGTCTCCCGCCGGGGCAGAGTACGGGTATAAAACAGGGCATTAAAGACAGCTGAGGAATAAAGGAGATAATATGTCACACCTATGGCATGGAATATCTACGGGCGCCAATCCCCCCAGAGATATTAATGTAATTATTGAAATCCCTTCCGGCTCCAAGTGTAAATATGAACTGGATAAAACCGCCGGTATCATCAGGGTTGACCGTATTATTGCCAGCGCTGTCTATTATCCGGGAAATTACGGTTTCATTCCCCAGACACTGGCCGAGGATAATGATCCGCTGGATGCTCTGGTTTTGTCTCAGATTAGTTTCCATCCCGGAATCCTTGTCAGATCACGTCCCATTGGGGTGATGCGCATGACCGATTCGGGTGAACCGGATGATAAAATACTGTGTGTCCCTTTGCGGGATCCTCTCTATGAGGAAATCAGTTCCGCCAAAGAACTTGCCAAAAATATGCTCAACGAAATCATGGAATTTTTCCGGGTTTATAAAAATCTGGAAGAAAAAAAAGTGGTTATTGAGGGGGTCGAATCTCTGGAAGTGGCCGTCGAAATTATAAATACAGCCATCAAAGGATATAAAGACCGTTATCTCGAACATTAACGGGGGTAATTGTTATTCCCGTTTCTCTGGTGCCGCCAATATCCCTGAAATAATTTACCGGTAATCATCCTTCTTTTGATCAATTGTTTCACATGTTTTAATTTTAATAACCTTAAAGCATTTTTACCCCTATCCGGTTTCCTTTTCTCAGTTAACATTCCGCCTGCCAAAGTTAAAGTGTATTCAAATCATTTCAACGGAAACTGGGTTTCTCTGAAAATCTTCTGATTCCTTGAATTTTTTGTTATATTATACTGTAGCTTTTAACAGAATGAATAAAACAGCAAGCTTCGATTATATTCACCCCAATTCATGGCATGAATTTTTTATCGGATAATCAGCTAAAAGCACTCGATGTTAACCGGAACCTGGCCATAACCGCCGGCGCAGGTTCGGGTAAAACAACCATTCTGGTTCAGCGTTATCTGTACCTCCTGCTGCACAATCCCTCTTTGAAGGTTAAGAATATACTGGCAATTACCTTCACCGAAAAGGCTTCTGCCGAAATGAAAGACCGGATATTCGCAGAGATACATGAGCAGTTCGCTAGCAATCGAAGCCAGCAGGGCAGACTATTCGAGATTCTGAACCAGCTGCAGGAGGCACAGATTTTTACCATACATGCTTTTTGCAGCCATATTCTGCATCAATTTCCCGTTGAGATAGAACAGAATCCCGAATTTGTCATTCTGGATGAGGTGAGGATGGACAACCTGTTAAACCAGGTTTTCCGTAATTTTCTGTTTGGATATGATCCAACCGGTCAACCGGGATCTGCCGCGATAATGAAATCATTAAGAGAATACTCTTTTAAAAAATGGAGAGAAATCTTCAGTTTTTTCTACCGGAACCGAACTATACTTTTTCAATTTCTCGAGGCCTTTAAAAATGCATCTCCGGAAGTGATAAAAAATTACTGGGAAGATGAATTTCTCAATTATCACCGTCAAAGTCTGGAAGTCTTAAAATCGGATCAGCACTTCTGGTCTCTTCTCAATCAGTTGAATGCTCTGGAGGTGGAAAAAGGATCCAACGCCGGAAAAATCCAGAAAGAACTATCTTCCAGTACACAAAATTTTCTCTCAGATCAAACCGCTTCATTCAGCTCTGTTCTGGCTGCCTCCCGTATCATGGCCATTCTCACCAGGGCAGATGGATCGGCATACGCGGCAGTACCGGCAGGGAAAAAAAGCTGGGGAGAGCAGGGAGTAAAATTATTTTTAGCCCTCTCCGGTCTTGCTTTACAATACCATGAAAAATTTCTGACTTCGGATGAAAATACGGAACATAAGTATGCAGAGGTGATTTCCGGAATGATTTCAGTAGTCAACGAACTGCTTAAGCGTACCGAAGATGCCAAACGAACCCTTAATGCCCTGGATTTCGAAGATCTTCAAATAAAAACCCTGGCGGTGATGCAGCAATTCCCGGAAATACGAGATTATCTGCGCAAGCAGTACAGTTTTATACTGGTGGATGAGTTTCAGGATACAGACCGGCTTCAGAGCGGTATTATACACCTGCTGACCCACGATCTTCTGGGAAGCATGGATTCAAACCGTCTTTTCATCGTGGGAGATCCCAAGCAGTCCATATTCGGATTTCGCAATACCAATGTTGCCTTGTTCCAGGATATTATGGAAAAAATTTCTCTGCAACACACCCGGGATATCCCCATACAGCTGAAAGATCATCCTGAACCACTTAAAACCACTGCGGAAGAACGCCGGGGGATTATCGAGCTTTCTCAGAATTATCGCAGTTCCCTGCAATTGATTCAGTTTTTTAACCTGACCTTTGAACTTGTTTTTTCACAGGAATCAGAATTTGATGTGCCTTTTCAGAAACTGGAAGCCGGCCGGAGGGAATATTCTCATTACCATACCCTGCCTGAACTGGATTTATTTCTGGATAAATGCGAAGAGGGGGATAATCCTGACCTGGTACAAATTCAGGCTGTTAGCATGGCAGAACGCATTAACCAGCTGGTGCAGCAACAAGGCCCGGCGGGGGCCCGGAAAACCAACGGGAACGGACCGGAAAACCTTCGCTTCGGGGATATCGCAATTCTGATCCGTTCACGTACCCATTTGTCCCAAATTGAACAGACCCTAAGAAATTTTCACATCCCTTACCAGACCTACAAGGGGGCAGGATTTTTCCAGAAACAGGAAATTCAGGATATTTATTATATTTTAAGAAGCATAGCATACCCGGAAGAAGATTTTGCCCTGGTGACGGTCCTTCGAAGCCAATTTGTAGGTCTATCAGATGTATGTCTTTTTTATCTCAGCCATGTCTCTGGTAAGGACTACTGGATGAAAATACACAAATTCCGGGATTTTCTGTTTAGCGGGGGTGACCCGGCGGAATATTTTGATGATGGATTTGCCGGCTTCATGAGTGACTCCGGTCAGCAGATCCGCCTTTTCCCGGGAGAGCAGGAAAGCATAGACACATTTATTTCTTTGTATCAGCAGTGGGTCATCCTGGCGCTCAACGGAAATTTCAGTCATCTGCTGGATGATATCATCGAAAAGTTCCAGCTTCGGCCGCTGCTAAAAGCTCAGAACGACGGGGATCAAAAAATCGCTAATCTGGAAAAACTGGTTCATACCATCTACGATTTTGAACAGAGTTCTTCAACCCTGCTGCCAGATCTGTTGGAAATCCTGCGGGGGCAAATTTCGGGTGAAACCCGTGAGGGAGAAGCCGTTATTATGGCGGAAGATCAGGATAAGGTGAAAATACTGACCTTTCATAGTGCCAAAGGAATGGAATTCCCTGTGGTATTTCTTCCCTTTATGGAAAAAAAATTCCAATTCAATAAGAATTTGCTGCTGGACTCAAAATACGGGTTTGCGGTTGATCTTGATCGTTCAGCGCACCAGTTATCTTCCAAACCGTTTGCCTGTCAGTTTCTCATGGAAAGAGACCACCGGAAAATAGAAGCCGAGGAAAAAAGATTATTTTATGTGGCAATTACCCGCGCTCGGGATCATCTTTTCATGACCGCCTCCCTGAAAAAAACCGGCATCTATCCCATCCCGTCATATCTGCACTGGCTTCTTTCCTCTCATGAGGTACTGAACGGTAGCGATCTTACCGACTTTCAGCAATCCACCAGCATACATAAACCTGCTTTCCAGGTAAACCTGAACATAATATCCGAGGAGCCCGAATCTGCAACAGCCGTTGATGCCGGAGGGTCAGGTCCGGCCATGCTCACGGAGGATCTTAACGACGAAATCAGGAAATATCTGATGCCATTGAATAATAAACCGGACGGATACATCTATACCGTCACTCAATTGATGCTCTTCCGTGAAAATCGCCAGCGGTATCTTCATCATTATTATCTGAATGAGGGCGAAATTCCCTGGCTGGATACCACCGACAGTTTTATCGATGAACCCGGAGGAGCACTGTGGGGTTCACTTATTCATAAATTGCTGGAGAATTTTCACCTGCGGCCGCCTCAGGAGGATGAAAAAAAAATCGGACAGTTACTCAGCATCTTTCCCCTATCACAGTATGTAGATAAAAAAGAACTCAACGAAGCATTGGCAACTTTCATCCGGAATTTCCGGAATTCACCTCTCGCCCGCGAAATTCATTCAGTGGACGCATCCAGCGAGTATGCTCTGGACATGTATATAAATGAATTTACCCTGCGCGGAATTTTTGACCTGCTGTATCACGACAGGCAGGGGTTATGGGCAGTGGTGGATTATAAAACCAATCGCATCACGGCCGGCGAGACAGATTCCCTGGTCCGAAAATACGACTTCCAGTTGCGGGCATATGCCCTTCTGCTAGCAGGATCATTTCCCGACCAGCAGATCTTTCCTGTTTCTCTATACTTTCTGGAACCTATGAAACTGATTAAAAAAGAATTCAACCGCCTGGAAACTGAAAGTACCCGCAATGAAATACAAACCCTGATGCAGGAACTGTTCGCCTGGGAATCGGCTATTTTTCACCCGGCTTCCCGTCCGGGAAAATAATGTAGTGAAAGTCAAGAAACAATAATAGGAACAGATCATGAAGATTCGGCTCTTTATCTTCCTTTTCATATCCACTCCGTTTTTTTTCTGCCAGCAGCAAGGTGAAAAAGCTTCTGAAGATCGCATCAGACTGTTTCAGGATACTGTCGGATATGCTCATAATGCCTGGCAGATGGATTCCGTCATGCAGAGAATCAACCGGATATATGGAAAGCAGAGACAGAACACATTCTATATCCAGGATATTACACCGTCAGAAAACTGGAGGGTGGCAATCTGTCCTCATGATGACTACAGCTATGCCGGTGAAATATATACCTATGTTCTGTCCAATCTTAAAACTCCCGCCATTATTATTTTCGGTGTTGCCCACAAGGCACGAAGTTTTGGAGTGGAAAACAAGCTTGTCTTTGACTCATACACGCAGTGGCAGGGACCCTATGGCCTGGTAACGGTTTCAACTTTACGAAATGACATTATGCAAAAACTGCCGGCGGATATGGTGACGGTAAATGACAGCCTGCATCAAACAGAACATTCGGTGGAAGCGTTGCTTCCCTTCCTTCAGTATTATCAGCGGGATGTACAGATTGTTCCGGTCCTTGTGCCGGCGATGGATTTTGAACGAATGCAGCAAATAAGCCAAATACTGGCTCAGGCCATACGGGAGTTGACTCAAGACCGGCAGTTGCAGTGGGGTACGGACTATTCCATGGCGATTTCCAATGATTGCGTTCATTATGGTGATGAAGACTGGGGGGGGAAAAATTATGCCCCGTTTGGGGTGGACACCGCAGGATACCGAGCCGCCACAAATTATGACATGAATATTATCAGCGAATGTCTCATCGATCAGCTCGAACCCCAGAGAATCAAACGGTTTTATGAATATACCATTGACATTAACAATTTCAGAGAATATGCCTGGACCTGGTGTGGCAGGTATTCTCTTCCGGTTGGGTTACTGACCGCCTATGAACTGCAGAATTTGAGTGGTAAAAACGAACTGGAAGGACGAATGCTGCGCTATGGGACCAGCATCAGTGATTCACCGATACCGGTGGGAGATCTGGGAATGGGAGTTACCGCACCGGCCGATATTCATCACTGGGTTGGATATGTGGCTATTGGTTTCCGGGAACAATAAATTAACAGGATAATGTTTTTTTCTTAACCCGGAGAAACAAGGGTCCAAAAACGAAGAAGCCGGATTCCCTGAGGATTCCGGCTTCTCTTTAATATTCGGGCTGTTAAACGGTTAATTTCCTTCCAGTTGTTTCTGCTTGTCAAATGCCTCCTGGGCTTGATCCTTCATCCCCAGCTGGGCATAACAAACTCCCAGATTATTCCATAACAATGCGGAATCCGGAAATTTGGTAACGGCATCCTGCAGGAAGGGCAGGGCAGTCTTGAACATATCAGTAGCTTTCTGCCGATATTCCTGATTTTCAGTTTCAGTAAACTTGTCATTATATTTTTGAGCACCCTGCATGTAACTCAGACTCAATACTTCATAAGCATTCTGATTATCAGATTCAAGCTCAATAGTTTTCTTCAGATAGGGAATGGCTTCCTCATATTTATCATTATTATATAAAATAATGGCTATATTATTAGGAATAGCGGCATTGTTGGGCTGCAGATCCTGAGCCTTCTTAAAAAGTTCCAGTGCTTTGTCCCATTTTTCTTCCTTGGTGTAAATTTCGCCCAGAGCCAGCATGGCATCAACGTTATTGGGGTTGACCTTAAGTGCTCTTTGGTACATGGCTGCGGCCTTATCAATTTGATTGGCCCGGTAATAGAAATCTCCTACTGCCACTATTAAGGTATCATTATTGGGATTCGCCTCAATCGACTGCAGGATGTACTTTTCTGCTGATGCCGTATCACCGCATTCCAGATAGGAAATGCCCATGGGGGTTAATGGCTCAACCCGGGTTGGCATGACCTCATGTGAATACAAAAACTTCTCTGCCGCTTTGCAGAACAACTCTTTCCTCTTGACCGGATCTTCGCTTTTCGTGGCCTGATTATAATAATTTTTCAGTGCATCATTATAATTTTCGGCGAAATACTTTATGCGCTGCTGTTCAATATCCGGTTGAAATTTAGGGGATATCGCCAGGCTTTTGTCAAATGCCTCGTTCATTTCTTCGAATTTCTGGTTACGTCCGTGTAACTCACCCAGCAAAAACCAGGCCTCCGGATCGTTCGGATATTTCTTTACAGCTTCCTTGGCGAGATCGTATGCTTTATCATATAAACCCTGCTGCATGTTAATCACAACACCTTCCGTTTCGGGGTTACGACAACCTGTGAGCAGCAGAAGCCCGAGCAGTATGACCGCTCCCATAATAACATACAACTTTTTCATAAGTGGTATTCCTCCTGATTTTGATAATTATGTTTATTTAAATTTTGAAACGATTTCTCGAATGGGGGAGTGAAAATCCCTTCTTCAGTTACAATTCCATGAATAAGGTGAGCGGGCGTGATGTCAAATGCGGGATTCCAGCAAGATGCATCTTCAACGGTAATGGAAAGTTTCTGCCATATACGGGTTATCTCCTCCGGATCCCGTTCCTCTATGGGAATGAAATCCCCCGAGGGAAGCGACAGGTCAAAGGTGGACAGGGGAGCAGCCACATAAAAAGGAATATCATGATACCGGGCGGCAATTGCCAGGCTGTATGTCCCTATTTTATTGGCGACATCTCCATTTGAGGCGATGCGGTCTGCGCCTACAATCACCAGATCAATATTCTTCTTCAGCATGGCATAAGCGGCCATATTGTCACTAATAAGAATGCCCGGAATTCCGGCTTGTTTTAACTCCCACATGGTTAAACGGGCACCCTGCAGAAGCGGACGTGTTTCATCCACAAAGACCTGTATGTTCTTTCCCTGCTGATGTGCGGTATAAAGAATACCAAAGGCTGTTCCGATTCCCGCCGTTGCCAGAGACCCGGTGTTACAGTGAGTCAGAACCGTCATGCCATCCTCCAGCAGGGAAGCTCCATGTCGGCCGATTCGGTCACAGCGCTCCTGATCATCTCTCTGAATATCCTGAGCGGCACGAAGAAAAGCCTCAATCCTCTGATCTGCGGTTTTTTCTGAATGCGAAAATTTATTAATAACAGAATGCAGGGCCCACTGAAGATTCACTGCGGTAGGTCTGGCTTTGGAAAGATAAGCAGCCAGTTCTTTTGCCCGCAGAAGAATCTCCTCGCCCTCCCGGAAACCGCTGTCCTTTAAACCCAGGTATAAACCGAATACTCCCGCCACGCCCAGGGCAGGCGCTCCCCGAACTCTTAATTTCTGTATAGCTTCAAAGACCTCTTCAATATGATGCAACTCTTTATAAATAAGCCGGGCAGGTAACTCCGTCTGGTCAATAATTTTCAACGAATTCCCTGTCCAATCAATACTTTTAATCATTAATATTTTCCGCATTAAAACGCTAAAAAAGTTATAATAATGTGATAGAAATATCAAGAAAATTATTTTTTATAAATAGCTGTGCTGAACTGTTGTAATTATTAAAATTATTTTGCATCTTAGAAAATAACAAGACTGGAATTCAATGATTCTTAAGAAAAATGACGGAAAATGTGCGAATTTTTAAAATGACAGGTATCCCGTATTATGACGGTATACTGGAACCTGCTTTTCATGAGGCAATCAAAACTTAATCCGGAGAGAAATTATGAGATATGTGTCGGGATTTTGCACTATAGTTCTGCTGATAATGTTAAACCAATCCGCACCATCACAGACCTGGACAGATTATCATCTGCGTTATAATTTCCTGCCGACTCCTGCTAGCACCTATATGGATGGTCTGGTGGGGTTTGTTCAACCGGCAAATCTCAACCTGATTCACCGCTTTGAAACCCGCTTTTACTGGAATAATGAGGCACAGGAAGCATCGCTATCCGGAGAGTGGGGACTTTTTACGGGAGTGAAGGGGCTGGGATTCGGTGTATATAACCGCAAAATGCCCAAAGGAAACCAGAGCAGGGAATACCATCTGGCTTCCGGCTTTGGCACGCAAGAACTGTCTTTGGGAATCGGTTACGGCTGGACAAGCGGTGAGCCCATTTCTGCGGGATATAAAAAATTGCTCACCACCGGCCTGATCACTCGACCTTCCCGCTATTTATCCATCGGCCTGCTGGGAAACTGGTCTCTGGAAAACCGCAACAAGGAAGGTATAATTGATATTGGAATAAGACCGCTGGGCACAGACCGTGTGACCATTTTTGGCGATGGTGTATTACAAAAACCGCAGGAAATCCAGGATGCCAGCTGGAGTACCGGGGCCATTGTCACCATGCTGGAAGGTGTGGCAGTGAGTGCCCGTTATTTTAACGGCGGAGCGTTTACGGTCGGAATCCTGCTGAATCTGGGAAAAACCGGGGCTTCAGGTCTGTTTCACTACAATGATGATCAAAATCGTCAATTCAACAGCTACATGGTGCGGGCCGGGGCTTCTCAGCCAAGCTTCCTGCCGCAACTGATCCAGAAAGACCGGCGTTATTTCAGGAAAAGTCTCACCGGAACGGTTACCTATCATAAATATATTCTGTTTGATGATGCATCTCACCCCCTTCTGCAGACTTTACAGGGCATCCGGGCGGCAGCAGCGGATCCGCGTGTGAGCATCATCGCCCTCAGCCTCTCATCCGCCCGAATTCTGCCGGAGAATGCCTGGGAAATCCGGGAAACCTTAAAAAAAGCCCGGAAAAAAGGGAAAAAAGTGGTCATTTTTATCGATAGAGCCCATATGACCACCTATCATCTGGCAAGTGTTGCCGATAAAATCATGCTGGACCCGGAAGGCTATATCCAGTTGCCCGGATATCTGCTGGGAAATACCTACTTTAACCCATCTTCGACAGTTATAGGCATTTTTTAGGATTTTACCCTAGCTAACTTCAATATTTTCAATAAAAGCG
>Ga0315555_1002616_pt1 | contig 12597 bp, 10 predicted proteins | sample SalMarSW160380MG_FD_202113 | JGI IMG/M metagenome (GOLD analysis project Ga0315555, IMG submission 202113) | Salt marsh sediment microbial communities from the Plum Island Ecosystem LTER, Massachusetts, United States - Salt Marsh Sediment SW1603-80 ...
TAAAACTAAGTTTTTATTTTGTTTTAACAAATCCAAGATATACTCCACTTTCTTTAATTGGCTGTGCTGATGATAACTTAGAGTGGGAGTTTTTATCTGATAATGGTCTAATAATTTCTTGGTCACTCTGGTATCCTCGCACAGAATTAAATCAACCTCCGATAATATCCGGAGGGCACGCTTTGAAACATCCCCTAAATTACCGATGGGAGTTGCGACAATATAAAAAGTAGGCATTTTACAAAACCATTGCTTTCTCCGAGGGGCCCTTTGGGAGGGTGGAGGGAGGGTTGGAGTCTTTTCTTCTTTTCAAAAAGTCTCTTAGAAATTCAAATAAAATCCCGGCCAAAGGAATAGCTAAAATTGCTCCTAAAATTCCTAAAAGTTTTGCTCCGATGGCTAAAGAAATTAAAACTAAAACTGGAGGAAGACCAACGAATTTTTTAGTTAAAGCCGGAGTTAAAATATTTCCTTCAATTTGTTGAATCAGAATAAAAACAATTAAAATAAAGAGGGCTTTTAACCAAGAGTCTAAAGCAACAAATATAAAAGCTATTGCCCCAGCTATAATTGGACCTAAAATTGGAATAAAATCTAAAATCCCAGCTAAAAAAGCTAAGGTAAAGGCATATTTTACATTAAATAATTGAAGGGTAATAAAAACGGCTATTCCAACAAAAAGACAAGTTAGAATTCTGGCTCCAAACCAGCTGGAAACTTTAGTTTGAGACCTCTCCCAAAGAGATAATATAGAAGCTTCATATTTCTTAGGAGAGAAAAGCCCTAAAACTTTTTCCATTCCTTTTTCCTCTAGGGAAAGAAAGAGGGCAATGGCTAAAATAAAAATAGTCGAACCAATCCCCCCAAAAACAATAGCTAGAGCGCTTAGAATATCTGCGGAAGCCCTTTGAAGCATTACTCCCAAGGTCTGAGTAAAACTTTCCATGCTTTCAAAAGCCTCAATCCCTAATCCTTTTAAAGGAGGAGCAATTCTTTCGAAATATTGAGGAAAAAGTTGAGAGAATTGTTGAATTTCAGAAATAAACATTGGGGCCGTCCCGTAAATGACGAGCCCTAGAATGCCAAAAATGGCAAGATAAACAAAAATTACAGCCAGAACTTTGGGTAGACGGCGGTGTAAAAAATTAATTGCTGGATTAAATAAAACTGAAATTATTAAGGCGAAAATAACCAAAACCAAAATATCTCTTATTAAATAAAGAATGTAAAAACAAAGAAAGGCAATAGCGATTTTCAGGATTGTCCCCCAAGATATATCTAAAACCTTTTCACCGTTCATAATTTTAGCAATTTTTGAAACTTTCTTTTGTCTTTAAATGGACCAATTAGGGCTAAGTTTAATTTTTGGGGCTGGAAAATATCTTTAGCTACTTTTAAAATATCCGATTGACTAATTTTATCAATTTTTTTAAAGATTTCCTCCGGAGTTAAAATTTTCTTTTCTAAAAGTTCTTGGCCGGCGTAGAAAGAGGCCTGAGCGTCAGAAAGTTCCAAAAGCAGGGCCGTCTTTCCTTTAATACAGTCTTTGACTTTTTTAATTTCATTTTGAGGAACTCTTTTCTGAGAAATTTTTTTGTACTCTTTTAAAATTGTTAAAATAGCTTTCTTAACATTTTTATTGTCTACCCCAACCTGGGTAACTAAATATCCAGTATCAGGATTAATCTCAGAATTTGTTTTAATATAATAAGCTATTCCTAATTTTTCTCTTATTTCCATAAACAAACGGGAGCTCATCATTCCCCCAAGAATAACTTCCAAAAGCTCCAAAGTATATTTTTGAGGATGAAAAAGATTATAGGCCCTTACCCCGAGAGCTAAGTGGGCTTGGTCAGTCTTTTTGGGATACAAAAGAGACTGAGGTTTGTTTTGTTTTTCTATTACTGGAGATTTAGGTCTGGATTTGATGGTCTTCATTTCAGAGAAATATCCCTTAACTTTTTCTACCGCTTTAGAGCCTATTTTCCCTGTTAGACAAATGATGGTATTAGAAGCCACATATTGGTTTTTCATATAATTTAGAATTCGTTCCCTTTTAATTCTGGATATGTTCTCTTTGGTCCCAAGCACTTCCCAGCCAGCTGGTTGGTCTCCGTAAAGTAATCTTTCCCAGAGCTCCCCAACATATATCATCGGCATATCTAAATAGGTATTAATTTCTTCAATAATTACTCTCCTCTCTTTTTCTATTTCTTTTTTGGGCAACAAACTGTTTAAATAAATGTCAGAGACCCAATCTAAAGCTAAATCTAAATGGGAAGCCTCAACTTTGGCAAAATATCCAGTATATTCTTTCCCGGTAAAGGCATTGTAAATTCCTCCCACTCTATCTAGGGTTTCAGTAATAGCCATAGGGGTCGGTCTCTTTTTTGTTCCTTTAAATAATAAGTGTTCGAGGAAATGGGAAATGCCATTTATTTCTTTGGTTTCATACTTAGAGCCAGTTCCCACTAGCACTAAAACCGTTGCTGCCTGGGTTCCTTTTTGAGGAACAGTAATAATCCTCAAACCATTTTTAAGAGTTGTTTTTTGATACATTTATTTTTTCTTTTAAAATTTCAACTAAATTTTTAATCTTTACTCTTTTTTGTTTCATGGTATCGCGGTCCCTGATGGTAAGGTCTTCTTGTTTTAAGCTTTCGAAATCAACAGTTAAACAAAAAATTGTACCTATTTCATCTTGCCTTCTGTATCTTCGGCCGATTGAACCTAATTCATCATATTGGCAAATAAAATGAGGTTTTAATAATTGGTAAACTTCTTTGGCCTTTTTGACTAATTCTGGTTTATTTCTGACCAAAGGTAAAACTGCAACTTTAATCGGAGCAATTCTTTTATCTAATTTAAGCAGGATTTCAACTTCTTTAACGGCTTCGGTGGTTTTGGTTCGACCTCCCTTTATTTCTTGATAGGCGTCGCAAATAAAGGCCAAAAAGCTTCTATCGGCACCGCCAGAAGTTTCAATAATATAAGGAAAATATTTTTCCTTAGTTTCTTCGTCAAAGTATCTTAAATCTTTTTCTGAATATTTTGAATGATTAGATAAATCAAAATCTCCCCGATTATGAACCCCCTCAATTTCTTTCCAGCCAAAAGGAAATTTATATTCAATATCTATTTGTTGTTTGGCATAATGGGCTCTTTCTTTAACCGGAACTTCTTTAATCCTCAAATTTTCTTTTTTAATCCCTAAACTTAAATACCATTTTACTCTTTCTTTTTTCCAGAAATCGAAATATTTAATAGCTTCTTTGGGACGACAAAACCACTGCATCTCCATTTGCTCAAACTCTCGGGTTCGAAAAATAAAATCTTTAGGGGTAATTTCATTTCGAAAGGATTTGCCAATCTGGGCTACTCCAAAGGGAATTTTTAATCTCATCGAGTTTAAAATATTTTCAAAATTAACATAAATCCCCTGACAGGTCTCGGCTCTCAAATAGGCAGTGGTGGCCTCCTCCTCTACTGGTCCAACTGATGTTTTCATCATCAGATTAAAGTTTCGGGGCTCGGTTAACTTTCCACCGCATTCCGGACAAACTTTCTGTTTTAGTTCATCTTTTTTAAATCTTTTATGACACCCTTTGCATTCCACTAATTCATCAGCAAAGCCAGCCGTTAAGTGACCGGAAGCCTGCCAGACTCGAGGACTCATTAAAATTGCCGCATCCAGACCAACCATATTCTGATGATTTTTTATAATTTCGTCCCACCAAACTTTTTTAATATTATTTTTCATTTCCGCCCCCAAAGGACCAAAATCATAGCCGGAACCAAAACCGCCATAAATTTCCGAGGAGGGAAAAATAAATCCCCGCCTTTTAGCTAAAGATATAATTTTTGACATTAGGTTTTCCATATACTACTGCACTCGGCCCATTTCTTCAGTTACGGTTGGGTCATCTGGTAAGGTCGTATTTATATTAGAAGCGACCTCTCTTAAGGTTTCTTTAGTCCAGCTATCCTCACCCTCTGTTTTAGCCTGGCCGATAATTTCTGCGCCCTTCCCCGTTTGGGCGCTATCAGGAGTTAAAGCAACCTGAAAGGTAATATTTGAAACCGGGCTTAAAATTCCCTGAGCTACTTTTAGTTCCCCAACATTCCAGACAATTTCTCCCGATTGGGAATCAAAAGTAAACTTTTCAGTTTCTTCCTCAGGGAAAATTTTACCGGTCAATTTCACATTTTTAGGCAGGGTTGCTTTCACTTTTACATTTTCAACATCATTATAATAATTTTTTACTTGCCACATTATAGTATAAGTTGTAGTTTCTCCCGCTTTCGGAGGAATTGGCCCAGAGTTTCCAAAAACTTCATCTTCAAAATAACCTTTTTGGGAAATAACTAATTTTGAATTGACTTTATTGGTAAATTCTTCTTTGACCTGGCTTAAATAAATTTTATTTTTTATCACCTCTTTCCCTTCCGAAGAGGGAATTTCCCAATCCTCTTTTAATTTCACCCAAAATTCAACTTTCCCTTCCTCCTGAACGTTTAAAAATTGAAGGTCTCCTGCTTTTCTCCACTCCCATAAGATGGAGTTGTCTCCGGGTTCATATTCTCCGTCAGGAGCTTTCAAAGTTTCCAAATCAAAAGCATCTCCAGTTAGAGTAGTCACTAAAGACAAATCGATTAAAGTTTCCTCTCCAATGTTCTTAAAGAAAATTTCGTAATGGAGTGAGTCTCCGGGATTGGCAATATATTCTGGATTGCCATTAATTTGCTGGGTGATATATAAAGCCGGCTTTATAATCTCCACTCCTTTAACTGCTTTTTTAAATAGGATGAATTCTCCTTCCTGCCAGGTACCTAATTCAGCTTGAAAAATTTTTTGCTCTCCGATTTCTCCTCTAAGTCTGCCTACTATTTCTATTCTCCCGCCTTCGGCTTTATTTAAGGGCGGGACTTCCCACTCAATTTTTTCTAAAGATGGAGGGGCAGATTCAATGAATTCAAAACCTGGGGGGTATTCGATTTTGCATCTCAAACCTGAAAGAGGATAGTCAATATTAGAAAAATAATTTAATCTAAATTTAAACTCTTTTCCCGACTCAATCTTAGAGGGTAAATCGAATTCAAAATTTAGAGGAACAGACTTAATTAAAGTAGTAAAAGTAGTGGTTGATTCATAGCGGGCTTTTAAATTCTTGGGTTGATAACTTAAAATGGCTTTAGCTTGAAAAGCTTGACCTTCTTTTCCGAGAAGCCTGGCTTTAAAAGGATAAGTTCTTTCTTCACCGGGGTAAATATCTTCCAGGGGGATTTCTTTTCTCAAAACGCCTCCCTCAACAATTGAGTGTTCGGGATATTCAAAAACAAGCTTTGGCTCTTCTAAACGAACCTGGCCATTATTTTTATATTTGACGATGTATTCAAAATCTTCGGCAATTTCAACCTCTTCCGGAGCCAAAATTTCCAATTTTAAGACTTCTTTTGAATAAAGATTTTTTTGCCAGTAATAGAAACCGGCTATGCCGGCCAGGGTAGCCAAAAGAATTAAGAATGTGATAAATTTTCTTCGCATAGCAAGATTTTAATGAATTAAAATCGCAGCTGGGTTCGAAGAAGCAAGCTTCTTCTCTCGCCCTCATTAACATTCAGGCAGCTTAAGCTTAAGCTTAAGCTTCATCGACCATCAATGAAAGATAATCTTTAGAAACGGAGACTAATTCTTTTAAATATTTTTCCTCAACTTTTAATTTTGAAAGAAGCGGCCAGTTTTTTTCAAGAATAATTCTTAAAATTTTCACTGTTTCAGGGCTTAGCTCTTTACCTACCCGAGCCGCAGCGAAGTCAAAGAAGGTTCTTTCTTTTCCACCTTCGCTTCGCTTCGCTCGCTCGGTGGGTGAAGAAGAGGATTTATCCTCTTCGATTAATTTTAGTTTTTTAAAACAGCTTTGGCAAATTATTCCTCCCTCTTTTGGGTTAAAATAAAGTTTTTCAGGCAACAGTTTTTTTTGACACAAAGAACAATTATAAAGTCCGGGCCGATAACCGGAAATGGAAAGGAAATTCCAGAGAAAATAATAATATAGTAGTTGGTAGTTGGCAGTTAGTAGTTGGGAATTATTTAATTTATTAAATGTTTCGTTTAGTAAATGCCAGATTTTTTCATCTGCTTCTTGGCCCTTTATTAAACTATCTAAAACTTCCGAAATTCTGTAGGCGATGGGTAGTTTTTCCAGGTCTTTTCTCAAATTTGGAAAATTCTCAATCAAGATAGCATCGGTTAAAGTTTTATGAGTTCTTCCTTGAATAAACTCAATTTCGGATAAATAAAAAAGTTCAAGACCTCCCTTTAATTTTGACCTAATCTTTCTCTCGGCTTTGGCTAAAATTTCGAGCTTTCCAAAATCTTTGGTGTAGATAGTAAAAATTCGATCAGCTTCTCCCCGGTCAGTTTTCTTTAGAATAAAACCCTGAGTTCTGTAATGGGTGAACATTTAATAGGGTTATTTTTTCTCCCCTAAAAGTTTTTCTATCAATTTTTTGGAATCTTGTTTATCCCTTTCGGAAAAATCTTTAAACTCTCCCCACTTCCCTAAGTCTAATTCTTCGTTTATCTTCTCCAAGTCCGATTTTTTTATATAGTCTTTGCCTCCAAATAGTTTCTTTCCCAATTCGCTTCTTCTTTGTTTACCCAATTCGGTGCCCCTGTACATTCCCGGATCGCTTAATTTATAGTCAAGGGCTCCCTTTTCCATGCCCGTTTTGCCTCCAAATATCGAAGTATCCTTTTTCTCTTCTTTTACCGAGGAGGATACCCTTTCTCTTTCTTCCCTTCCTCTCGGCTGAGCCGCCTCACGACTTAACTCTTGTCTTTTTTCTTCTAATGCCATATTTATTAAATCTTTTTTATGGTTATCCAAAGTTTTTGCCCGTCGACCTCTATTTTTCTTTCTGCGGCAAAAACTTCTTTGGGTTTTTCTCCCAGAATCAAGTCCTTAACTTTGGCTTCCTTTAAAATAAATTTTTTATTTCTAACTAAAATTTTATTTAGTTCGGGTGTTCCGAAATATCCAACTAAAATTTTATTTTTTGGCTTGAGGCCGATCTTCTTTCTCATTTCCTGGATGTTGCGAATAATTTCTCTCAAGCTCCCCTCCTCTTTTAATTCAGGAGTAATTTTAGTATCTAATTTCACCTTATCTTTTAATCCTTCTTTATACTCCATTTTCTTTACATTTATTTCTTTTTCAATGAGGTCTAAAAAATCTTTCTCCAATTTCTCTCCTATCCAGAGAGTTCTTAATGGTTGGCGAACTCTGATTTTAGCCTTGGCCCTTTCTGTTAAAGCTAAAGCAACTATTTTTCTAGTTTTTTCCATCTCCTGATTCAGTTTTTTATTAATCAATTTCTTATTAACTTTCGGCCAATTTTCTAAGTGAACACTTTCTTTTTTGGTTAAGTTTTTGTAAATTTCTTCACTAATAAATGGCGCGAAGGAGGCTATTAATTTGCTCAAGGTTAAAAGTACATAATTTAAAGTTCCCGAAGCTTCTTTTAATTCTCTTTTAGTTTCTGGCCTTTGGAATCTTTTTCTTGACCTCCTAATATACCATTGGGAAAAATCCTCAATTATAAAATCTTCAATAGCCCTAGCGGCAGAGGTAACATCGTATTTATCTAAATTTTCAGTAACTTGTTGAACTAATTCGTTCAATCTCGAAGTGATCCACCTGTCCAGAATATGATTACTTTGCACTTTAGGTTCTGCTCTTTGCTTTTTTTCTGCGTATGTTTCAAAGAATAGGTAAGTGTTCCATAAAATCATCAGTTTCCTGGTAATCTCTTCTCCCAATTTGTATCCAAAATTTAAATTAAAAGCTGGATTTTGAGTTAAGTACATCCATCTCATAACATCAGCCCCAATTTTATTTATTGCCTCATCGAACCAGATAACATTTCCTAAAGATTTATGCATGCCTTTTCCTTTTTCGTCTCTTACCTCTCCGCAAGAAAAAACATTTTTATAGGGCGCTCTCTCTTCCAGGGTGACGGCCATAAAAAGTAAAGAATAATACCAGGTGCTAATTTGAGCCCTCATTTCAGAAATAAGTTGAGCTGGAAACCATTTTTGCCAATAGGATTTATCTTCTAAATATTTAAGAGTGGAGAAAGGAACAATCCCGGCGTCTAACCAGCAGTCTCCTACTTCTGGAATTCTTTGAACCGGCTTTTTGCATCTTGAGCATTTAATTTTAACCTGATCAATCCAGGGCCGATGAAGCTCTGGCAGTTTATCAACCAATTTGGGATTAATAGCCTTTTTTTTAAGTTCTTTTTTAGAACCAATTACTTCTAAGTGGCCATTGGGGCATTCAAAGAACATTAAAGGTAGTCCCCAATATCTTTTTCGAGAAATATTCCAATCTTTCATATTATCTAACCAATCTTGCATTCTTTTTCCATCGGAGGCGGGAACCCAATTAACTTTCTTGGCCTCTCTTTTCATCAAGGACCTAATCTCATCTACTCCGATAAACCACTCATCTACTAATCTAAAAACTAACTCTTCGCGACATCGCCAGCAACAGGGATAACGATGGTGGTAATCTTCAGTTTTAAATAAAATTCTCTTCTTCTTTAAATCCTCGAAAATAGATTGGTTGACTTCAGAAACATTTTTTCCACTTAGCCAGCCAAAATATTTTAAAAAGAATCCTTGTTCGTCTAAAGGAGCAATAACTTTTAAATTATATTCTTTACCCAGCAAATAATCTTCCTCTCCACAACCAGGAGCAATGTGAACAATTCCTGTCCCTTCTGTTTCACTAACTTCTTTGGAAGGAATAACTTTGCGTTCAACCCCTTTTTGAACCGGCAATTCATCAAAGGGACCTTGATACCGAAGAGCAATTAATTTTTTGCCTTTAAATTTTTCTTGAATTCGGTATTTAAGGCCCCCTAATACTCCCAAACGGGCTTTGGCTAAGATTAGCAATTCTTTTTCTATCGCTACTTGGACATAATCTAAATCAGGATGTACTGCCAAGGCGACGTTAGAACTTAAGGTCCAAGGGGTAGTTGTCCAGACTAAAAAATAGCCATTTTTAAATTTTGAATCTTTTATTTTTAGTTTAAAATATACAGCTTTATGGGTTAGCTCTCTGTAGCCTTCAGCTACTTCATGTTGGGAAAGGGAAGTGCCACATCTCTTACACCAAGGTAAAACTCGAGAAGCCTTATAAATCCACCCTTTTTGATGACACTTTTTTAAAAAATGCCAGATATATTCAATATTGGTATCAGTCAAAGTATAATAAGAATTTTCCCAATCCATCCATTGGCCGAGCCTTTTCGATTGCTCAGTTTGGATTTTTGAATATTTTCTAGCCCTTTCTTTACAAATCTTAATAAATTTTTCAATCCCGAACTTTTCAATATCTTTTTTTCCTTTAAACCCTAACTCTTTCTCCACCTCCACTTCAACCCAGAGCCCATGACAATCAAAACCATTTTGGAACCTCTGATTAAAACCTTGCATGGCTTTATACCTTTGGAAAAGATCTTTATAAGTCCTGGCCCAAGCATGATGAATGCCCATGGGATTGTTTGCCGTAATTGGCCCGTCAATAAAAGACCAGCGTTTCTTGCCTTGGTTTTTTCTCTGAAGTTTCTCAAAAATTTTATTTTTTTGCCAGAATTTTAAGATTTTTTCTTCAATTTCTGGAAAATTTAACTCCATATTTTTATTTTACTAATAACTTCCTCAATTCTCCTGTTTTTATTTCTTTTTTTTCAAAAATAATCTTTACAAATTTTTTAAAATCGTAATTATAGATTGCCTTTTCAAGTAAGGTCAGGGGGCGCTGATGGCTGATAATTAAAATATTTTTCCCTTGATATTTTTTATCTATCTCTTTTATAAATCCGTACATTCTTTTTTCTATATCAGTATAATTTTCTCCTTTTGGGGGAGCGACTTGAAATCTCCTCAAATAATATTCTAAGGGTGGGAGTTTTCCCTCTCTATCCCAAAATCTTCCGACTTCCTTTATTAGTTTTCCGTTTAAAATCCCGACATTAACTTCTCTCAGTCTTTTATCAAACTTTGGCTTTAATTTCAATTCTCTTTCAATAATTTTAGCGGTTTGCTTAGTCCTTAAAAGATCGGAAGAAAAAATTAAATCAATTTTTTCTTTTTTTATTTTTTTGGCAACTCCTTTAATTTGTTTCTCCCCTTTTTCGGTTAAAGGAGAGTAAATTTTCTCTGGCCAGCAAGCGGCAACATTTTCTACGTTTCTCAAAGATTCTCCATGCCGCAAAAGAAAATATTGATTATTCATATTATTAATCACATTTTTTCTGGAGCGGAAACTCCCATTAAACCTAAAGTATTTTTAAAAACAGTTTGGGTGGCTAAAATTAATCCTAAACGAGCTACTCTTAAATTTTTCTCTTTGGTTAGCACCTTGCAATCTCTGTAAAATTGATGAAAAGAGGCAGCCAAATCAACAGCATATTGGGGCAGCCTTTGTACTTGGTAATCTTTAGCCGTATCCTCAATAATTTCCGGAAATTTAATAAGTTCTTTAATGAGAGCAGTTTCTGACGGATGTTTTAGTAATTTGAGATTTGGACTACAACCCACCCGCCGCCCTCCTGAAAGGCACCTTTGGATTTTATTTGGAATTTTTCTAAGAATACTACATATTCTGGCATGAGCATATTGGACATAATAAACTGGACTTTTGGCTGACCTTTCTTTGGCCAGCTCGACATTAAATTCCATCTGAGTATCCAACGATTTCATTAAATAGATAAATCTGGCTGCATCTAAACCAACCTCATCTATCAGCCATTCCAGGGTTATAATTTCTCCTTTTCTTTTTGAAATTTTTCCTCCTTTTAATCTTACAACTTGAGAAATCAAAATATCTAAATCTCCTCGGTAATCAAGCATTTTAGCTACCGCTTTGATTTTCCCAACATGGCCTTGATGGTCAGCTCCCAAAATATTAATAATTTTACTAAATTTCCTATCGAATTTATCCTTATGATAAGCGATATCTGATAATAAATAAGTAGGTTCGCCAGTTTCTCGAATAATAACCCAATCTTGCTTATCCCCAAATTTTGACGTTTTTAACCATTCCGCTTTTTCCTTTTTGTAAATTAAATTTTCCTTTTTTAACCAATTATAAATTTTCTCTACTTTATTTTTTTGATATAAATCTTCTTCTGAAACCCAATTATTAAATTTAATTTTTAGTTTTTTTTCAATAAAATCTTTAATATCCTTCTGAATTTCCCGGGCCAATAAATAACCTGCTTCCCCTTCATTTTTACATTTTTGGATTTTAGATTTTGAAATTTTTATTTTCTCTTTTAAATATTCCGTTAAATAAGTTATCCCTTTACCTAAAGATGTTTTGCCTAATTCTTTAATTTGGGAACTATTTTTAGCGTCATTGATATAATATTCTCTGGTGGCTTTATAGCCAACTTTGTCCAAAACATTAGCCAAGGTATCTCCAAAAAATGCTCCCCGGCCGTGACCAATATGCAAGAACCCAGTAGGATTAGCCGAAATAAATTCAACTTGAATTTTTTGATTTTTCCCAATTTTTAAATCTCCGAATTTCTCTTTTCGTCTCATTATCTCTGCAACCTGCTTTTGTAAATACTCTTCTGAAAGAAAAAGATTAATAAATCCTGGCTCAACTACTTCAATTTTTTTAAATATTCTTGATTCATAATTCTTAATTCTTGATTCTATGATTTCTGCTATTTCCATCGGACCTTTTTTTATCTGTTTGGCAACCGCCATCGCAATATTTGTAGCGTAATCGCCATGGGTTTTTTCTTCGGGATGTTCTATCTGAATTTCTGGGAGGTCAAATTTTGGCAATTTTTTTGCTCTTTGAAGCTCTTTTATTGATTTTTCGATTAATTTATCTATTTCTTGCCTTATCATTATCTTTAGTTTATCTCAATTTTTGCTAAAATGAAAGAATGAAAACAATTATTGAGAACAAAAAGGCCTATTTTAACTACCAGATTTTGGAAAAACTTGAAGCCGGAATTTCTTTGATTGGTCAGGAAGTAAAATCAATAAAATCAGGAAGAATAAATTTGGCTGGTTCCTATGTAGTTTTAAAGGGGCCCGTCAAAGGTGGGTACCCTGAGGTTTTCTTAATTGGGGCTAATATCCCTCCTTATCAACCAAAAAATGCTCCTCCAGATTACAATCCCGAGCGTTCGAGAAAGCTTCTTTTAAAAAAATCAGAAATTAAATATTTAATTGGGAAAGTCAAGCAAAAGGGCTTGACTTTGGTGCCTTTGAGGGTATATACTAAAAGAGGGAAAATAAAGCTTGAATTTGGGGTAGCTAAAGGAAAGAAAAAATTTGACAAAAGAGAATTAATTAAGAAAAAAGAGTTTGAACGAGAAAAAGAAAGATTTCTAAGAGAGAAAATCCCATAAGGTATTACCACTGGGGGTGATAGGAATCGACAGAAATTTTTGTCAAAATCGGCAGATCGAGCAGACTAGAAACTCGTTTAACTTCTAGTAAAAAGAATAAATGCCAATCTATTCGCAAGCAAACAGCTTGCTCCCGTTTTAGCTTAA
>Ga0315555_1002617_pt1 | contig 12596 bp, 8 predicted proteins | sample SalMarSW160380MG_FD_202113 | JGI IMG/M metagenome (GOLD analysis project Ga0315555, IMG submission 202113) | Salt marsh sediment microbial communities from the Plum Island Ecosystem LTER, Massachusetts, United States - Salt Marsh Sediment SW1603-80 ...
TCTTTTTTGATCTGCGCTTCCTGAATCAGATCCTTCACATGTACCCCTGTCCAGCGCCCGTTAATGGAAAAGAAACCAGGGCAGATAAGCAGGACTGTCTCTGTCAAAGAGGGGTACTTGAGGATTTGATCGTAACTGAGCGAGAGCGGGCTTCCGACTTTTCCTGTAACCTTCAGTCGGTATGATTTCACGTCAAGGGCTATATCCGTTGGCCCCATCGTTCCAAATTGATCGAGGGGATCGATTTCAAGATTTCGATTGTCGACCTCCGCTGGATTCATGGTCAAAAGTTTGGTTTTAGGGAATCCTTTAGGAAGGAGTTGCCTTGCTTTAGCCCAACAGATTGAGAGAGGATTAAAAACGAGGCTTGATAACAAAGCCCAAAATGATGTTTTTATGAATTTTCTTCTCGTCCACATAACTCACCAAAAGAACGCATAGAGCGTAGCGCAAGGAGTTTAATTTCATATTACAACAACTTCTATAAAAACGAAATAAGTTTTTTCTGCCAAGCTGTCACGCTGGCCCTTGGGGACGCCAGAGATGATAAGGAGTTGGCAATCGGCTAGCTCCTTTTTTTGTTTCTAAAGGGTCAAGGGGCTCGGTCATTATTGGTCCTGAATAATCCACTTCCCCTCAGCGTCCTGGTAAACCCAGCCTTTCTTGTCGGCTGTCTTGTAGAGCCATCCGCCAGTCGCTCTGTTGTTCTCAAATGCACCTACATATTTTCTCCCATCGGGCCACGTATAGGTCCCCTGGCCATGCCTCTTACCATTGAGAATATCACCGATGTATCTGCTGCCATCCGCATACGTTACTTTATACTGTATTTTACGTTGATAATCTTTTTTTGGAGATTCAGATATAATCTCCCACCCAACCAATCTCCACACTACCGAAAATGCTCCGGGCGAATCGTACACGAGGTATCCCTTTTCGAAGAAAAGAATCTTCTTTTGTTTTTTGTATATCCAAACTGTTGTTAAATATGTGTAATCTGCTCTCTGTCCGTATCCACTTACAGATCCTGCCCCTGTACGTGGATCAATCTGCCCGGAAAAACGTAAACTGTATTTGTTGAGGAACTCATGGTAAAAAAGTGTTTCGTCAGGCTCTCCCCAGGCTTTTAAAAAAGTCCTTGCTTTCATACCGGGTGAGAGACGGTCAGGGTTGTTCTGAATGTAGTTAACGTGAGATGCGCACGCTGATAAGACAAAGATTAAAAGGGCAAAAGCAAGTAATAACCTTTTCATGGCGCCTCTCCTTAATCTTCAGTTATTGAAATAAAAAGCCCCCCAAGGATTTAAAACCCTTAGAGGCTCAATTAATACCACCTTTCAACAGCCCATATTTATCATCCCAGCTCCAGAGGGTTAAAGGTTAGGTTGTTAGGTTACCCAGGCCCTAGAAAAAGAACTGCAAAAAAAAGGCCAAAATGCACATATTGCCAATGGGGGAAAAAAGGAGAGGGGGACGTTGTCTACTTCGCAGATGAGATAAGTTTTGGATAATTTTGGACAACGGCCCTTATACTAGCTGGGTGGCTTCTCGGATGATCCTCGGATATACACCAATTATTCTGTTTATTATAAGATAATGCACCTACACATTTTCAAAAAAAGCCGAAATATATCAAAAGAAAAGCAAGATAGGTCAAAAATTTCAATATGAGATTATGCTATATAGTCTTGCCAATCATCGCCGCCGACTTTTTTACGGCGGTAGCTGAACTCAGTCGTTACTTCATATTTAATAGATAATTGTTCCGCGGGGGTATTGAGTCGGAACTTACCCATATAAATAGGTTTTTAAAGGGCCAAAATGCCTTAAAAATGAATGATGGAATTATAATATATAGGGAAAGGAGTCACATATGCGTAAAGCAAAGATTGCAGCAATAGTGATCATGTGCGTGGTGCTGGCGGGGTGTGGCATGGCCATCCAGGTGACCCATCGTCCGCTGTCGCTGGGAGAAGAGCAAGAGCCTAAGAAACTACCTGGAGTCCCTTTTTACACCAGGGCCGTAGCCTGTCGGCACAAGACAGTTTGGATTGCTCAAACCTATAAACTAACGCTGGTTGGTACTCAGGTAGATGCAAAAAAAACTTGTTTTAGTAGCTCCATGGAAATTACCCAAAAAGGTTACGACTCAAAAGAATTCAATGCACTAAGAGGCCTAGTTGATCAAAAGCAGAGTAGAGACCAAATTGAAATTATTAATGCGTTCGAGGCTCTCAGACAATACACATATATTCTGCCAGCCATAGGGCAAGAAGGTAAAGATTTTGACTTTTTGAAATCGAAGGGATTCATTCTCGCCTCGAATCAAAATGAGTCTTTTGACTTTGTTGACTACACTGATCCCCACTATTTAAATGTCAAGATCCCATTGGCGGGTAGCGTTAATTCTGACGTCACCCTAAATTCCGATCTCACGCTTGCAAAGGTCAATGTCAACGTCCAGGAGGAAACGCTCAAGACCATCTTGAGCGTGTTACCGGTCAAAGAGCTATTAAGTGCGGCAGTAATGGGCCCAAAAGGCCCGTCGCCAGAGTGTCAACCAACAATCATTAAGCTAAATATAGAACCGCAGGTCTATAAGTACACTCTGTCAACAATTGGCGGGAAAAATGGGGGACTTCCGTGTAAAAATCCCGCGGATATACTTCATAACGTCATTGGGGTAACCTTTACGCGCGAGCTGATAGCGGCGGAGGAACCAAAGAAGAAGGATAAAGAGGGTAATGTAATTAAATTCTCGGGAAGTGTAGATCTTCCCAAAAAGTAACCCACCTCCGCAAAGGACAAAAACAGAGGAGACAGGGACGTTGTTCAATTTTTCACTTCACAGATGCGTTGAGTGGTTGATAATTTTGAACGACGTCCCTATATCCTCCCCCTTCAGCCCAATCCCTCAGGTTGTCCATACCTTTATCCTCTCTAATCAGGATTTAAAGACTATTCTAACAGATTTTTAGTATATATTGACACTCTATGAGTGTTGTGTTTAAATTGTGGTGGGGTTTTTTAAGAATCAATTCATTGACTAGCACCTTATTGCTAAATAGAGTTTATACATCCGTGTAGTAAGCTTAAAAATTAATACCTGGAATGAAGGAATGAGCGAAACGTTAGTCGTAATCGTCCACATCGGTCTGGCAGTATGTTTTTTCTATATCTTGAATTGGATAGGACGACATACGGTTTCATTGGGGTACTTACAGCTGTCAACCTTCGTCCGACAAGATGAGGCACCTGCCTTCAACTTCATCCTTCGGACTGTATCACCAACAATATATATAATTCTTCTCTCGGCCATTTTATACGCTCTTGGGGAAGAAAATCTCATAAAAAGCATATGGCGCGTTGTTCTGTTCTATTTTCTTTACAGAGCATTGTACAACGTTGCCTTCGGCAGAGCGAGTCTGATAAATTGGAGATCGTTCATTCCACAGGGGATCGTTGCGGTCGCTTTGGCATATTTTCTCTATCATACGTTGATTCTTACGAAGAAGTACATTATTCCAGATATTGATACGCTGGCCAATGAACTGTGGCTTGTGATTATCTTTTTCCTTTACTCAGTTCTGAATCGTATACAAAAGTCAGATGAAGGTATCCGACGCAGAAGGCTTAATTACATAAAAAAGAACTATTCACGATTCAAGAATCAATATGGGAATCTTGTCGCCAGAAAGGCAGTAAACCAAGATATCCAGTATCTCGCATATGCAATTATGATCTATGAAAACTTTGGGCGGCCCCGATTCTTGCGTTTTATTGAAGATAACATTCCCCGAAAGACATTGACAAGAGGGATCATGCAAGTCCGGTCCGCAAACAAGATATCAAATCAGGAGAGCGTCAATATTGCCATCAAGAAGTTAAACCGGGACTATAAAAAATCTTTAAGGGAGGTTCCGATACTGAAGATTCCAGAGATGGACCAGGGCGATATAGGCCAAATGTACAAAAGAAGAAGTGCGTTGCGAAACACCATCGCCTTGTACAATAAAGACATGGACTACATAAGCGAAGTAGAGGAGATTGCTGATGAACTCGCGCGCATTGACAGTAAAGAGGGGGTCTAACCAAGATAACAAATAATAATTTTGATCGGGAATCTGGTCGGGACTTACCCCTTTTAAATGGGTTTTTATCTTTTCTACATCCCTTAACATATGCTATATTGTACCGTGTCAAGAGCAAATCGGAAATTCTTATATTAATTGTTAGACAGCTGTTAATACATTTATCGTAATAATCGCAATTTCTATCCTCTGATAAGGAGAGAGTATATGGAAAGAATAAAGCGTATAGCTTTGGTGGCTCACGATAACAGAAAAAAAGATTTGATCGAATGGGCTGAATGGAATTATGAGATATTGATACATCACAAATTAATATCTACTGGAACAACAGGTAATTTAGTTGAAGAAGCTATTAAAAAGAGGCTCAGTGATGAGGATGCAAACAATTTTAAAGTAATGAAACTGAAATCAGGCCCGCTAGGTGGAGATCAACAGTTGGGAGCAATGATAGCGGAGAATAAAGTTGATTTGGTAATATTCCTGTGGGATCCCATGCAACCGCAACCGCACGATGTTGATGTTAAAGCACTCCTGAGGATTTCTGTTTTATACAATATTCCAACTGCGTGTAACCGTTCTACAGCAGACTTTATGATCTCATCACCTCTTTTAAATGCCGAGTATGAGCCAGTGCTCAATGATTATTCCGCGTATATACAACGAACTGTACGATATGAGTAGCAATAGAAAAATTAAAGAAAAAAGGTGGTCTAACAACACTATGAAACCAGACGAGCTATATCCTCGCGGCTTAACAGAGGTCTCAACGTGCGCCATTTTCAGGTATTCACAAAATCTCACAGTATTCTCGCCCGCTGCTTATAGCGACCGTTATTTCATAGGTAATAGATAATAATTTTGGTCGGGAAGCTGGTCGGGACTTAAAGTACTACCCCACCAAGGGCGGGGCTTTAGGGGTCAAGGATGGAATCCCGCCCCACAATATAAATTTAAGGAAGCGGGATGCCGCTGGCGGCAGGATTCGAGGGTTCGAGTGAAAAGCATCAAACATGTTTGTAGTACCGCTGACCCTTTCCCGCGAAACGCGGGCATGTAAGACAATTAAAAACCCCTTCCCCATCCCTTCCTAAATACATATACCCTCCCCCGCAACCCTTTTGTTGACATAGCTCATACGACTGACATACACTTTGACAAGAGGTGCAATGAATGAAGCAGATCATCTTAGGGACAGCCGGCCATATCGATCACGGCAAGACCGCTCTGGTGCAGGCCCTCACCGGCATAGATACGGATAGATTAAAAGAGGAAAAGGCGCGCGGCATCACCATCGAGCTGGGCTTTGCCTACCTCGATCTGCCCAGTGGAAGAAGGATCGGGATCGTGGATGTGCCGGGGCATGAGCGGTTTGTCAAGCACATGGTCGCCGGCGCCGGAGGGATCGATATCGTGGCCCTTATCATCGCAGCCGACGAGGGGGTCATGCCTCAGACCCGGGAGCACCTGGACATCTGCACCCTCCTCGGCGTTACACGGGGGTTGGTGGTCCTGACCAAGATCGACCTCGTGGACCCGGAGCTCAGGGAGCTCGCCGTAGAGGATATAAAGGCGTTTACAAAGGGGACCTTCCTCGAAGGGGCCCCAATCATCCCCGTTTCGGCCATCACCGGTGAGGGTATTGAGGAACTCACCACTGCCCTGGATCAATTGGTCGACCAGGTCGAGGAGAGGGCTTCTGACGGTCTGTTCCGGCTCCCCGTCGACAGGGTCTTCACCATGAAAGGATTCGGCACGGTGATCACCGGCACCCTCGTCTCGGGCCAGGTGAAAACAGGGGAAGTCGTTGAGATCCTTCCCTCGAAAATTACGGCAAAGATCAGGGGGCTCCAGGTGCATAACGAAAAGGCGGACCAGGCGGTGGCCGGGCAAAGGACCGCCGTCAATCTACAGGGGGTGGAAAAGGCTTCGGTTCAGAGGGGAGAGGTGATCCTTCACCCGAATACCGTGGAACCCTCATACCTGCTCGATGTCGATCTCATCCATCTTGCCCACTCCCCGCGACCGCTCCGCAATGGCGTTATGCTCCGCTTCCATACCGGAACCTCACACCACCTGGCCAAGGTGCTCTTGTTGGGGGCCAATGAGTTGAAGCCGGGGGAAAGAGGATACGCCCAGATACGCCTGAAAGGCCCGGTGGTGGCGCTCCCGCATGATCGTTTTGTCCTGCGCGGGTCCTCTCTCATCCAGACTATCGGCGGGGGGATAATCCTCGACGCCCACCCCCAGCGGCACAAGAGGTTCAAAGGCGACGTCATCACGCAGTTGGAACAATTGAAGGCGGGCAGCCCGAACTTTGCCCTCGGTTTCCACATCAGCAAGGGAGGGGTTCGGGGCCTGGAGGTGCAGAAGCTTGCCGGGCATACCAATATCCCCCCAACCGACTTGGCTAAGGCCTTGAATGAACTCCTCAGCAAAAAAGATATCATTAAATTCGACCGGGAGGCCGAGCGGGTTATCAATGGCGAACTCTATGGCCAACTCAAAGATGAGATGGTGAGGGCACTGGAGGCATACCACAGCGCAAACCCCCTCAAACCCGGTATGCCCAAGGAGGAACTCAAATCGAAACTCCCGCCGGAGGTAGACGGCAAACTCTTCAACTCCCTTCTGACGGACCTGCTGGGGAGTGCGGCAGTGGCCCAGGATAAGGACAAAGTGAGGCTGTCAGGACATCACATCGCCCTCGAGGGAAAGCACCGGGATTTGGAAGAAAAGATCAAGGGGCTCATGCGCGGAAGCGGCCTCAGCCCTCCGACGGTGAAGGAATTATGCGCACAACTCAATGCCACGGAAAAAGAGATACAGGAGATCCTTGCCCTGCTCACCGATGGGGGCTCGGTGGTCAAACTGAAAGGAGGGGTGCACTTCCATCAAGACCCCTTGCATGAACTCAGAGGACGCTTGATCGCCTTTCTCAAGGAAAAGGGAAAGATATCAACTCAGGACTTTAAAGCCCTCACCGGCGTTTCCAGGAAGTACGCCATACCATTGGCGGAGTACTTCGACGCCATCAAGGTCACCGTTCGGGTGGGTGATGACAGGATCCTCAGGGGGGATGGGGAAAAGTGATTGGCTATCACCTCAAGGCGATATTTTTAGGGGTCAAGGATTCGAGGATTCAAGGGGTCAAGAGACTACGTGATTAAACCAATGAATTCCTAAACACTTGGACCTGCCGCTTGCGGCATCCCGTATTCTCTGATTTATGCAAAGCGGAGCGGGACTAGAACCCTCGGCCCCTCCCGCTTTGCGGCCCCCTACCATTCGGAAATTTTTATTGATGGGGTGTCGCTGGGCGACACATCCCAACCTCTTTATTTTTCGTTAAAACGGAGGGGGACTGACGTGGGGAGAGGAGATTTTAAAAGGATATTTTTAGCGTAAAGAATTTCTTAGGTGCGGTATGATGCGTTTATCTTGACGTAATCTGATGAGAGGTCGGTGGTAAGGACAGAGGCCTGTGCGCTGCCCGCATGCAGATCAATCGTAACCGTAAACTCCTCTTGCTTGAGCACCTTCCGCTGCTGCTCTTCACCGGCACCGGGGGCAGCAATCCCATTGTCTACAACCATGACATCATCAAAGAAGATGGATATCTTCTGCGGATCAACGGCAACCCTTGCATCTCCTACAGCCGCCATGATCCTGCCCCAATTGGGATCCTCGCCGAAAAAGGCCGTCTTTACCAAGGGGGAATGGGCCACCCTGAAGGCCACCCGCTCGGCCTCTTGGACATTCCTGGCCCCTTGCACGCAGATCTCCACCACCTTCGTCCTCCCTTCCCCGTCCTTGACAATGGCCCGAGCCAACTGGTCCATGACCCCGAACAGGGCCTCCCTGAAAGGGCGAAAGCCGCCATCGCCGGGGACAAGAGCGCTTGGGCTTGCCTCACCATTGGCCATCAAGATGATCATGTCATTGGTGCTGGTATCGCCATCGACGGTGATCCTGTTAAAGGTAGAGCTAACCCCTTCTTTGAGCAGGGCAGACAATACTGTGTGCTCTACCTTTACATCGGTCAGGATAAAGGCCAACATGGTGGCAAGCTGAGGATGAATCATCCCCGCCCCCTTGGCCATCCCAAGGATGGTGACTTCCTGATCAGCGAACGCCACCTGCTCGGTAACCATCTTGGGAAGGGTGTCAGTGGTCATGATGGCCTCGGCGGCATCATGAAAACCCTCAGAGGAGAGCTGGGCAACCAGGGATGCGATACCCCCCTCGATCCGCTCCATAGGGAGGGGGTGGCCGATCACCCCGGTAGAAGAAACCAGAACGTGCCGCGGGGGGCAATGAAGGGCGCGGGCAATCAGCGTCGCCGTGGTCTCGGCGTCCTGGAGGCCCTTCTCGCCGGTGCAGGCATTGGCGTTGCCGCTGTTGACGATCAAGGCCCGACAGAGGCCCCTGCGCACCCTCCTCCTGGTGGCGAGGACGGGAGCGGCCTTGACCCTGTTTTTGGTAAAGAGGCCGGCCACCTGTGCCGGTACCTCTGAATAAATAAGGGCCAGATCCTTGGCCCCCGCTGCCGCCTTTATACCACAGGCGATACCTGATGCCTGAAAACCCTTCGGTCCCAGTCTGCTACCTCCCACAACACTTTTTGTATTTCTTTCCGCTGCCACAGGGGCAGGGATCATTGCGACCGACCTTTTTGCCCTCGCGCCGCACGGGCATGGGGTGCGGCGGCTCAGCCTCGGCCCGCATTGCCATCTCCGGAGGGGATGATTGCGGTGAAGACACCGGGGGGGGTACAGGCGGAGCTCCGAGCCCACCTTTGATCAAGAACATTCGCGACCCGAGGGCCTCCTGCAGCGTCGGCACCTCTTCCTCCTCAGCGAGTTGTACGGCGAAGAGCTTGCGAACGGCATCCTCCCTCACGCTGGACAGCATATCGATGAAGAGTTCATACCCCTCCCTCTTATACTCCAATAGAGGGTTCTTCTGGGCATAGCCCCGCAGGCCAATGCCCTCCTTGAGGTGATCGATGTTCAAGAGGTGGTCTTTCCAGTGGCTGTCAAGGGTCTGCAAGAGGATGAAGCGCTCCAAATCCCTCATCACTGCCTCACCAAACGCCTTTTCTTTTTCCGCATAAAACGTCCGGGCCTTTTCTATGACGGAAGCCCTCAAATCCTCCTGCTGCATTCCCTCGACGTTCTCCTGTTCGAGTTCCAACGGGAATGAGAAGGATTGTTGAAAGGCCTCCTGCAACCCCTGTATGTCCCACTCGTCGGGGTATCGTTTCTCATCAGTGTATTCGTCGACAATCCCCTCCCTTACCTCTTCTACAATGTCCTGGACTATCTCCTGCAAGCGCTCACCCTGCAAAATCTCCTTGCGCTGGGAGTATACCACTTCTCGCTGTTGGTTCATCACGTCGTCATATTCTATCAGCTGTTTCCTGATCTCAAAGTTATGGCCTTCCACCCTCCCCTGGGCGTTCTCGATGGCCTTGGAAACCAGGGAGTGCTCGATGGGCTGATCTTCCTCTACGCCCAGCCTATCCATGATCCCCGCTATCCTTTCAGAGCCGAAGATCCGCAATAAATCGTCCTCCAGGGATAAATAGAAGCGCGATGATCCCGGATCACCCTGGCGCCCGGACCTCCCCCGCAACTGATTGTCGATGCGGCGGCTTTCATGTCGCTCTGTCCCGACGACGTGCAACCCGCCCGTCTTGATCACCTTCTCTTTCTCCTCGGAGGTAATGGCCAATGCCTTTTGATAGGCGGCCTCAAGGTCAGTTTCGTCCGCTTCTTTGCCCTCCTTTTGGAGGGCAATCATCTTGGGGTTCCCCCCCAGGATGATATCGGTCCCACGGCCGGCCATGTTGGTAGAGATGGTCACCCCTTTAAAACGACCCGCTTGGGCGATGATCTCCGCCTCTTTCTCGTGGTGTTTGGCATTGAGCATATGATGGGGGATCCCCTGTTTCTTTAACAACCTGCTCAATCGCTCTGATTTGTCGATGGAGATGGTCCCTACCAGGACAGGCCGCCCTATCTCATAGAGTTCCCTTATCTCCCGCGCCACTGCATTGAACTTCTCACGCTCCGTCTTATAGATGGCATCCGGATAGTTGGTCCGGATCAAGGGCCGGTTGGTGGGAATCACCATCACATCAAGGTTATATATCTTCTTGAACTCTGCGGCCTCGGTATCGGCCGTTCCCGTCATCCCCGCCAATTTTTCGTACATCCTGAAGTAGTTCTGGAAGGTGATGGTGGCCAAGGTTTGGTTCTCGCTCTCTATCCTGACACCCTCCTTGGCCTCCACGGCCTGGTGAAGGCCGTCGCTCCAGCGCCGGCCGGGCATGAGCCTGCCCGTGAACTCATCGACGATAATGACCTGGCCGTCCTTCACCACATAATCTACATCGCGCTTAAAGAGGGTGTGGGCCCGCAGGGCCTGGTTGACGTGATGGAGGGTATCGATCTGCCTGGGGTCATAGAGGTTTTCCACTTTAAGGAGCTTCTCCACCCTGGCAACCCCCTCTTCGGTGAGGGCCGCCGTATTGCTCTTCTCATCGAGGGTATAATCCCGCTCTTTCCTGAGTTGGGGACTAATCCGGTTGATCTTATAGTATTTGTCCGTGGACTCCTCCGCAGGCCCGGAGATGATCAAGGGAGTTCTGGCCTCATCGATAAGGATGCTGTCCACCTCATCGACGACGCCGTAGTGGAGCTCTCTTTGAACATAGTCATCAAGGCTGAACTTCATGTTGTCCCGCAGGTAGTCGAATCCGAACTCATTATTGGTCCCATAGGTGATGTCGGACCCGTAGGCCTGCCGCCTGGCTGAATCGTCCATGTCGTGGAGGATCACACCCACCGAGAGCCCTAAAAATCGATAGATGACCCCCATCCACTCGCTGTCGCGCTTGGCCAGATAGTCATTGACGGTAACGATATGCACCCCCTTGCCCGGAAGGGCATTGAGAAAGGCCGGCAGGGTGGACACGAGGGTCTTCCCCTCGCCGGTAGCCATCTCGGCAATCTTTCCCTCGTGAAGGACGATCCCCCCAATGAGCTGGACATCAAACGGGCGTTCCCCCAAGGTCCGCCTCCCTACTTCCCTGACCACGGCAAAGGCCTCGGGTAAAAGATCATCAAGCGGCTCTCCTCTTTCCACCCGTTCTTTCAATTCACCTGTCTTGGCGGCCAGGCGCTGGTCGCTGAGGGGATAAATTTGGGGTTCGAGCGAGTTTATCCTCTCGACAAGGGGCTGAATCTTCCTCAGATCCCGCTCGTTTTTGCTCCCAACGACCTTCTTGACAACATCGCCCAGCATTGCTTCTTACCTCCGCACCGACGCCCTCGAGGGGCACACCCCTCAGGACGATGAATATTCTCTCAGAATACTATTGTACCCTTAACAGGGGAAAAAAGGAAGGACCTTAATTCAAGATGTAAGTCTGCGGGTTGATGGGGACGTTATTCAACCTCACCTCGTAGTGTAGATGAGGTCCGGTAGCCCTCCCGGTAGCGCCGATGGCAGCAATTCGCTCACCCCTCTTGACCCGTTGGCCCACTTGCACATAAGCCTTGGAGAGATGGCCATAGCGGGTAAGGATGCCATACCCGTGGTTGATCTCCACCATAAATCCGAAACCAAAGTTATTGAAGACACGGGCGACCACCCCATCGGCGGGGGCGATAATAGGGGTCCCGATCCTGTTGGCAATATCAATCCCCTCATGCAACTGCCGCAATCTGGTAAACGGGTCAATGCGATATCCGAACGGCGAGGTCAACCACCCTCGGGCAGGCCAAATAGAAGGTGTACATGCCAATTCTTTTTTCTTGCCCTCTAAAAATGAGTAAAGTTCTTGAAAGCTCTTCTCGCGAAACTCTGCTTCGGTACAGAGACGATCTAATTCTGTCTTCATCCGCTCCAGATCTGCTTCTGCCCCCAGCCCCGGTTCACGAGAAGAGGGGGTAACGCCACCTACCCCGAGAAAGGGATCGGTCTCTTCCGCATTCTCGAGATTGGCAATAATACGGAGTTTTACATCGAACTCCTTCAATCGCTGGAAATGCTGTTGAAATTCCCCTACTTGCTTGTTCAAGGAGGCGATCCAATTTACTTGTGCAGCCCGTTCTTTCTCTATCTGGGCCAACTTTACACTCTTTGATATGTAACTCATTGTAATAAAAGGAAAAGTGATAATGACAAAAAGTAGAATTGCGAAGAGGATTTTGGCGCTCCGGCCGGGAAGTTTGATTTTGTGTGGTTTAAACGGCCCGCCACGGAATACCCATATCGTAAAGATCCCCTTCTTTTTCATCTCAAATCCCCCTCTGAAAAGACTTAAGACGTCCCAAACCTTTCCCTCCGACAAAATAGCCATATACTAGACTATGAAAAGTTTGTCAACCCCTTTTAATAAGTAAAATTACGCGTTTATCCCCTTGACATATGTAATTAATGTGATATTATACAATAATGCTTTCTTGTCTTCTTCAATTTTTTGGTCTTGCACTATTT
>Ga0315555_1002619_pt1 | contig 12594 bp, 12 predicted proteins | sample SalMarSW160380MG_FD_202113 | JGI IMG/M metagenome (GOLD analysis project Ga0315555, IMG submission 202113) | Salt marsh sediment microbial communities from the Plum Island Ecosystem LTER, Massachusetts, United States - Salt Marsh Sediment SW1603-80 ...
GGTTCCTTTATTTTATACTCTATACAAAACTGAATACTTTTATTATAGGCTGCAATTTCCTTAAGACTTTTTCTTAAATTATTCCAATTCTGTTTATAATTAACCTGCAACGGATAATCGTATCCTTCCTGACCCAACCAAAAATTTATTTTATTGCATCCAGCCTTTTTAATTTCATCTATTCCCTTCTTTAAATAATCCATACATTCTTTTCTTAGTTTTTCATCGGGATTTGTTAATGTACCAAATTTATATTTAGGATTTGTGGAAGTATCGATTTCGACCATGGCAATTTCAATTCCATACCTTTTTATAAGTTCTTTCATTTTCATTCCATCGCCATTGGGAAAATCTCCGGGCCATCCGAGCTCAACCCCTGACAATTTTTCGATTTTTTTGATTCTCTCCAGTATCTGTTCTATTTCCAGCGATTCATGATAACCAGCAGGTACAAACCTATCAGGGCATGCACTGAACACTGCAGTTCCAGATGCATATTTTCTTTTACTCATTCCCGACTCCTCTATTAACAGGTTTTTTTATTTTTCACTTTAACAAATTATTATTCTGCAAATACTCATCAATTTCTCTCTGAGATTTTAAAACACCTATTTGCATTTTGTAGTTTACCGATTCCTGCGGTTTTAAACACTTCAAATCACCTCGTTCTTTTTGTTTATTGCGCCCTTCAACTGTGCAGTTGCCTGGCTCAAAACCTATCACATATTCTCCTTTATTTAATCTTTTCCATAAATTAAGGTATGGAAAATCCTCCTTTAAAAATCTCAGATAGATCCCCAATCCGGACTGATTATTAATATACCGATTTGCAAATACAATATTGCAGAAACCACTCTCATCTTTAGCTAGATCTATAATGTACACAAGTTCCGGATATTTTTCGTCTGGTAGAGTAAAGCTGTTTATCTTATCAATATAGTTTTTTGTAGTATCATCCAAGGGCTCGGCAGTTATGTATGACATAAAAAGCTCTGATTTATTATCAAGAAGGGGATAACCAATATTGATATGATAAAGAAACATATGCGGAACTGAATAAAAACTCCTATTTTCTACTCTATCACTAATGATGATCCTCGCATCACCCATTTTTGTTTCGATTGTCCTTGATAACCTTAAATTTTCACCCTGACCTGAAGCCTCAATAATATCACCTTCAACTTTTAAAATATAATCATCCTCATTCCAATATGATTTATAACATACATTTTTTGCAGGTGTATTGGATATCCTGCCGTGACCGCCAAACTCCTCTTCCTCTAAATACGCACCCCTATCAACACATGGCGAACCAACATTAGATAAACCACAGGTTACCAGCAATCCTCCATAAAAACTCCTTAACCATTCCCAGCCTTTTGAAGAATAAAAATAAGGTGAGACCAGACCTGTTCCACTTCTCCAATTCAAAGGGATACTCATAAACTCTGCATAGAAAATATCCAATCCCCTGTCTGGTAATACAATGAACCTAAGCCCGCTTCCAGTTCTAAATTCAAGTCCCCTCACACTTTTTGCCATTCCGTCATTATATATAAAGGGCTCAATGCCGCAAATTTGTGATATATCACCTACAAACTCAATTAATTTATTTTTATCGATATTATTCCCAAAAAGTCTGGGCATTTGTCCCCTCTATATACACTGGAGTTTATTCACCTAATCAAAAATTTCATCATGATAGATTAAATCTTTTCTGGGTTCGACATTTGCCCCTTTCCAGTAATCCTTCGGTATTTCTACTAAATTATTTCCACCATTTATCATCCTTGCGTGATAATACAATTTTGATGTATTTTCTATTAATTCCGTAATAGTAACAGCTTCCAAAATGCTATCACCCAACGAAAATATTCCATGATTTCTTAAAATAAGAGCATAATTTTTTTTTAGTTTCGGTAGAGCTGCTTCAGCTAAATCTTCCGCAGATGAAATAAAAGGAATTGACTCAATATCTCCAATATACCAACTCGGATCTTCATAAATCCTATAATTTACATCATGGGTCGTACAGTAAAAAGCGGTCGTAATGGGGGGGTGTGAATGAATAATAGCTTTTATTTGAGGTCTTATATTGTAAATACCAACATGAAGTAAAATCTCTGCAGTCGGTTTATGTTTACATCTTAAACACTTATAATTTTTATTTTTTTCATCAGAGATATCAATAATGCATATATCCTCTAAAAGCATATCCATAAGGGGCACACCTGTGGGGCTACATAAGATAACTGTTGGGACACTGGTTCTAAGCGATATATTTCCCCCGGGTCCTGCTAATATCCCTTCAGCATGCAGTCTCTTGCAAGCATTTATCATTCTATTTGCAAGTTTTTTAAACTCCTTCGTTTTAATCATACTCAGATCCAATTTTTAAATTTTTATTGTTATGGAAGATTAAGCTTGTAGTTTATATCAATCTTAATACGGATGTAAAAACAAAGTATAAATTGTCTGAGGCCAAATTGACCGATTAATTTCTTATTTGTACACTACTTCTGTAAAATATATTTTATTATTACAATAATTCAGCACCTGTCATATGTTTCACTACTTCTTCTGGCCTGATATCCGATTTGGGTTCTGAAGCAATCTTGCGTCCACCTCTTAAAATAAAAATTCGATCTGCCACGTTATATACATGGGTAAGATTGTGGCTTATAACAATAACAGACGCACCGTGTTCCTTTAAAGTTGATATAAAATCTAATACTTTTCTGGCTTCTTTTACTCCTAATGCCGCTGTGGGTTCATCCATGATAATGATTCTCTTCCCCCATGCTACAGCTCTGCCAACAGCAAGCGCCTGTCTCTGTCCCCCGGATAGATCTCCTACCTCTGCTTTTAAATCCGGAATATCTATTTTTAATTTATTCATGATCTTTGATGTTTCTTTTTCCATCTTCTTATAATCCACAATTCTAAAAAATGGTTTCTTAATTTCTCTCCCTAAAAATAAATTTTCAATAACATTTCTGCTGTTTACAAGTGCTAATTCCTGAAATACTGTTTCAATCCCTCGTTGTTTAGCATCATGCGGACTATTAAATACAACTTCGTTGCCACTAATAAATATTTTACCTTTATCTGGCCTATAAACTCCTGATAATATCTTTATTAGTGTGGATTTCCCGGCAGCGTTATTTCCTACCAGAGCTAATACCTCATTTGGATACAATTCAAAATCAACATTTTCTAACGCATGAACTCCACCAAAGTATTTGCAAATTCCTTCCATTCTTAGTAAGGGTAGATTGTTTTTCATCATTTGAACCCCACATCCTAATTGAAAACAATTTAAGCATTAAACTTTTTGTTAATTACTCAAGCCGACTGATGTTTAATAACAGTATGGAGGGAAAAAGCAAACCGTTCGATAAAAAGATAAGCCGACAAAACATCATCGTGGTTTGCCTTTATGTTTAAAATTGTCCGATTTCCCTCCTAAGTTGGAACATTTTTTCAATACTACAAAAACAGAGTTTCGTTTTGGACCCTTAAAATATTGCAAATTTTCGTACTCCTTATCGCCTTTTCATGGGAAAGACGGAACACCTATCTCAGTAAAAATCGAAATTACAATAAAAAAAGAAACAGATGGGTTAAACAACCAGTATTTTTAATAACTTTTCATTTTTGTTTAAACTCAATTTGATTTAAATATATCGCCAAAATCAATAGCGAACCTTTTGCTACATTCTGCCAGTAGGATACTACATTTAAAATAGTTAATCCATTTCCAATGGTCGCTATGATTAAAACTCCAAAAATTACTCCTACAATTTTCCCTCTCCCTCCAAATACACTTATTCCACCAAGAATAGTAGCAGTTATTACATCCAGAGCAGTTGTTAACCCCACCTTTGGAACCCAGGAACCAAGCATTGACATAAAAACTGCTGAACCTAAAGCTGAAGAAAATCCACTCAATATAAATGCTAAAAATATAACTTTATTAACATCTATCCCTAATAATTCACAGGCAGAAGGATTTCCTCCCACAGAATAAATATTCCATCCGAAGATGGTATTTTTTAGAATAAAATATCCAAATAAATATGAAATAATCATAATGATGAAAGCTGTAGGTATTATTCCGAAAACACGTCCTGCACCTATAAAATCAAAAAAAGTACCAGGTGGGGTATAAATAACTTTAGCTTTTGAAATAATTAAAGATACTCCCCTAAAGATAGCCATTGTTCCTAAAGTGGCGATCAATGAATTTACCCTTAATCTGGTAACAACATAACCATTTATTGCTCCTAAAAAAATACCAGTAATTAATGTAGCCAAAATTGCTATCCCTGAACCCATTCCTATTGATAATAAGTATGGGCCAACCATCCCGCTCAATGCTAAAATTGAACCAACAGATATATCAATATTGGCGGTTAAAATTACGAATGTCATTCCAATTGCTATAACTCCATTAATACTCGAATACATTCCTATATTCATTAAATTTTTTACTGAAAAAAAATACGGAGATAAAATGGAAAATATGATCGATAGCAGAATAAGCAAAATTGGTAAAGATAAGTTACTAATCTTCAATTGCTTTGACATGTTGTTTCTCATTTTTATAACCTGGCTTTTCTCAGTTGATATTTCTGTGCATTATTATATCAATAAAGTCTGGAGGAAAAAATTAATAACTCCAGACTTTATTAAAAAATATCTATTTCACATATTGTGGATAATAATCTTTGAGATTCTTTGGAGTAACTTTTGCGTAAGGTCCAAATGTGTACCTCTCCAACTTTTTGCCATTAAGGAGATCTAATGCTATCTTTAAACAAAATTCTCCATCCTTTTCAGGGAAAGTAGCAACAGCACCAATATAATTAGTGTCTGGGGCAAGCATTGTTTTGATACCTGCTTCATCACATCCAATCCCACAAATAGCAACATCTTTAAGTCTGTTTTGTTGCTGCGAGGCTTTCCAATACCCTATTGCTGCTTCATCGTTCAATGTTGAAACAAGTATATTGTGAGAATCTGGATGAGCTGTTAAATATTCACTGAACATCTTTAAAGCGAGTTCCTGATCAGTATCAGTATCTAAATCGGTTATACTCAGTATATTTTTTTCTCCTAAGCCCTCTTTCAACTTTTCAAGGGCTCCTTCTCTTCTCTCGTAAACAATTTCACCCGATATTAATTCTACGCCAAATACTAAATCGTATTTTTTACCAGGCCAATTCTCTTTTGCCCATTCTGTAAGCATTTCACCAGTTGCCCTGCCTGTACCCATATTGTTCAACCCAAAAAAGTAAGTGCCTTCTCCATAATCAACATCAATGCAAATCAAAGGGATATTGGCATTCCTAGCTTTTTCAGCAATCTTGTCTTCAACCCCTAACCAGGCTAAAATGATAATTACATCAACCTTCTGTGAAATAAAGTTATCAATCACCTTTAAACCCGTTTCCGAATTATCCTCACAATCACCATATACCATTTTTACATTTGGATATTTCTTAGCTGCTTCTTTAAATCCTTCCTGGACAGAAACCATGAAAGAATCACCTAAGTAATGACTTGCATAACCAATTTTGTAAATCTTTTCTTTTTCCTTTGGCCCTCCTGCAAAAAGGAAAAAAGTTGCTGTCAAAAAGAAAATCACAACAAAAAGACTTAGTAGTTTAATCTGTCTCATTTTACATCCTCCTGAATTAATAAGTTTTAGGCTGGAAAAAATTCAATACTACTTAAGATCACCCCCTTTAAAACGAATTCTGGCTTTTAATAATATAATCAACTATAATCACTTCTTAACTCTTTGAAATTAATTGATAAACTATTTCTTGCATAAAAGTTCATTTTATATCATATTATATCAATCTGTCAATGATTATTTTAAAAAAAATGCTAATTTATGATAAATATTTCAGCGCATACAACCACACGTGCGTCCGGTACAGCTCTTAATCCATAGCTCCCTCAATACCTGACAGGGCTTTCGACGCCTTTTTCACCACCTCATCTATTGCTCTAAACCGTTCATCATCAATTGTGTACAATTCAGTACTCTCGAGTATGTTTCTCCACCTCTCATGCGCAGTCTTAACAGGATCATGCGCCAGGGCATTGGACACATCGATGCTTTTCAGCCGTTTAAAAATCCGTGGAATCCATAGATACTCCCTGAAATTCTTCGCAGTATGCTCCGTGTCGATGAAAAGCCCACCGATTCCCTTTTGACGTATCAGGTCAACGGATTCCCTGAAATTCGCACCTCCAATACCTCTGCAGAATGCATGCTGTGCATGCGCGATATCGATATCGATCATCATCTGCTCCGGAGAAAACACAACACCAGCTCCCAGAATGCCCGCGTTGAAGAGTGGTTCCCCCGAAAGCGAGGCACACCAGGATTTGAGCATCCGCTCATAGATGGATAGCGCGCCCGGAACCGGCGCATCAATAATACCCGGCCCGGTACTGCATCGCATCCGGTACCTCTCCCTGAAAAGCTGGGCAACCGCAAGGTCCTGGAGCATTGCCTCTGGCCCTGAAAAGCAGGCTGCGGCTGTTTTGGGATTAAGAGCCCCTGTTATAATTGCAGCCTCAACCGGTGTGTCCTCGCGGATAGCCTTCGCCATGGTCCAGACTGCAAGTATCTCGGCAGCCCCGATGATAGCATTTGCAATGGGATATACAGGACCCGATATTCCCGCCATCGGCATGGGAAGTATGAAAATACTAAGCCTCTGTCGAGCCATTTCCATAATAATGGCAGCTTCCGGCCGCGTAATACGTAGGGGGCTTTCCGTATCATGAATATTAACGAAAACAGGACGCCTCATGTACTCCTCAACAGAGCCCTTTACAATGATTCCGATCTCCATCAGATACTCGAGCTGGCGGCGGTCGATAATTGCCGTACACCCCGGTTTGCTCGAATGCTTCGCCACAACCGCAGCGCCTTTGATTGCAACCATCTTCGGTGGAACATCGGTGCCGTCCGATTCCTTTACATAGTGAACAGCATTGCCGACCGTTACAATTTCTGGGATGCCCTCAGCAAGAAGCACCATGCGAAGAAAATCATCGGCCGTTGCAATCCTTGATTCCCTCTTTTCATGATCGTAGTAGTAGGGACACCCACCCCCCATACTAACCTGCACATCCGGAGTTCGTTCATGAAAGGGGGTGTGCCAGCTCATGGTCAGTGCATCGGTTGCATCACTGGTTGTGTGTCCCTGTGAAAACCGCCTGATCTCCTCTTTTTGTGCAATTTTGATCGTCTCTTCTATGAGATTTTTCGGAAAACGGACAGTTTCAGCCCCATAATCAACAGCCGCGCCCCTTGCCTCAAGGGCCTTCAGCGCGGTCTCGTTTTCGATCTTCATACCCGGGTCTTCGAGCAACGCGAGTGCGTTCTCATGGAGCATATCGAGCTCACTGTCTGAAAGCACTCGAAGAAACTGGTTCAATGGTCTCAAATGAATATTCTCCGTTTTATACTCACAGAGCCACAGAAGCCTGAATAAAAAAACCTGGTAGCGTCGTCTCCGGTAAATACGTCATCAAACCACCCCGGTGCATATACTCCGTAAATAATTAAAATAAAATCAGCATGTGGTTTTCAGAGCAGCGATAAGTGATTTTCTGAACCTGTCCAGCACCGCATCCGCCTCGTCCTTCGAGATAATGAGCGGCGGCTTTATCTTCAGGACGTTCTTGGCCATCCCGCCCACACCGAATATTATTCCGTTTTCAAAGCCAGCCTTTCGTATCGCAGCAAGAAGGTCGGTCGCAGGCTTTTTGGTTACGGGGTCGGTTACGAATTCAATCCCTATATGAAGGCCGGCCTGCCTCACATCACCCATCTGCGGAAACTCCTTCTGCATCTCCTTCAACTTGCGTCCGAAATAATCGCCCATCTTTCTGCAGTTTTCAAGCACCCCTTTTTCAAGGATGTCTATGAGCTTCAGTGCCGCTACCTGTGACACGGAATTATTGGCAAAGGTGTGAAGCTCCTCCGAATCGGGGTCGAAGCCTTTCAGTGTATCACTGATAATGATCGCACCGATAGGAAAACCTGCGCCAAGTCCCTTGCCGAGGGCGATGATATCAGGTGCAACACCGTAGTACCTATCAGCAAAGAAGGAGCCGATCCGCGCGTAGGTCTGTATCTCATCATAGATCAGAACGATACCAAGCTCATCGCAGAGCTTTCTGACACCCTGCAGGTACTCCACAGGAAAAATGATCTGGCCACCCGATGCCTGGAGAGGTTCGAGTATGATGGCAGCGGTTGGGCCATTGACACCCTTTTCAACCGTTTTTCTCAGCACCTTCAGGCACAGCATATCACAGCTCTGCCTTTCCAGTTCCAGCGGGCAACGGTAACAGTAGGGGTTCGGCACTCGAATGAACTGCTTTGTAATGCGGTTGAAACGCGCGCCGCCGATGAATTTGCCCGAGGCCATTGTCGATACCCAGCTTGCCCCCATTGTCCCGAGCGTTACCCCGTGATATGAGTCGTACAGGCAGATAAACTCCTGTGCACCCTCCCTGTTCTTGATCGCTATCTTCATTGCCGCCTCGACAGCAGGCCCGCCTCCCACTGTAAAGGAAACGCGGTTCAGAGCATTGGGTGTCAGTTCGGAAAGTTTTTTTGCGAGGGCGAATCTCGGGAGCGTGTCAAACCCCTGATGCACGTGTGTCAGGTTTTGAGAATGGTCGTGCACAATAGCATTGATCTCATCGTTTGCGTACCCCAAATAGAGTGCCCAGCTCTGTGACGTACAGTCGATATACTTCTTACCGTCCATATCCTCTACCCAGCAGCCCTTGCCTCGTTTGAGAACCGGGCCTCCTCTTGTTCCACCGCCTAACATGAGATGTTTTGCATATGCACCAATCTCTGCCTTTTTGATTGAATACACCCTCTCCAGAATCGGATCCATTGTAAAGCCTCTATAAATTATCAATTATGAGCATATAATCTCATTTTTTATCATTCATGTCAAGAAAATTACGGAATTTTTCGGAATATTCTATCATTATTACTCATGTAATGTACTTCAAAACGACCAAAGGGTAATGCATCATCAAATTTAAAATGATCGCCTGTTTATTATGATAATTTATGATTGGATTTGAAAAAATTATTTGATTTATTTTGCAATAAATTGTAAAGTATTACTGCAGTTAACTAAGAATAGATTGGATGAAGTGCAATGGAAAAAAAAGATTCAAACAACATTCTGGCATCGGACAGGCGACAGAAGATACTCGATATTGTCAATCAGAGAAGATCCATCTCCGTTGAAGAACTTTCCGAGTACTTCCCCGTATCTTCAATAACAATACGGCGTGATCTTGACAGGCTCGCTCAGGATAACCTCCTGCAACGCGTGCACGGCGGCGCAATGGCGCTTTCCAATATAGTGATTGCCCCGAAATCTTCAGAACTGTCCGCACATATCACAGAAAAGCAAATGAGAATAGGCAGGGAGGCGTCCAAACGGATCACTGACGGGGATTTCGTCATCATTGAATCAGGGAGCACCTGTCTTGCGCTCGTGCAGCATTTAACGGAACTGAAACATTTGAAAATCGTTACCGCATCACCACGAATCGTCATGCAGCTTGCCGAAACATCCGAAAGGCATGACAACGATTTTGAGATCATCTCCTGCGGCGGGATATTAAACGTGCATAAAAACTTTCTATTAGGTCCGCATGCCCGTTCTCTTTTCGATTCCGTGCATGTCGATTTTGCGTTCGTGAGTGTTACCGCAATCGACCTCGAAACGGGAATCACTGCAGACAGCGCCTACGAGGCGGACATAACGAGGATGATTCTCGAAAAGTGCGCGAAAAAGAGAATCGGACTCATCTATGCCTCAAAATTCGGAAAAACCTCCTTTGTAAAGGTCGCATCTGCGAACGTGTTCGACGAAATTATCACCGATAAAAGCCTGCCTGCAGAAATTGTCGAGAAGTACTCGGACCTGGGGATTGAAATGACCCTTGTTTAGGCGCTATGCATGCCTGGTGTATGAATGATATTTCACAACCGTTTTTTTTCTTCATGTTATCTATTTCGTATTTTTTTCCTTATTAATTTTTCTTTGTAGTATAATGAAAGGAGCGCTATTCTTTAAATAATTATTACTTGAGCGCTTCACTGAGGATTAATGCCGACTGTGCACGCACCTGTATTTATTAAATACGATATTAATCAGTGGTTTTAATAGAATGAAACCGTACATTCTTGACAAAGTAATAGCAGAAAAAAAGAGAAAAGCAGAGCGCATACGAAAAGAAATACTGGTCAGAGTGTTTACAGTGCTCGAGCATGCCTCCCAAAGATTTGGATTTAAAAGGGCATATATATTCGGTTCAATCAGCCAGAAAAACAAATGGAGTGAACCTTCAGACTTCGATATTGCAATTGAAAGAATTGACCCAACGATGTATTTTAAGTTAAAAATATTTCTGGAGGATGGGCTTGACTTGGAAATCGACCTTTCAGACCTGAATAATATCCATTTTAAAGATAAAGTCATAAAAGAAGGCATTTTATGGGAAAAGAGAGATATGCCGTTTTTAAAGCAGAAATAAACGACCAGGTGCAGATAATTAAAAAGCTTTTCGAGGACGTTGAACAAAGATCAAAAGGTATAGGTAAAAGTGCTATAAAAAGAGAAGCCCTGGGATACAAACTACATGCACTCTACTGCGCATTTGAAAACCTCTTTAAAATAACCGCAAATTATTTTGAAAATAACATTGATAGCAAAAAGGCCTACCACCGAGAATTACTGAAGAGGATGAAAATCGAAATACCCGGGGTTAGGCCACACCTTTTGAGTGAAAAAAGCTTCAAGCTGCTGGATGAACTGAGAGGTTTTCGACATTATTTCAGACACGCCTACGAATATGAATTGGATACCATAAAATTAAAAAATCTGGTCAGGGTTGTTGCAGAATTACAGGAAAGCTATCTACATGATATAGAAGACTTTTTGAAAAACCTCGAATAAAAGTATGCGATATTCATTTTGATAATTGTTTAATTGAGTAAGAACTCAACCCCATTCATCTGCCATTATCTTCCACAGAGTTGCTGAAAACCTCAAGGTCAAACCTAAAAAATACAGCACCATTTCCACCGTTACGATTGCAATGATTGGTGCTACACATGCGGGTCCTTAAACCTTGACAGGATACCTGCCGTACTTCTTAACCGCCCGGTAAAAGGCATCGACGTTTTCAAGCGGCACATCAAGCTGAATGTTGTGGGTTGGCGCGATGAGAAACCCGCCACCCGGTTCGCAGGTTCGTATACGCTCCCTGACCTCAGCCTCCACGTCCCCCGGCCCTTTGAATGGGAGGGTGTACTGGGTGCTCACCGCCCACAACATCGGCAAGCCAGAGCCGGGCCTCGTCTGCAAGCGGAAACTCGATTATCTCTGTGTAGTACCCGGCGCCTTTAGCGGTCTCGTAGGGAATTTTCTTCCACTTTATCCCCCACTCATCTATATAGGTGTCGGAATCGGTGTCTCTGTAGTAGCCCGTCGATATGCCATACGTCAACAGGAGCATATCGTGGCCGAACAGTATATCAAGCTCGTTCATACCCTGGTACTTGAGCTCGGTTTTGCTCCCTATCTCAGCAAGCTCCTTTTTATACTTCTCCTGTAAAAAAAGCTCAACTTCAGGAACAAAGGTCGACATATAGGACACCCTGTCAGGCTCCTCGTGCTCCATTGCAATCTGCATTCTCTCCTTTGAGGTCATAGTATCAGCATGTGTCATTTAAAAAGTTCTCCCTTCACTGTCCTGATCATCGCATCCACATTTTCTTCTGGTGTTCCCGGCGTTATGGGGCTCCCGTTTGCAACCACGAAGCCGCTTGAAAGGCCCTGCGCCTGCCGTAAAACTTCAATGCGCACCTCATCCGGCGTACTGTGGTGGTCGTATATCTCTTCCGAAACGCTCATGAGACGTGCGAAGAAAAGAACGATTCCGAATCCCATCTCCTTCCATATGATGATTTCCAGTACAGTTTTCAGCGATAGACCCGGGTTTCCAAGCCAGTCGAGTGCGAGAACATCCAGTTTCCTAGCACGAAGAATCTCGTTCAGTGCGCCGTTCAGGGTAAGCAGGTAGCTGAAGATAACACCGACAACCGGCACGGCAAGTATGTAGGGGAGAAACAGTGAAAAACGGTAGAACCGCCAGCCCTTCGGCTGCTCGAACAGGAGCGTGGCAAACACAAGGGCAAATAGAATATGGAGAAATCGAATACCCTCACGAGTGAGCCGTACACGAAGAGCAGGGCGAGCCCCATGGGGGCCAAGTATAGAACCGGCTGCCACCATTTATGGTTTTATCCATTAAGGTTTTATCCATTAAGATCCTGGTTTTTTGTACCAGAATTTTATGCTCTACTGACTTATTATGTCACGTTACCTACTATGACATTCTACAGGTAAAAACCATTAGGCAGGTGCACCACAGGCATTTATTGGTTTGCACCTTAAGTTTGAAAGTTAACTTGCCTATATTTCAGCATAGTGATAAATCAAGAAGCCCCCGAATGGAATA
>Ga0315555_1002620_pt1 | contig 12590 bp, 13 predicted proteins | sample SalMarSW160380MG_FD_202113 | JGI IMG/M metagenome (GOLD analysis project Ga0315555, IMG submission 202113) | Salt marsh sediment microbial communities from the Plum Island Ecosystem LTER, Massachusetts, United States - Salt Marsh Sediment SW1603-80 ...
GGAACCAGCTTCGTCCAGCTCTTTCCTTTGAGCATTTTTTCTCGTATGAGAGTTGATGTATAAAGTTTTCTTTCGAAGAACCGTATTCTCTTAACTTTGTATCCCGCTTCCATGAAAAGTCTCCGCGTCAAAGGTTCATTAGAATAGACAACGTTGAAGCGCGGCGTGTAACCTTCCAGCGCAGAAACCCATAGCATATGCAAATGCACATCCGGAACGGGAACTACCCAAAGTCGTGAATAGTCTATGCCTGCTTCTTGCAACGCCCTGCAAATCATGACTAGCCTTTCGCCTGCCGTGAAAGGGTTGTTGATGTTGTGGCTGTACTGGGCGCTGCCGATGACTATTACTAGTTCCTCAATTTCCTTCAAAACATCTTTTATGGCTTCGAGGTGACCTTTATGAAAAGGCTGAAATCTTCCAACGTAGAGTCCGCGATTAACCATTGAACTGCTCCCCGCACCCTTTGAGGTTGACCGTAAGTGACTTTTATCATTTGCGATTCCAGAATAAACAAGCCCGTCCGCGTAACTCCATCCGAAACGCAAATTAGAAAAAATCAATCTACGCCAAAATCAACTACAAGTTCAAGCTATATTTCAGTCTTTAAATAAGGGGGCTATAGTTTTGCAGAGCACAAAAGACTTCGCTATTTTTTGAAGCTTACAGCGGCATATCCGACAACGCTGGAGTAGTCGCCAGTTACGTCTCCGCTGCTCTTGTAGCAGAGTAGTTTTGCTTCTTTTGCGCCTAATCCTTTCGCAGCGGTTATCACCGCGGCTATTGGGCCGTAGCCGCAAGCGGTTACATTTCGCGCTTCGATAATCGAGTAGAACCGTTTTTCATCCATAGCTTCCACAGCTTTAAGCGCCATCATGTCTTTCGCAGCCGCGTTTCCCTGTGGTTCGTAATGGGTCATGTCCGACGAAGCTATAACCACCGCGTTCTTGCTGGCTAAAACTTCGACTAACGCCTTTCCAACCTCCACAGCGGACGATAAATCCTGCATCTGAAAGCATATTGGCACGAATTTGAATTCAGAACCGTAGAGATACTGCAAAAAAGGCAGCTGAACCTCAATCGAATGCTCAAAACGGTGCGCAAGATCATCCACATCCACAAGGCGCGTTTCCTGCACTATGCGGTTGGCTGTTTCTCCGTCAATTTCCACGTCGCCCAACGGCGTACGCCAAAAACCCTCATTCATCAAAGCCAAAGCACTGCCGTAACCCGTGTGGTTTGGACCCAGAATCACGACGGTGTCTGGTTTGCCGTCCAGAGCCAGTTCATAATAAGCGTTGGCTGCCACGGAGCCGGAAAACATGTACCCCGCATGGGGACAAACTAAGCCAATTACTTCTCTAGGACCACTTTTGTTGACTTTTGGACGTTTTTTTGGACCAAACTCTTGGAGGAAACAATTTTTAATCTGCGTTTTTAGTTCTTCGGCGTCTCCTTCGTAGAAGGATCCTGCAACGCGTGGACGCCGAATCTTCACCATCGGCTTAGGTGTCCTCCTCGTCCCTTGAGAGCTTGGCTTCAAAATCCTCAATCGTCGCTGGCGGGTCCTTGTCGGCTGCTAGTTCGCCTCTTTCTCGCAGAACTTGTCTTGCGAGGAGCCAAAAGATAATTGCCAAGGCTCTTCTGCCCTTGTTGTTTGTTGGGATAATCAAGTCTACTCCAGCGAATTCGTTGTCAGTGCTGCATAACGCCACTATTGGTATTCCCACTTTCGAGGCTTCTCTGACAGCTTGAGCGTCTGCTCTCGGGTCGGAAACTACTATAACTTCTGGGTCGATGCGGTTGGAATACAACGGGTTCGATAAGAGTCCTGGGATGAAACGACCTATTACAGGCGTAGCGCCTGTTAACTCGCAGAATTTCTTCACTGGCTCGTGCGCATAAAGTCTACCTGCTGCTACCGCTACTTTTGCGTGTTCGAAACGTGCCAAGAATTTGGCGGCGATTCTTACGCGCTCATCAGTTTTTTTAACGTCTAAAACAAACAAGCCGTCTGGTCTGACACGATATATGAATGGTTCCATGTCTCTGGTTTTCATTCTTGTTCCAATGTGTATCCCAGCTGATAATAGTGTGTCTCGCGGTAACAAGAGTTCATCTATCATTGGTGTTTCCTGATTCGTTTCAACCTTAGTTTCGAATGGATTTTCTTTTAATTCATCTTCTGTCATTTTCTTTTCTCCTTAGATTATTTTTAAATTGGCCATTTTAGCCCTGCTTCCTAAGAAATGCTCGATTCTCACTAACTCGTTTATTTTCGCAATGCGTGCTCCCTCAACGACTCCAGTTTTTATTATTGGACATTTAAACGCCACAGCCAAGTGGGCTATGTGCCAATCACATGTGTCGCCAGAACGGTGTGACATTACCGTGGTGTATCCATACTTTTGTGCGCTTTCAATTGTTTCCGAAGCGTCTGTGAGCGTGCCGATCTGGTTGACCTTGATTATGATCGAGTTTGCCGCGCCCAGCTTTATTCCATGGTTTAATCGTTCGTTGTTGGTCGTGAACAGGTCGTCGCCGCAGATCAAACAGTTCTTAGCTTTCTTAGTGAGTTCAGCAAAACTTTCAAAGTCTTCCTCATGAAAGGGATCTTCAACATAAGCAAGATGATACTTCTCAATTAGGTCTAAAAGAAATTCTAGTTGTTCAGCGGTGTCTCGTTTTTTTCCTTCACTCTCGTAAATGTACTTCTTTTCTTTTTCCTTCCATAGCGAGGATGCGGCAACATCAATGCCGAAACTGCATTCAAAATCCAACTCGTTACCCACTTCTTCGCATGCTTTGGATATGACTTCAAAAGCGTCTACGTTTCCGATGTTAGCAATCCATGCTCCTTCGGAGCTTTTTCCGCAGTTGAAAAGTTTATCCTTCTTTGTTAAGGCGTCTCCTATTTTTTTGTGGATTTGAGCGTTTGCTGTTGCAGCTTCAAGGAATGTTTCAGCCCCGTGGGGAAGTGCCAAGTACTCTTGGATGTCTGGAGCTTTGCCACGGGCGTGTTTTCCTCCGCTTATTGTGTTTCCAAGCGGATATGGAAGCGTGTTAGCGGTGTTTCCGCCTAAAAATTGGAATAGAAGAAGGCCGTGCGAGTTTGCCGCTGCTTCCGCGTTGGCTAGCGAAATTGCAAAAGCGGTGTTTCCGCCTATAATCTTGAAGTTCGTTGTGCCATCAATCTCGTGGAGCGCGTTGTCGATTTCTTCTTGAAAATCAGAGTTCAAACCCGCTAGTTCAGGAGCTATCAAATCATCGACTTTCTTTAGCGCTTGGTCTACTCCGCCTTGCGGGTAGTAGAGCACTTCGGCTTTGCCGCGGCTTTTTCCAGCTGGAGCAGATGCTCTTCCGAAGCCTGACGTTGTTATAACGTCGACTTCTATGGTTTCTTCTCCTCTGTTGTTGAAGATTTTTCTGGCAATGAGGTCTTCAATGATTGATGACACACTTTTAGCCTCAAGGGCTATACCTTTTGTTTAGCTCTTATTTTATCTTTCGGAAGAGCATAGTTTGTCTTTGATGTCCATTTTGTGGAATTTGCGCTTGTTCTGCGTTGTCCTGTGAAGTTTTAGGGGTTGGTTATTTGACTTCGAAGGAGGTGCATATTTCTTCTACTGTTCGGTTCAGCGTTAATTCAGCAATGTCTTGACCGTAATCCAATATTCGTCTTGAACTGTCCAGCATCAACCTGAGAATCGCCGCGACGTTAGGGTCCAGTTTCTTGCTAGACATAAGCCTGATAAGCTCATTCTCCAGCGTTACAAAAGACCCGCGTTTAGCGATTATTTTCTCGGCGTCGTTGTATGCTCTTTTGAACATTGCCTTTGTGGATTCCTCGAACAGTTGGTGCGCTAAAGAGTTGAAATTGAGCATTTGCGAGTATACTTCTTCGTCTATGGGTTCTTTTATGAAGAGAAGTTGATCATCGATTTGTTTTTGGAATGTTGCCAAATTATTGATTATGTTCATTGCGTTTTCGCCGATGTTCTTTATGTCGTTGACAGTTATTCTATACAATAGAAATTCTTTAGGGGTTTTGAATCCTAGCTCTCTGAACAGGTTTCGTTCTATGCCGAACTTCAATTGGCGAACAACGTATAGACCTAACCTATTTGCGTCGTTGCGGGCGTTGATCACGCTTTGGAATAACTCTTGTTTTCTGTTTTTTAGCGCTGAAATGGCCTCTCTGTTAGCTGAAAGCGCTACGATAGCCATTCTTCTGACTGCTTTCTCAATTGGAAACTCTGAGTGTTTTATGAGAATTTGAAGCATGATTTCGTCTGGAGTTTCGTCGATGATTTCTGCGCCTAAAAGAGTGTCTCTGGCGAAATTTCTTATCTCAGTTTTACGCTTTGACGCGTCTTCTACGCCTTTGAAGTGGACTCGTATTATGTCAGCGCTTATGACGTATAGGGCTTGTATCATGTGGAGCGTCGCATGCAGGTCTTCTTCTGCTGGCTCGACGTTTATGTAGTATTCTTTAAGCTTAGCATTATCGTCTTCTTCGTATTTTTCTTTTAGTTTTCTCGGAACCAAAGTTAGCGATGAATCGGCTTGTACGTTGAAGGCGATTTCGCTTCCTTTTTTCAACCCGATGTCTTGTACCCACTCTTTTGGTAGGGATATGATGTATGAGCCTCTTCCTGTGCATTGGACTCTTCTATATCCTAAGTCTTTTTCTGCCATACACGTTCACCATTACATATATTTCATTTATATTATATATCTCATTACCTTACATATAAATGCTTTTCAATAAAGTTATATAGAATATATGCTACCTACTGTGCGGCTTCCATGAAACTGGCGATACTAATGACCATGAACTCTTGTAGAGACTGCGCAAACTTAACCGAACAAACGGTCACCGAAAGCGCTGTCTTCTGCACAAAAACAATCAAACGCTTGTTTCTTGTGATCATCTGCTCCCGCTTCCGCTTACAAAAAAGTGAGGCGTAAACTTTGAAAAGAATCATAGCAAAGGAAGAGTTCTGTATGGGCTGTGGACTCTGCGAGGTCTACTGCACCGTCCAGCACTCCAAATCAAAAGACATAGTAAAAGCCTACAACAGGGAACATCCTCGACCGCTCAGCCGAGTAAGGTTGGAAGTGAACAAACCTGTTTCTTTCGCCATCCAGTGCAGACACTGCGAAGATGCACCTTGCGTTACTGCTTGCCTCTCTGGCGCCATGCAAAAGGACGAGGCAACTGGGTTGATTACTCATGACGCTGAGAAGTGTATAGGCTGCTGGACCTGCATTATGGTGTGTCCATATGGCGCCATCAAAATGGATGCTTCAGGCAAGGTAGTTTCAAAATGCGACTTGTGCTCGGAATTAGATGTTCCAGCGTGCGTCGCTAACTGTCCCAACGGCGCTTTGGTGTATAAAGAGGTGAAGCCCTAATGTCCAAGTACGTGATTGTAGGCGCTTCAGCGGCAGGAATCGGCGCGGTTGAAGCAATCAGAGAAGTAGACCCCATAGGCACAATAACCGTGATTTCAGAAGAACCGTGCCCGCAGTATTCTCGCCCAATGATCTCCGATTTAGTCAGCGGAAAAGCCAATTTCGAAAAAATGAAGTGCCGTGACAACCAATTCTGGGAAAAGAACGAAGTTCAAGCCCTAACAGGAAGAACCGCTGTAAGCCTAAATCTGGCTGACAAATACGTAGCGCTTGATAAAGGAGACCGCGTTAATTTCGAGAAATTACTGATAGCCACTGGCGGAAGACCCTTCGTCCCAAAAATAGAGGGCGCCGATAAGAAAGGCGTGTTCACATTCACCACACTTTCTGACGCTGAACGCTTAGCCGCAAAAATTGAGACCGCCAAAAGGGTCGTGGTCATCGGCGCTGGCCTCATCGGAGTCAGCGTTACCGAAGCGTTGGTAAAACGCGGGTTACAAGTAACCATGGTGGAATTAAAAGACAAAATCCTCAGCCTCATATTAGATGCGAAATCCTCAGAAATGGTTGAAAACGTAATCAAAAAAGCAGGAGTCACGATTGTCACAGGTCAAACAGTTCAGCGAATACTCGGGAAACCCGAAGACGACAACGTCGTTGGCGGCGCAGTCTTGACTAACGGTGATCAACTGCAATGCGACTTGGTGATAATTGCAATCGGCGTTATTCCACGCATGGAGCTTGTCTCAGGAACCGACGTGAAGACGAATAGAGGCATAATCGTGGATAGGTTCATGCGTACAAACGTTTCAGACGTGTACGCCAGCGGGGATGTCGCTGAAGCTTACGACTTCGTTTTTGGTGAAAATCGGTTACTGCCTCTCTGGCCCCTTGCCCAGTTGGAAGGGAAAGTTGCGGGCTATAACATGGCTGGGAAAAAAGCGGGTTATCCAGGCGGCACCGCAATGAGCGCCCTGAAGTACTTCGGCATACCCATCATATCTATCGGGATAGCTAACCCTAAAGAAAATGACAGCTATGAGTTCTTGGTCAAGCATGACCCAGAGAAGAATCTCTACAAGAAACTGGTGCTCAAGAACAACGTGATCGTAGGCATAACCTTGATAAACGACATTGAAAGAGCGGGAATACTATTCCACCTCATGAAAAGCTGCGCCAACGTGAAAAAGTTCAAACAAGAACTTCTCTCAGAAACCTTTGGTCTCGCCACTTTGTCGAGGTCTTTGAGAAAAAAATTGTACCCGGGGGAATAAAATGCGGAATCTAAGCAAAATAAACAATCCTTACAATGACGACAAGGACTTCGACGGTTGCTCCTTGTTCGGCATGATGAACTTGGAAGGCAAACGATTCTCAGCACGCGACCCGGTTAAAGCCATAGCGAACATGCATGAGCGTGGAAACGGTCTAGGCGGAGGCTTCGCAGTTTACGGCATTTACCCAGAGCATCAAGATGACTACGCTTTTCACCTAATGTACCTGAGCAAAGATGCGAAGGAAAAAACGGATAGATTACTGCGTGAGAATTTTGACGTGATACACGAAGAGGAAATGCCTACAAGAGAAGCTAACGTTCGAGACCCACCATTAGTGTGGCGGTACTTCGTCCAACCTGGAAAACGGAGACCTGAAAATCAGACAGCAGAAGATTATGTAAAAGAAAAGGTAATGCGAATCAACACGGAAACGGGCAAGGCGTTCGTTTTCTCAAGCGGCAAAAACATGGGCGTATTCAAAGGCGTAGGATTCCCAGAGGACATAGCGAACTTCTTCCGTTTAGAAGAATACGAAGGATACCTATGGACATGCCACGGCAGGTTTCCAACAAACACTCCAGGCTGGTGGGGCGGGGCTCACCCGTTCAACATCCTAGACTGGACGGTAGTGCACAACGGGGAACTCTCCTCTTACGGCATAAACCGCCGCTACTTGGAAATGTACGGTTACAAATGCACCATGCAGACAGACACGGAGGTATTAGCTTACGCTTTCGACCTCCTCATGCGTAAACAGCATTTGCCAATCGAGATAGTTTCCAAAATCTTAGCCGCGCCTCTGTGGAGCGAAATAGACGTCATGGAACCCAAACAGCAACTTGTCCTTAGAACTCTACGTCAGACTTATGGAAGCTTGTTGATGAACGGACCTTTCAGTGTCATTGTGGCTCACCATGGCGAGATGATTGGGCTGACAGACAGAATCAAACTGCGGCCTCTCGTCGCCGGCACCAGAGGGGATTTTCTGTATTTGTCCTCTGAAGAGGCTGCTATGCGCCTTGTTTCTCCAACGCTGGACAGGTTCTGGTATCCGAGAGGAGGCGAGCCTGTGGTCGGTAAACTCGGTGATCGAAAGGCAGTTGAGGTCTTAGCTTGTGCGGAGGGAAAATGAAGTGAAAACTTACTTGCTTCCTGAATACCTCGTTGAAAGAGATCAAAACAGATGTATCCGCTGCAAAGTCTGCGTGAACCAGTGCACGTATGACACACACTACTATGATGCTGAAGACGACGTGATTTGCAGTAGGGACGAAAACTGCACTAACTGCCAACGCTGCGTAACTTTCTGCCCCACCCACGCCATAACCATAAGAAAAAACCCGAACGCTAACACAGAGAACTACAACTGGACATTAGAAGCGATCAGAGACGTCAAAAAACAAGCTGAAACCGGCGGCGTGATTCTAACTGGCATGGGCTGTGACAAGCCATACTTCACTTACTGGGACAGGCTCTTGCTGAACGCAAGCCAAGTAACCAATCCGTCTATAGACCCGTTACGGGAACCTATGGAAATCAGAACTTACTTGGGCGCGAAACCGGATAAGCTGGAAATGGAACTAGAAAATGGTAGCGTTGTGTTGAAAACGGAGTTGGCTCCTCAACTGCGCTTAGACACGCCGATAATGTTCTCCGCCATGTCCTACGGTGCTATAAGCTTAAACGTCCATGAGGCATTGGCTCGTGCTGCTACGGAATGCGGGACTTACTTTAACACTGGCGAGGGCGGTTTAGATCAAAAACTGTACAAGTACGGCTCCCATGCAATCGTTCAAGTCGCCTCAGGTCGATTTGGCGTGCATCCGAAGTATCTTGATGTTGGGGCTGCTGTGGAAATCAAAATTGGGCAGGGTGCGAAGCCGGGGATAGGTGGGCACCTGCCAGGCGAGAAAGTCACCGCGGACGTTGCCCGAACGCGTATGATTCCTACGGGTACGGATGCGCTTTCTCCTGCTCCTCAGCATGACATTTACTCTATAGAGGATCTTAGGCAGCTGATTTATGCGTTGAAAGAGGCTACTGACTACACCAAGCCCATCGCGGTGAAGATTGCTGCGGTTCATAATTCAGCTGCGATTGCCAGCGGTATGGTTCGCGCTGGCGCTGATATTATAGCGTTGGACGGTGTTAGAGGTGCCACTGGTGCTGCGCCGAAGGTTATCAGAGACAACGTGGGCATTCCCATCGAGTTGGCTATTGCGCAGGTTGACCAGCGTTTGCGTGAGGAAGGTATCCGTAACCAGGCTTCTATCGTTGCGGCTGGCGGCATTAGAAGTAGCGCTGACGTTGTTAAAGCCATAGCATTAGGTGCTGATGCCGTGTACATTGCTACTGCTGCGCTTGTAGCTATTGGTTGCACTGTTTGCCAGAGATGTTACACTGGAAAATGTCCATGGGGCATCGCGACGAGCGATCCGTGGATTTCTAAGCGAGTTAATCCTGATATAGCTTCAGAGCGGCTGGTGAATCTGCTCCGTGGCTGGAGTTTAGAGATTAAGGACATGATGGGCGGTATGGGCATAAACGCTATCGAGAGTTTACGTGGAAACCGTTTGGCTCTTCGCGGTGTGGGTCTAACGGAGACCGAGCTGAAAATTCTAGGCGTGAAGATGGCGGGAGACTGATAGCTATGCTGGAAGAAGAAAAAGTAATTGCAGAAATCAGCGCCAAGTTTCTTCCACGTGTAAAGGTAGAAAATGAAGTGTGGAAAATCGACGCTGATGGCATGCACTATAAAGACCTTAACAGCCTTTTAAGAGCCATCAGTAGCAACGGCGCTGAAAAAATAGAGGTTCACAACGTTTATGGGCAACGTTACATCGGAACCGACTTAGACGCAGAAGTTCAAATCGATATTTACGGGACTCCGGGGAACGATTTGGGTGCTTTTATGAACGGGCCTAGAATTGTGGTTCACGGAAACGCGCAGGACGGTTGCGGCAACACAATGAACGAGGGGCAAATCGTCGTTCACGGTCACGCTGGAGACATAACTGGTTACTCGATGCGAGGCGGAAAAATCTTTGTTCGTGATGATGTGGGATACAGAGTAGGCATCCACATGAAGGAGTATCAAGGCAAAAAACCGCAGCTGGTCATAGGCGGAACTGCACAGGACTTTCTAGGCGAGTACATGGCAGGCGGCGTAATTCTCGTTCTGGGTTTGAACTTGTGCGAGGGTGAGTGTTGTAAGGCAAGGTTCGTGGGCACGGGGATGCATGGCGGTGTCATTTACGAGCGCGACAACATACTTGAAGTGGGAAAGGGAACTAAAGTTAGGAAAGTTGGCAAACGCGACAGCATAGTGATTGAAAGTCTGGTCAAGGAATACTGCGGTCACTTTGGTTTTGATTTTGGAAAAGTCATGAGCGCAAAGTTCCGCAAAATAGCGCCAGTCTCCAAAAGACCCTACGGAGAGCTATACTCATACTAACTGGTCTTTGCGAGAATGTCTGAGAACTGATGTGCTCACGGAGACTATAGCCCCCTTATATAAAGACTGAAACTCGGGTTGAACTTGAGAAGTTAAGAAATTTAGTATAGGTTTCGGGCTTCTTTTCTTTTTTCCGCCTCTTCATAAAAGCGCAGAACTTCGTCTATTATTTCCACGTTTGAAAGTAGCATTCGCCTGCAGCAGTATCTTTTGATTCCCAAGCTGTCCAAGACGTCGCTGGCGTTTTCGCCTGTTTTTATTCTCCGGGCGAATTCTTCCCAGCGATCACCAATCAGCTTGCCGCAAGTGAAACATCTCACAGGAATTATCATTACCGTTTTCTCCTTACCTGTAGCTTTTCTGCTCCCTTGCGCGTGCGCCAGGGCCTCCGAACTTTTTGGGTTCTTTTCTTCGGGAGTCTCCGGCAATCATGGTTCTATCGTATTCGGTGAAAACTGTGCGTAAGTGAGTGCTTTTCGTCCATTTCAGTAGCGCGTTTGCAACTGCCATACGCGCGGCTTCCGCCTGTCCCATGTAGCCTCCTCCTGAGGTCTTGACGTCCATGTCCAACTGTTTCCAAACGTCTTCCCCAGCCTGTAGGAGGGGTTCCATGATTTTTTCGCGGGCGATTTCTGGTTCAAAAATTTCCACGGGGGTCATGTTTACTCTTACTCTGCCGACGCCGGGTCTGACCACGGCGCGGGCCACGGCTGTTTTTCTTTTTCCACTAACAACTAAAACTTTCTTGGCTGGCATTTTTATTCACCTTGGTTCCATCCTACTTCTTTCGCCAATTCGGCAAGGGTGAAGTATGGCCCTTTCAGTTTTGCGGCGTGGGCTTCTTTGAGCGTGATCATCTGTTGACCTTGAAGGTCTTCGGGCACACCGATAAATACCTTCAGTTTTTTGTAGGCGTTTTTTCCTTTCGACTGCTTGAACGGCAACATTCCCCTGACAGTTTTGCGCAATATTCTGTCTGGCCGCCTGTAGTGGAATGGCCCTTGCCTTGGGGCTCCGACTTCGAGGAACTCTTTGGCTTCTGCCACTTTGCTTTTCTTTTTTCCCGAGAGCACGGCTTTCTCGGCGTTAACTATAATTATTTTTTCTCCGTTCAGCAGTCTTTTGGCGACTTTGCTGGCCATTCTACCGAGGATAAGCCCGTCAGCATTTACTAGGGTGACTAGATTTTTTGTGGTTTGCATTTTTTCACCGAATTATCTTGACTTTTGCGCCTTTGGGGTTTTTTTCCACAAGTTGTGGAATGGATAAGTATTTTGCTTTCGCCGCTGCCAGTTTTTCCTTTGCCTTCCCAGAAGCGCTGAAGGCTGCTACTGTTATCGAATGGTTTAGGGTGCCTGTTCCCAGAACTTTGCCTGGCACAACTATCATGTCGCTCTTTTGTGTATGCCTGTTTATTCGGCTCAGGTTCACGGCTACGCGTTGTTTTTTTGCCTTGGCTAAGTGTTTCGCTACGTCTCGCCAAATATCGGCGTTTTTTTCTTTGCTTTGTTTTTTCAGGAAGCGGATAAGTTGGATGAGTTCGGGGTTTGTGGATTTGGTTTCTTTCACTTTGTTTTCGCCTTTAACTGTTTTTTGAATTCTTTCAATTCTTTGTCCAATATCTTAGTGGCTTCTTGGATTATTCTCTCTGGGGGAAGCACGCCTGTTGATTCTATGTTCATTATGAAGGCGTTCTTTTCCCACTCCACCTTTATGCCTGGCGGATTTTGTGGGCAAGCTTCGACGCAGTCCATGCAGAGGTTGCACGCTAGTAGGTCTCGAACTTTCACCTTTTTTTCCTTCATGGTAAGCACTTTTTTGGGGCATATGTCCACGCATTTCGCGCAATCTTCGCATTTTTTGCTTGGAACCTCTATTTTTGGGAAGTACTTGTAAGCGCACACGGAGACTGGCTGCCATTTTGCGTGGTTTTTCCCTTTTCCAAGTCTGGCGTAGGCCTCAAGTTTCAGTTTTTGTCCTTTGGCTAGTTTTATGATGGGAATTTTGTCGGAGACGGGGATTATGTCCGGGTTTTCGGAGACCAGTTCTCCTGAATAGACTGGGCGTGTTCCTTCATTTGCTTCCGCGTCCAGCGTGAGTGTTACACGGCAGAGATTGCAGCCGAACTCGCTTTGGCACTTGCACTCTTCAGGCAGGTTGTAGCCGTCTAGGTCTGTTTTTAGGGGGGTGAGTCCCAGCCTGTGGGCTATGATTTCATCCTGTAGAATGGATGAGTTGTCAATCATAACGACTTCGTCTATGGCCATGCTGGGGACTTCAGCAAGTGCTATTCGCCGCAGGGCGTTCATTAATGTAACATCTGCTTCTCTTATGACTAGGCGAATGTTTGTTTCGTCTTTTTCGAGTACTTCTATTTTCACTTGACAGGGACACTCCACAATGGGTTATGACAATGACTGTGCGGTTCAATAAAAGTAACA
>Ga0315555_1002621_pt1 | contig 12588 bp, 17 predicted proteins | sample SalMarSW160380MG_FD_202113 | JGI IMG/M metagenome (GOLD analysis project Ga0315555, IMG submission 202113) | Salt marsh sediment microbial communities from the Plum Island Ecosystem LTER, Massachusetts, United States - Salt Marsh Sediment SW1603-80 ...
ATGCGGCAATAGTTTCCCTCTGATTACTTTCAGCCTTCAGTCTAAATCCCGCCGAAGGCGGGACTGACTACGTGAGTAGTCACAATAGAAATAGATTTCTAATTTACAAAAACTATCTACTGACTAGGTGAGTCTAAAGCACCATGGAACGGAGCTGACAGGGGAGATCCTTTAATGTCTCGCTGCCCTTATATTGTTCGATAATTCCCTATAAGGAAAGCCGACTTACTCTCTCCCCACGATAAGGAGGTTAGTTTATTCAAGTGGTGTTGATGGGAATAAGGCGGGAAGGAATGGACTCAGATATGGTGTGCCAAGACAGGCAATACGTGAAGTGATCCTGAAGGGTCCTATGGGTGGTTACTACAGGGGATTGGTGAGAAGGGATGCCTGACCCACGTATGCCAGGCAATCGTGGACACGACATCTCCTTCATACCCTTATGCTTTCTATCCGTTTTTTAAGATCGAGCACCAGGATTGAGGTTTGGGAATAATCTAGCAAAAGATGCCCGGTAGAGGAAAATCAAAGCAGTCTTAGAATGACCGGATTTACTAGGTTGGTACTTAAAGGTTACAAACAGCATTGAAAAGTATTCTAGAAGCGGTTTGGCTTGTCACGAATAGCAGTAGTTTTACTCAGGCCAAATTGTAGCCTCACTATCCTAATCGATTGTTTTGGTAGACGGACACTATTTCATTACAACTCTTTTCTACCAGATAGAATAGCCCCCATCAATTACAACAACAGATCCTGTCATATAGTCAGAAGCCTCGGATGCAAGAAATATGGCTGTTCCAACAATTTCTTCCGGTTTAGCAAACCTTCTGAAGGGAATCTTAGAATGCAAGAACTTACTGTGTTTTTCATCATCTTGCTGAGCCTGAACCATTTCGGTCGCAAGATACCCTGGAGCAAGGCAATTGACATTGATATTGTAACGCGCCCATTCCAAGGCAAGGGCCTTGGTCAACTGGACAATCGCCCCTTTGGATGAGCAATAGTGTACTGCCATATTGGCAGCCCTCATTCCTAAAACTGAACCAATATTGATTATCTTCCCCTTCTTTTGTTTTATCATTTTCTCCCCGGCAGCCTTGCATATCAAAAAGGTGGCTCTTAAATTGGTATCTAAAACGGTATCCCACTCTTCAACAGACATATCAATAGCTTTATTCATATGCGCTATTGCTGCGTTGTTGACGACAATATCCAGTCGGCCAAACTCATCAATAGACATATTGATCATCGTTTTAATATTTCGTTCTTCTGTTATATCGAGTGGAAGGGCCATAGCATCCCCGCCCCTTTTGGTAATTTCATGTGCCGTTTCCTCAATATCTTTTGACCTGCTCACAACAACTACCTTGGCGCCTGCTTCCCCATATCCGATAGCGATCGCTCGGCCCAGCCCTCTGCTCCCACCTGTAACTATTGCCACTTTACCCGAGAGTCTAAATGTATCAATATAACCCATTGTCTTCTCCTTATTTTTTTCCGTCCTTCACACTTTTGCATGGGTGAATCTGCTGCCAGGCTCATCCCACGGAGCGGAGACCTGCCTCACCCCGTGCTCGGGGCATCGTATACAGGGCAGACGACAATGGATATAGGTCCCGAACTGACAGGTGTTGAGATGGCGCCAGACTCGCTCGTCACTGTGATCATAGACCGAGGCTTGCTTTCCGCATTCGGGGCAGCTCCATTGGGCCCCAGAACGATCTTCAACCCAGACATCCACCCGACCGGCAGCAGAATCAAGCTCGACCTTCGTCACTCTCCATGGGTCTTGAAGGCCAAGCAATTGTTGGTACAACTCTGTATCGTGCATCGGCATCCTCCTTCACTAGGTTTGTCAACCGATACTATAATACAGAGCTTACATTGACCACAATATATAGGTTCACCCATGCAAAAGTGTGAAGGACGACTTTTTAAGAACGATAGAGCAAAGCGGGAATACGGGGGTACCTTTAGGGCCCTCATCTTCTATTATCCATCAGTATCTTCTACGAGACCCCATTCTCTTGCAGGTAGATCCTGTACATCCTGATCTGTAAGCTCCTTTTCCTGTCCGTACCATACATGAGAATAGGATTTTGAAAATACAGGAATGTTTGGGTCAATTTCCTGACAGACACGGTGCCCTTTTCCATCAAAAAGAGCGCCCACATTGAGTTGCCGCGAGATTCTCAATATGATTGAAATGAACTCAAGTTATCCTGTAGAAGCCGATCAAGACCACGCAAACATAATGATTTTATACGGTTTCCATGGTCCTGGCCGAAAAGGTTTCCTGTTTCGCAGGGCATCTTATTTCTATCGGCCCATTCTCCAGCTCTCAACACAGCCCGGTAAAAGTCTTTATAGCCATCAACGGTCCCCTTTATCAGCGACTCTTTTAGGGCGCGGCCCTGATCTAGCATGAACCACGCATCGACTATATCGTATTCCTCTGATCGTCACTAAAGTTTCGTATCGAAATTCCGATAAGACTTCAGGGGTCCCTCTTATCGTTCGGATCGCATAAGGGTTTTCTCAAATCGATCCTGTGCCCCGATAAACAGAGGGCTACCTCTGTGCGTCCGCTGCATGAGGGATGCATCCTAGCGAAGCTTCGAATTGTACAATGAAAAATGCAAGGTATAAAAATCAAAAGGACTTTCTTTCCATGGGTATAACGGCAATCTTCTGGCATTTATTTTGCATATTTCCATTTGCGTCTTGCATTTGAGGTCTTGAAAAAATTTGACGCAAATGGTAAGATTTTGAGCTATGAAGATGTCTAGAGGGGGAAGGCAAAATGAAAATCATGATCGCCGATGACTCACGCGTGATGCGAAATATTATCGACCGCATCGTTACATCATTGGGCTACGAAACTATACATGCAGGAAACGGACAGGAGGTTATAGAGATCCTCAAAAAGGGGGAAGAGGAGGTCGGCCTCATTCTTTTGGACTGGAATATGCCGGAATGGTCCGGGTACCAGGTTCTGAAAGCCATGCAGGGAAACAACGATTATCGAAGAATTCCGGTGCTCATGGTCTCCACGGATTCGGAAGACGACAAGACGGCCATGGCCGTTGATGCCGGAGCATGGGGATACCTTTCTAAGCCGTTCACATCGGCGGATCTCGCTGCCAAGATCCAGGAGGTCCTAACTCCGAAAAGCTAACGCTTGCCTCGCGTCTCTTTGCTCCCCTTCAACAGAGGAATTTCACTTTCAATTACGAGGAGGAAATGAATAGTGGACAACGTACTGCTTATGGGCTGTCAACCGGAAGTGACGCAGGCCCTCTCGGATTTGTTCGGGGATCAGGTCAGTCTTCAAACAGAGATCTCCGGCAAGAACCTCAACAGCTTCAAAATGATTGTCATCCAAGATGATGGGGACCGGGATGACGTCCTAAATCGGATCCGAAGGCTCAGGTATGCGCTCAAATTCCGGAATGTTCCGCTGGTCCTGATCAAAAGCAGGCTGGACCACACACCCTCGCATCAGTACATCATGGCAGGCGCAACCGAGGTCCTGTCCCTGGCTGATCCCCCCGCTGCCTGCCGTCAGATCCTCAAGAGCCATCTTATCCCGAGTCGTCAGCCCCTGGATCAGGAAAAGGAATACCTTACACCCTTTATCAGGAATACACCCCATGTGCTGAAGACCATGGCAGCCGTGGAAGCCGAATTCCGAGAACTTTACTTTTCGAACGACTTGCGTATATTCGGTGATATTTCTGGGATCATCGGACTTTCCGGAAAGGCCGAGGGAACTGTTGTGATCACCTTCTGCTGGGTCCTGGCGCGCACGATCATCGCCAAGATGATGCAGGTGGATGAAGAGGGTGTCAATGTAGAACTCATTCATGATGGGGTGGGTGAGCTTGTCAATATAATCAGCGGCGCGACCAAAAAGGATTTCGTAGGGAAACCTTACCATTTTGAACTCTCTCTGCCCACTGTTGTCGTGGGATCAGGGCACCAGATCGGTCACCCGGACGATGCGACCATTGCGGTCCTCATCTTTGACGTGGGCTCAGATTCATTCGCATTGCAGGTGTGCCTCAAACCTAGGAAATAGGAAGTGTTTGTCAAAGAGGAGGGAGCTCACACGCAATAATCCGATGCATGGGATGTGCGGGTCCCCCGCTTTACCGGGGCAACATGACTGACAGCAACAACATTTTGCTCATCAACCGGGACTCGGATTTTCGTGAGTCCATCTGCCAGGCCTTGATACGGTCAGGGTATACCGTGCATACAGCCATAGAGATGCATGATGCCTTGTCGATCATCATGGAACAACCTGTGGGTCTGATCATCTGTGACAGCGTTCTGAAGGATGTCAGCGGCTATGATTTTCTATACTACCTCAAGAGCGATCCTCTCAGGAAGGCCATCCCCTTTCTCTTCTTCGTGCCCGTAAATGATCAGGGGCGTGCGTCCAAAGCCTTTCAGATGGGCGTTATAGATTTCTTGGTCTATCCCATGGAGGTGCAGGATTTTCTCAATTGCATTCGCGAAATAAGACCGCCTGGTTCCGCTCAAGAGGATCCATCCCCTCCGGCCACTGCAGAATCGAGCGACGATCCACCGATCGCCCCAGCCTTGCCGACCCATGATGAGCAGCGTAGGTCTATCCGGAAGAGCCCGCTGCCCAACCTCCACATCGAGCTTTCACGGGACGGCTTCCTGTATATGCCCGGGCGGATCAAGAACTTCAGTCGCCGTGGTCTCTCTGTGGAGACCGCCCTGCTCGGGAAGCCAGGGTTGGTCCTGAAAATCCGCTTTCCCCTGCCCGAAGAGAACATCACTGCCGAGGGCACAATCAAGCATGTCTCCTTTGACGATTTCCAGAAGCTCGCAGGCATAGGAATCGAGATGGAAGACAGCCAACAATGGCAGTTGGTCTTCGATTATCTGACCGCCCTTATAGGTCACGGGGAGGAAAGAACTGGGGGCGAAAATGGGGATCAGGCAACTCCGGTACCGGATCAAAGGGCGAAGACCATAATTTTGACGGCCGAGGAGAGGGGCGAATCCGCCCTTCCTGCCATGCTGGACCCCCAATGGCTGAAGTCGGAAGAGACATCCATAGAGAGCCGCCTCTATCACAGCCTGATCGGCAAACAGCTCGATAATTACAAAGCCGTCTCCTTTGTGGGCGCAGGAAACATGGGTGGTGTTTTCAAGGGCTGGGACGTGGTATTGGAACGGGAGGTCGCCCTGAAGGTGATATCCTTTGAGCTATCATCTAAAGAGAAATTCAGAGAGATGTTCGTAAAAGAGGCGCGTCTTATTTCCAAACTGGACCATCCCAATATAGCCCGGATCTACCATATCGGACACATAAACGATATTCTTTATTTCGCCATGGAGTACATCCCCGGAGGCACCATGGCAGACATGATCAGGGAAGGGCGTAATCTGAACACCTTACGCGGTCTAGAATACCTGATCACCATCTGCCAGACCCTCGAATTTGTCAGCCTGAAAAACATCATCCATCGGGATATCAAGCCGGCTAATATCATGGTGAATCAGAAAGGGACACTCAAAATCGTGGATTTCGGTGTGGCTAAAATAACCGACGGACAAAGCAAGGGCGCCCTTCAGGAGGGCATTGTCGGCTCACCCTATTATATATCCCCGGACGTGGTCACTGGCCGCCCCCTGGACCATCGAAGCGATATATACTCGCTGGGCGCCTGCTTCTACCATGCTTTAACCGGCACGCCTCCTTTTACCGGAAAAGACACGAATGAGGTGCTGTCCAAACACCTGAATGAGAATCTGATACCTGTCAAGGAAAAGAACCCGAAAGTCTCTGCTGCCCTCGGGGCAATCATCGAAAAGATGATGGCCAAGGATCCGAACGATCGGTACCAGACTTACAGTCACATAATCGAGGAAGTTCAAACACTCCGCTCGCGCGCTTTGAAGTTCCAGCAACTAAAAAACAAGACGTTGATCTTCCATGCCAAACAGATCCAAACAGGTTGAACCTCCTCTGCGATGCGCCCATGGCCCGAGCCACCTGCTGTGAGCATAGGGCCTCACTTTTGATCCCGCAGCACAGTTTTTTCTTTGACATGCCGAAAGATATTGCTATTTTTTCAATAACATGTGCAGTCTGAAGTGAAGCGGGCCAGTTCATTGTCTTACCTATCCTCAAAAGGTTTGATGCGCTCCGGCCAGGCTGGGTCCTCTCGTCGAAAGAGCAGATAGAGGACATTGATGCTTTGTTCTCCTGTTTTGATAGCACCCTGAACCGGACCGCCCAAAAAGAAGGCTCCACAACAGAAGGCTAGCTGCAGAGAGAATGCAGATAAGAAATCCCTGAACGTTCGATCTCCTCGGCATATGTTAGCTCTATCTTCGGCAGAAGAACTCATTCATCTACCCATCAATATCCCGATTCCTTCCCGGTGATGCTCTCTATTTCCACCTTAATGATCACCGTATCCTTTAACTTGGCTTTCGAATATGGTAAGGACTTACCTGCATAGCGTCGAATGATGGCATTAATGGCCTTGATCTTTTCCTCTGAATCATCGAGGATGGAGGCCTTCCCAAATCCAATAACACTCCGGTAGTTCATGCTCCATCCACATGCTTCTTGTGCCTTTACGATCCGGTGATCTATATCGAACTCAAAGCAAACCTTATTATTGCTCCTGAGTATGTCCAATTTCTTGCCTTTTGGAGCAGAGTGAAAATACAGGGTATTCTCTTCATATCCGAAACAAAGAGGAATAATATAGGGATAATTGTCTTCTGATAAAGCTAATCGGCACACAGATGAGCTGAGGATGATCGATTCCATGACGGTCTTATCGGTAATTTCCTTCTCTTTTTTTCTCATGTCATACCCATAATCGAGAAGCGCAATACAACGCCGGGTTCATCTAAACGGGCTGATCGCTGCATACATAAAAAACTATCAAAATAGCACTCACGCTGTCAATTGAGTTATTTTTTTATACCCTTCCCCCTTTACAGCATTTGTAATAATTTGTATTTATCTCCAAATTATCACGAATAATTTGACTTATCATCCATATTGTCATATTATACTAATTATGAAAACCTCCGAAAACATAAAAAGAATCTGTCAGCTCAGGTTACCTAAAGGCCGCTCAGCCTTCTTATGGGGTCCTCGAAAAACGGGCAAGACGACCCTGCTGAAACAACAGTTTTCCGATGCTTTCTGGATCGACCTGCTTGATTTCGATCTTTTCCTAGCGCTAAGTCAAAAACCGACCCGCTTACGTCAGATCCTCGAAGCGCAACCGGAGAAGACAATCGTTATCGACGAGGTTCAGAAAGTTCCTCAGCTCATGGATGAAATCCATTGGCTGATCGAAAACAAGGGCTACCGGTTTATTCTCTCCGGATCGAGCGCTCGTAAGTTCAAAAGAGGAACGGTGAACCTTCTTGGAGGTAGAGCGTGGCGATTTCTTCTCTTCCCCTTCGTGACAAAGGAGGTGAAAGCCTTCAATCTGGATAGGGCCTTATTTTCGGGCCTTCTCCCAGCTCACTATCTTTCACCGGATCCTAAAATGGACTTGAAGGCTTATGTTCAAGACTACCTCAAAGAGGAAATCCAAGCCGAGGCTCTCACGCGCAATCTGCCTGCTTTTTCGAAATTCCTGTTTTCCGCCGCGCTGACGAATGGAATGCTCTTGAACTATTCGAATGCCGCGAGGGACGCGGGGGTTTCGGTGAAAACCATTCGGGAGTACTACCAGATCCTCGAAGACACCCTGATAGGGAGGCAGCTTCTGCCCTGGAAAAAAGGAAAAAGACGGCGACTCATAGAAACATCGAAGTTCTTCTTCTTTGACGTGGGGATTGTGTCTGCCTTGCTGAACTACAAATCCATCACACCAGGAACCAGAGAATATGGCAGAGCCTTCGAGCATTTCATTCTTCAGGAGTGTTGGGCTTACAGCCATTATAGCAAAATCGAATTCCCCATCACCTTCTGGAGAACGGCAAGCGGGACGGAAGTCGATCTCATCCTGGGGGATGCTGACGCTGTCGTCGAAATCAAATCCTCTGAAAACGTAGGGGACCGACCAAAGGGTCTTCATCTCTTTCTCGAAGAGAAAAAATGCAAAAAATCTTTTATCGTCTCAAGGGAGCCGCTATCCAGAAAGCTGGATTCCAACATCACGGTCCTGCCATGGCAAAGCTTCTGTGAAATGCTCTGGGCCGGTCAAATCATCTAAAGGATCTTCCTGCCCCCCCTCGAAATCTCCAAGATTGTGTTCCTACCTGAACCTTAGAACCGCTTCAAATGCCCATTGAAATGCGGCCTTATGCTCTGTGGAGGAAGTGGAAGGGAGTTTTACAGAGGCGTCGAAGAACAGATACGAGGAAAGGTAAAGTCTGCTTTTGACTCATCTATTTGAAGATGGTAGTAGATCGTATGTCAAGGCCGTTGAGAATCAAGTATCCAAGTGCATGGTAACTTGTCATGAGGAGAAATGGTTGTTTTCCCTTGACATACGCTACCTTGAGGTCCCTGAATCGAGATCCCTGGCACCGGATGTCAGAAGGATACGGGCAGTCGTATGTAAGAGCTGTAATGTGACAGAAGAGGCCTTTACCGTAACGAGATGAGGGACAGCTAATGAACCAAGGAACGTGGCCATATATTTGATGAGGCATGTGAGAGGGGATAGTCTTGCAGAGATTGGCAGGGAATTTAGGATAGCCAAGTACAGCTCGGTAAGTAGTGTGATTGAGAGAACCAAGGCGATCATCGCAAAGGATAGACCACTGAGACACCGGGTAGAGAAGTTGAAGGAAGAGCTAAGCATGAGTCAAGAGCAGACTTGACCCCTTTACATTTGGTTGTTCCATACCTTCAAAATAATTGAAGAGAATTTAATCTACCTCTTAGAAGCTTTGCAAAGTCGAGCAAAAATGAAGTCCTTATCCAGTTTCTATGATCCTGATCCAAAAGCTTGCCCGTGTCGCGAAGTATCTTCTTTATGTCGGCCTTTTCTACGATACTCAACATAGCCTGATAAAAATCTCCGTAACCATCAAAGGCCCCCTTTATCAGCGATTCTTTTAGAGGATAGCCGTGATCAAGGATGAACCACGCGTCGAATATATCCCTGCCCGCCTGCCGATTAAGAAAGGCGAGGAGTTTTTCTGTCATCAAAAATGAGGGTTCCAGGGTAAGAATCGGTACTCCTCTGAAGGATTGGATCGTAGTTTCCGGTTCCTTTTTCCTTGTGGAGATTTCAATTTTCACCCGAAAACGTCTCTCCGGCCCAGCGAACCGAAGCTCCAGGAGGATAGTAAAATATTTAACGGCCTCATCAGTTATCTCCCACCTTCTTTTTACAAAAAGCTCTTTTAAAACCCTCATAAGTTCCTGGGGTGAACCAACTGGGAGAGAATCATAGTCCATGTCTTCAGAGTAACGGGGAAGGCCATAGAAAAGTTTTAATGCAGTTCCTCCTTTGAATGCGATTTGAGAGCCGGCTCGGGATTTCGCAATGGCCTGCACCACCTCTATGATCGTCTGTTCCCTGAACTGGTTAAAAAAATCCTGTTTACTTGGCTTCATAGCTCTGCTCCATGAATTCGCGGAGCAATTTCCTCACTGTTCCGGGATAATAGCTGCTGTAATATCTGATCAGCTCATTATCAAGTTTTCCCATATCGACATCCCCTGGCAGGAGCTCGACCAAACCCTTGCTTTTCATATAAAGCGAGTCCAGAAGGGCCTTCTCCGGCTCAGTAATATAGAAATCCTCAGCCTTTACTTGCCCGAAGCGGAAAAGGGATTGCTCTATGCGTCGATAGATGAAGTCGGTATTATCCCTTTCATATCGGTAACTGCGCAGAGATATGGAAAAGATTACCTGTGGAACCTGCACGATCAATCCCCAGTAGTTGAGCGCTGTTTCCAAGGAAATGACCGATGGCTGGTGGAGGGCATTTGCCAGAGAGAAAAGGGAATAGCTCCTGTTGACCAGCGTATAGAGATCACGGCGCAGACGTATGAGAATTCCCCTATCAACGAGTCTGGAAGCAGTAGTCCTCGCGCTCTCCCTGGTGAGATTAAGTATAGCCTGAAGGGAAGATAGCGTAAAAAAGGGAGTTTCAGCGCTGAGCAAAAGGGATATATTATTCCTCGTCATATGTAATACGTTTACAATAAATTATCAAATATGTTTATCTTTTTATATTCTCTTTATGATAAAATGTCAATCCTGCAAACAGCTAGTGCCCGCGCTGCCCACAGGCCGGTCATCATGGGCCTTCCTGCCTCCGGAAATGTGGCGTGAAGCTTCTCTGCAATGCGCCCATATCCCGCTCCGTCTGCTGTGCTCCCTGAGCCTCGCTTTTGATCCTTAAGCACGGTTTTTTTGGCATGCCGTAAGATACGGCTATGTCTTCAATAAAATTTCTGGTTTGATGCGCATTATCAAGGCCGGGCTTTATCGTCGAAAGAGCAGAGAGAGGCCATTAGACTTTTCTCATTTGCACTTAAATTTACGGGATTGCTTCCTGGCTCCGCTCCCCGCAATGACAGGCGAAAAGACTTTTTACGAGTTTCTCGGTTTTTGTGGAAAAATGCTTGCAGGATTACTAATTAATCTTTATAATACATGTAAATTTAAAATTACTTTTTAAAAATACATGTATAAAAGAAGGCAACAATTACATTTGAGTTCTCAAGAGACCTGTTTTCTCTGGGGACCGCGTCAGACAGGAAAGAGTACCCTGCTAAAGATGCTTTTTCCTGAAGCTATTCGATATGATCTCTTGCTGTCTACTGAATATCAAAGGCTTATACGCGAACCATCGCTTATCCGCGAACAATGTCTGGCAGGAGGGCTCGATGCCAATTCACAACATGATCCGATCATAATAGATGAAATCCAAAAACTTCCTATTCTCCTTGATGAAGTCCACTGGCTCATGGAAAATAAGGGGCTAAGGTTTATCTTGTGTGGGTCCAGTGCGAGAAAACTGAAGCGTGGTCACGCCAACTTACTGGGAGGCCGGGCCATCCGCTATGAATTATATCCTTTGGTTTTTCCTGAAATTCCCGATTTCTCATTAATCAGGGCGTTAAACTCCGGATTGATTCCTCGAAATTATGATAGTGATAACCCGAATAGATTGATCCAATCGTATGTTGGGGATTACCTCAAAGAAGAAATCGTGGCAGAGGCATTGACGCGTAATATCCCCTCATTCAGCCGATTTCTTGAAGCAGCTGCCCTGTCAAATGGAGAAATACTGAATTACACCAACATAGCACGCGAGTGCGGGGTTAGCAGTCCGACGGTCAAGGATTATTTCCAGATCCTGGAAGACACTCTGATAGGGAGACAATTACCCGCCTTTCAAAAAAGAAAAAGACGGAGGTTGATCACGAGCCCGAAATTCTACTTCTTTGATCTCTCCCCGGTGATTCATCTCACTCGTCGAGGCAAGGTAGAGCCGGGATCTGAGCTTTTCGGCCGGGCGTTTGAACACTATATATGGATGGAAATCACGGCTCACTCCAGTTATTCAGAACTGTTTTACCCAATCTCTTATTGGAGGACCGCTTCCGGGTTTGAGGTTGATTTCATATTGGGAGATCATGAAATTTCGATTGAAGTAAAATCTACTGAATTAGCGAATACAACCCATCTAAAGGGACTACGCAGATTTAAAGAAGAATATACAGTTCTTCGAAGCATACTGGTTTCACGGGATTTACAGCCCCGCTTAACAGAGGATCAAATCGAAATACTTCCCTGGCAAGAGTTCCTTAACCGGCTCTGGAGCGGCGAAATAATCTGATAGTAACTGCCCTGTTAACCTTTCCGTTTCTTTCTCACTTTTTGAATCGCAGATTATCGCCAAGATAGTTGAGGAGCATCAAATTTCTCCCTTATAAGCCGGGCAAAATCGATTAAAAATGAGGTTCGTATCCAGTTTCTATAATCCTGCCCAACCCCTTTATGATCCCTTAATCAGATTCCTAAAACCGGAATCGGATACGTATTGAAAATCGCATCATGGGTAACGACGGTGAAACCTTTCCAATATCGCTTGCGCAATCAGTATCCGATCAAAGGGGTCTCGATGGTGTTCTGGAAGATCTCCTACAGCATGGGCATGATCAGATGTAATCGCCAGCATTTCAAAACCTTGTTTTTTAATCACATGATAAAAATTCGGCGCAATGTTGAGTTTACCGATTGCCTGTTTGATTCGAATCTCCCATATCACGGCAGCGCTCAGGATGATCACATTGTCAGTGTCCGCAATCGCTTCACGTGCATTCACGGGTAATGACGCATTGTCATCGAGCCACCACAAAAGGATATGGGTATCCAGTAAAAGATTCATTCCCCCTCCATTCCAAACGCTGTTGCAATATCCTCAGGCAATGCATCAAAGTCATCTGCGATTGTTATCTTCCCTTGTAATGCCCCAGGCTGTCGCGCCTGCTTGTTGCGCTCATATCGGATAAGCCTGGCAACCGGTTTACCGGCCTTCCCGATAATGACTTCCTCGCCGGCAAGAACTTTTTCGATAAGCGCCGACAACTGGGCTTTG
>Ga0315555_1002624_pt1 | contig 12586 bp, 9 predicted proteins | sample SalMarSW160380MG_FD_202113 | JGI IMG/M metagenome (GOLD analysis project Ga0315555, IMG submission 202113) | Salt marsh sediment microbial communities from the Plum Island Ecosystem LTER, Massachusetts, United States - Salt Marsh Sediment SW1603-80 ...
AATCCATAAGGGTGTGTAACTTGATGGCCCCTTTTCTTTTTCGGAATTTCGCCCAGGGGAAAAGAGATAAGCACAAATCAATCGTGGTTGAATCCAGGGCATAAACGGTATTATTAAGTTCATAACCTAAATCTTCATTATGGTAAAGCTTTCTAGCCTGATCGATAAGCACTTGAGCAAAGTCGGCATAAATTCGCCAGTCACGATTTTCGTTTGCATCGGCCAGAGTGCTCTTGGAGATCCGGCTACGAAAACCCATATGGTAAAGTTTATTCTCAAAGGCTCTCAGACAGGTGACAATTTCTCGGAGGCTTTCTCGATAAGTGATTTGGGCGAAAGCCATGCAAAGGAATTGATCCCAACATGAAAAGGATTTGATTTTATGATTGCCGCGATATCTCATGACACACTTATTAAATTCATACTTGGGTAAATATGAAATGAGCTGAGAGAAAATAATTTTTCCATTATACATGATCACCTCCAGTGTATATCTGAGGTGATAATAATACTTCGGGAAAAATTCAAGTAGAAAAATTTATTTTTAAAATGTAACTTGCAATTTATTAGTAGGTTACAGAATCAATTTTTTGAAACATCCGGACACTAGTGATTTTCGATAGAAATAGTAACAAAAAGAAATAGCGGCTTATCTTTAAACCAATTATATAATTCATAACCAATCTTTTCGTTTAAAAAATGCGAGCAATGCAATAACGACACTAATCATTACTCCCCAAAAGATAAAATAACTATATTTAAAATGGAGCTCCGGCAGATACTCAAAATTTGTACCATAAATTCCAGCGATAAATGTAAGAGGTATAAATATGGCTGCAAAAATCGTCAATACTTTCATAATTTCATTCATCCGGTTACTTATGGATGAATTGTAAAGATTTAATTGATCCGATAGCATTTCCCTGTATGTATCGATAGCTTCTGTGGCCTGAGTGATAAGATCCTGTAAATCTTTTAAGAATGGAATTGTTTTATCTTTGATAAGATCGGAATCCAACTTCAACAATTGTAAGATGGCCTCCCTAAGTGGCCTTATGGATTTGCGTAAAAAATTCATTTCGCGCTTAAACGTATTTATTTTTTCCATAACAGCAGGTTTGGGATTCGTCAATACTTCCTCTTCTATATCTTCTATTTGCTCCCCAAGCCTTTCGATGATTGAGATATAATTATCAACGACTGTATCCAATAAAGCATAAGCCAGATAGTCTATTCCGGTTCCGCGTATTCTTCCTTTTTGTTTTCTTATTCTTTCTCTTACCGGTTCAAATACATCTCCGGGTTGTTCCTGAAAAGTAAGAAGATATGTACTGCCTAATACCATGCTTAATTGTTCGGCAATAATTACCCGTTTTTCTTTGTCATAGCGAAGCATTTTTAAAACCAGGAAAAGACAATTATCAAATTCTTCTATCTTTGGTCTCTGGCCAGTATTCAAAATATCTTCTAACAAAAGCGGATGTAAATCAAATATATCCCCAATTTCTTGCATCAGTGTAAGATCATGAAGACCGTCAACATTGATCCATGTTACAGTTTTGGTTTCTTTGAATTCTTTTCCTTTAGTGATATCATCTAATTGAGCTTCGTTCAATTTAGATTTATCATAATCAATAACACGAATTCGAATATTTTCCACCTTTTTATTTCCAATAAAGACGAGCGAACCCGGAGCGAGTCCTTTGCTTTCCTCACGTTTTTTGAAAAATCTTGCCATGAGATTTCCTCCTAAATTTATTATTTAAATAGGTAGTTTAATATTTCTACTACAATAATATTTTAACTTTAACAGTAACCAGCTCAATCGATCAAGTACAGTTAGAGTTTGCCATTAAGTTCCAAATCAATCCTCCTTGAAATGAAATCGATGAAGCAGGCGATGAAACAGAGGGGCGATAACCAAACTAACAGCCACCAAAAAAATTAGTCCTGAAAACAGAGCATAAAGGCCGGCAAATATTTTTCCAGCTTCAGTCCGAATTGCATTAACAGGCCCCATGCCGCCTAAAATCATGGAGGCGTTTAAGAACGAATCAGTCCAGGACAAATTCTCCAGCATATGATATCCCAGAATTCCGATACCTAATGCGCAAATCACAATAGAAGATGCCACTGTAAAGTAGCTAGCTAATCGCCCAAAAAACATATGTATGGGCAGAGGTGGTTGGCTACGATGCTCAAAAGTGAAATATTTTGATTTGTACTTTTTTTTAACCATCTATACTCCAGGTTAAGAGTTATCTTATACCAAGGAAAATTCATGAACCACAGAGCAATTCCGGATTAGCCTAGCGGTCTGTGTTTCAGCTGCCCAGAAGCTGCCGGGTCACCTGCAAATGCTTGATAACCGGGGTTTCAATCGGGTGACAGTTTTGTTTGTCCGAGCCGAATCACTACGCTGCTCACCATCACACTGTTGGGGATAATAACCTCGTTTTCCTCAGCATCGTGAAGAACCGTGAAGCCGAGAGAGACAAGCGCAACCGTGGCGGTTATCAATCCCTTGGGTGAGTTCAGTTGAACATTGTCACCAACCCGGATGGGTCGGTAGAGTACCAGTGACAATCCGGCGACCAGATTGCCAAGTGTGTTCTGGGCAGCGAGGCCGATAACAATCGAAACGACGCTGACACCCGCGAGTAATGCGGTCCCCAGAGCACGCAATTCAGGAACAAGATGGGCATATAAGATAAAGCCTACCAGATATACCAGCACCTGAGCGAATGCGCTGACAAAGCGAATCCCAGTAACATCTGTTAGGCGTGGCTCTATTCGACGTGCAGACCTGCGGATCACGGCGGCCATGACGGTTGCAAGCCCAACAAATATTATACCATAGAAAAGCGCCCCGATGAGAGACTTTGGGTCTAATAGGTCCTTGTGAATCGCATCAAGCAAGTAATCCAACCTTTCTCAATTGTCCGGCTAACTAACTGGCAATAACCCGCCAAAAACACAGCGGCCAAATAAACGTGACCGGAATTACAAACATATCTAAAACACGCGGCCGTTTTTGTTCGGGTTGATTGCGATGTTAGACGCCCGTTAAGTTTGCGTTAATTCATTATTTACAATAGAATTTATCTCTACTAAAAATATCTACCTCTTTCCTATTAAAATTGAAATTTATTCAATAGTACGACCTGACCATCCATATTTGAGAAGAGCACCTGATTACTTTCAATCGGTGTAACAGTATTAATCAGAGTATTGCCAAATTTATATTTCCACCGGAGGACGCCGCTCTTCTCATCAAAAGCGATAATTAATCCATTTTTTGTGCCGAAGAATACGGTACCTGACTTACTCTGCAGCATGGATGGAGCAATATCATATCCAAAATTAAAGTTTTTGATCCAGAAAAGTTTAAAAGCCTTAGAACGTGTATCAACCGCAAAGACCGTATCACGCATACACTGTCCATAAACCAATTTCCCGTTCTCTGAAATACCCAGAGTCTCTCTGACTTCAAATTTTTTCGATCGCCAGACAGTTTTCCCGTTTTCGGCATCGATGGCGGTCATATAGCGGTCCGGGGCAGTGATAAAAATTTTGCCGTTTGCCGCAACGGGCCAGCATGCAGCTGGTGAATAGATTAAGTGTGGTCTGCCTTCAGCCCATGTCCAGACTAAGGAGCCGTCACGTTTATCAAGTGCATAGACTGTCTGATCCCAGGCAGTAAATACGACTTTTTCATTATAAATCAGAGGTTTACTTTCAATATAGCCTTTTATTCCTTCGAACTTCCAAATCAGTTCACCGTCCTTTAGATCAATAGCCCAGAAAGTACCATCACTCCCGCCAATGTAAACTATATTATTCTCAATGACTGGTACAGCAACATTGGGACGGGTAGTCTTATGGATCCATTGCAAGTCACCATTCAGTGCATCAAGGCAATAAACTATTCCGTCCGCACATGAAAATACCAGCCAGTTTTCACTGACGGCTGCAGTTCCATAAATTTTATTACCTGTATTGTATTGCCATAATTCTTTCCCATTCTCTTTTGATAGCGCATACATGTTCCCTGCTGCATCGCCAACAAATATTTTATTTCCCGAAATCACCGGTGAAGCAGCCATCAGATTATGACTTTCAAATATCCATTTGGGGTGAATTTCAGGGAAAGAATCATTAACAGTAAAATTCGGCCGTATAATTTCATCGGCATGAATCGGATAAAATGGCTCTAACAGGGGAAGCTTTGCCCAGGGTTTGCTGGTTTTTACATCGGTTGTTCGTTCGCTAAAATAAATCGAATCAAAATTTACCTCAGCAATCGTATACCCACCGATCTCATCACGGGCGCGCAGACTGGACCTTCCCATTACACCCGGGATGCCATAGTAATCACTTAGCCTGTTCCTGTGACCATGTCCGTGTAAAATCATCCTGAAATTGTAACCGTTGATTTTGTCCAGAAAAACATCATAATTGTCGATTGACGGATCAATTGGATAATGAGTAACAAAAATAATGGGCTGTATTTTGTCCGGCAAGTTCGTCAAAATAGAATCAAGCCAGCGTAAATCATGCGGGGCAAAGTGGCCGTCTGCCATTCGAAGTTCCAGCCCCTGATGCATGCCAATAAATTTAATGCTGGCATAATCAAATATAAATTTATCATTACCCCACAGATCAAAGAAGTTGCTATTTCCGGAATCCGTCCATTTTGTATCGTGATTCCCTGGAATAATATAGTAGGGCATGGTAAGTTCATCGAGAGCATTTTTAGCTTTTAGTAAATTATCATCAATATTCATATCGGTTATATCACCCGTTACAAGTACAAAATCGATATTACCAAGTGAATTAATATCGCTGACTGCTGTTTTTAAATCGTCCTCACCCGTAGAAGTAACCGAGACATGGCTATCAGTCAGCCAGGCAAACCGAAACTCTTTTTGAGTCTGACGGCATAAGATTAGAAATAAAGATAGTAAAAGAAGTACGAAATAGGTGAGCAAGCGATGCATTGATTTATTCCAATATATTTTTAAAATTAATCTTTCACAAATAAGGATACATAAAAAAATGTATTATATCAATTCTTTTGGCACTCAATCTTTTCTACAGCAATATTCAAAACTGTCTCATTAAATTTCTTTCTGAACTGTTTCTCTATCTAAATTTATTCTCCATCCAATATAATTATCCTTTTTTGAGATAATAATTCTGAGATATCTGATTTTAAAACATCATATTTGATATAATCAACATACTTCCCCTTATTTTTAATCAGGTATCTTTCTTCATATAGTTTAATATGATGTATGTTTAATTTTTCTGCAAGATATTTTGCTAGGGTAGATTTACCACTACCATCTTTTCCATCAATTGAAATAATTTGATATTTATTGTCTTTTAATCCTTCCTGATTTCTAAAAGTAGTCATGATTATTTTTATTTATAGTTTTAATACAATCTAACGGATAGCGAATCACCAGAAATAAACACAAAAGCGATATATGCTAAAATACCATCAACATATTCGGGATAATGGACTAACATACAATCAGCACAGGTTTATTTTCTGGTGCATCCGCTGGTTAGGAGACTCCATATTAATTCGTGTTGCTGCCCTATTTTTCAAATTTCCATAACAAATCAGCGTCAGTTTCCCAATCACCAGAAGCCAATTTTCTATATAGGTCATATATAATATAAGAACTATTCACGTCAATTATGAACCAGCCATCCAGTTCTTTTTTCCATTCTGATTTGTCACAAATCTTTTGTGTGGCGTCACCATTAAGGCCAGCATATAAGATAATTATACTTTGGGTGTCAAAGGGATTTTCAACAATTTGTGCAACTCCCTGAGTTGGCTGATCATAAGTAATTCCCTGCCAAGTGAATTTATCTTTCTCGAATTTTATAGGAAATTTATCCTGGAATCGCTGAGTGATCTTATTAGTTTCGGGCCGCCCAAAGAGGATAACACACCTGGTTTTAAGGTCCTCTTCGTTCACATCAGCATCCACCTTGATTATCTCGTGGCTTAGTCCAGCAAATTCATCAGTAAAACGCTCAGCAGCAGTTTTGTTTGCTTCAGCTTCAGCTAAACTACCATAAATTACGATCAAGTTAGGATAAAAATCCCAGAGCATGTGCAGGCGAGCCGGCATCCACCGGACAGTTGGAATATTATAATCGGGATCCACTATTAGTTTTTTAGGCTGATCTGTTGTATAAAACTCAAAATCGGCTTTATTCGAATCCAGCCAGATTTCCTGGCTTTCTTGACCCTTCTCTGTTTCAAGGACCAGTTCAATGGGAGCGCGATAATAAGTTTCCCCACCCTGCAGAAGATTTCCGTAAACTCTCCATTCATTTAAACCCTTTTCTATCAGAATATTATCCAGCTTAAATTGTGGCAATGAAGTGCTATTCACCCATTGTTCAAAAAAGAAATCGAGAGAAGCTCCGTGAACCTGTTCAGCAATCTTATGAAATTTTTCTGTTGAAACAGGTATACCAGTGGTAAGCCGGAGGTCTAAATATCTTTGGCAAATCTGCTGAAATTTTTCATCTCCTGTAATTTGGCGAAGCAAATGGCACAAATATGCTTCACGATCGGCATTAAGTATTGGATTTATCTCAAATAAATTGCTCGCATTCAGACTTTCTTTCGCAGTAATATAAAATGAAAGCATATGTCCTTCTCTCCAGTTTCTCAGCTTCTCCTCTTTGTCACCTTCTGGATATAGATTTGTTGCATATTCAGTGTATCCATCAGCTGGAAAAGGATCGGAATTGTGGAGAACTTTAGCTTTAGCAATACGAATTTTGGCAATGTTCCATACACCCCAGCCTATTGCATTTACCCTTCCCTGATGAAGAGGTATCCACTGGTCACCATATTCTTCACCGTTCGTTTGTGGCATATTTGGGCCTATTTTTACATCACGTCCCTTAGATAAAATCAATTTCTTATTGCTTTGATTACCGAATCTTCCCCATGTTGGATCAGTTGGAATCCAACCGTAACCGGGAAGGTAAAACTCGGCCCAGATATGCCCTGCCATAGGTCCATAAAGTCTTGTCGCTGCCAATCCGTCTGAGGTAAGCATGGTATGCCTGGTTTCGCGAAGAACTAAATCCTTTTCCTTAATCCATGGCCCCCAACCGACCATTCCGGTTACTCCTCTTGCCGGAATTCCTGCCGCACGGCACAGAGCAACAAATAAAATGCTGTATTGGTCACACATGCCCTCGAAATATTGCTCGCCTGTTTCAGGATCAGTAACTGGAAAATTCAATATGCTTTCGATACTACTTCCTCTTTCCCGTCTTACATCTTTATAGCGCATATTTCTTCTTACAAATTCAAAGATCCGTTTTGCTTTCAGATAAGCATTCTTTTCATCGCCAACAGCTGTATGTGCAAGCTCCATTATTTCTGAATTAATATTTGTGGTATATGTTGACCGGGTATACAACCGATACTCTTTACTGTTCATATTATAGGTGCTTATCTGTTCAGGATCAATATCACTGTAGACTTCAAAAACTTCCACCCGGTATTTGATATTCACCTCATAAGATTCTTTCACCGGCATTTTTTCAAAATCCCAGAAAAGTATCCTGTTGCCATGTTCAGGGTCCTCATATGTTGCATGGGGTTCTGGTTCTACAGAAATAATCTTCACTGCCTTTTGAGAATCCCATTCCCGTGGTACAGGTATCCACAACATGAGGTCTTTGGATCGGTCAATCGTGTTCGGATCCGGGCAAAGCTCAAATCTGTAATCAATATTGAAAACACGGGGGTTTCGGTAAATTATTCCAGATGATGTGGATTCTTTTAAATTGGGATCACCCGAAGACTTATTTTCCTGTGAAAATGAATTTGTTGGTAGGAAAATCAAAATTACGGAAATATAAATCATATTAAGGTAATATTTAATACATACCACCTTTGTCTTAGCATTGTTATTAAATTCAAACATGAATGATGATATCATTCGATGAGTTCTTTTAACAATTCAATGATAATTCTGGCATTTAATATTGTAGGATTCAATTCCAACGATTTGGCATAGTATTTAATTGCCTTCTGTTTATTACCTTTATAATTGTAAACATCTGCAATACCCTTATATCCACCCCACCAGTCCGGGTGTAATTCGATTATCCAGTCATAGATTCCAATTGCCTCTTTAACCCTTTTTTCAATTCGTAATTTATTCCCCAGCATAATGAGCTGCTCTTTACTAAAATCATATTCATCCGGAAAGTTTGCCTTTAATTCCTGATATTGCCTTTTGGTGTGTTCCAAATCTTGCTCAAGAATTGTTTTATAAAACTCTTCAATAATTTGCTTCTTATCGGAAAGATGAATGATTTTAACTTTTGCCGTTTGAATACTGGCAATGTTATACACTCCGTATAATGGATAATCCACTCTGCCGTCACGAATCAGCATAAATTGAGAACCATAACCGTCATCCCTGGTTTGCGGAGCTTCAGGTCCTAACTGAATATCCCGTCCTTTACCCATTATTGCTTTGACGCCGTATAATTGTCCAAATATTCCAGCCGTAGGATCTAGGGGCACCCAGCCAATATGCTGAAGATAAAATTCTGCCCACATGTGAGGCCCCAGTCCATGATGTTGTGCACCTGCAAATCCATCATCAGTTAACACTGTATCTAATTTTGAATACATCTTTGAATTTTCTTCATTTAAAAAAGGACGCCATCCGATTCTCCCGTAAACGCATCTTGCCGGAATTCCTTCCGATCGACATAAAGCGACAAAAAGGGCACTATAATGTCCACAATCACCAGTAAAATATTCTTCTCCGCTCCTTTCATCAATTTTGGATGTAGAAAACATATAATCGAGACTAAAATTCATACCTTGATAATAGCGTATTTTCTTATGAACAAATGTTAATATTCTATGTGCCTGGAGATACGGATTAGTTTCATTTCCAATGGCTGCCTTGGCCAACTCCTTCACTTTTGGAGTAATATGAATCGTATAGCCCGATTGGGTATATAATTCATATTCCTTACTTGTTTTGTCATATGGCTTTATGTTCGATGGATCAATCATTGTATGAACCTCATAAGATATTAGCCGTGCTAGAATGTTAACCTGGTAAGAGGGTTTTATCGGATATTTCCCAAAATCCCAATAAAAAATCTTATTCCCATATTCCGGATCAGTAAATTGGGAATGAGGTTCTGGTTGAATAGATATAATTTGAACATTTTTTTGTGAATCCCATTCACGGGGAATCAGAATCCAAACTTTAAGATCTCGGTCTCTGTTAATTTTTGTAATATCCGGTACTATCTCAAAAGAAATTTCAACATTGTAGACCCGAGGATTCCGGTAAATGACATGAGATGAATCTAATCGGGTGATATAAGAATAAACAGAGACTGGACTCACTTGGGAAAGTAAAATTGGAAGCTCTAATAAAAACAAAGCAACAAGAAGGACAAGGTATATATTTTTTAAAACACAACTTGATTCAAAACTCTGGTTACGATTTTTGGTGATCATGATTAATTTCCTATTTAATCAATAGAATGAGCCACCTAACGGTTACTGCTAAAAGGCCCCATGAGATAAGTAAAAACATATTTGTACCAATGAATTTATACCTATTTCATGGGGTCCTGTTGAGCAGATTGTTCAGTGCAGAGATAGTGTTAAAATTACATTTTAATTGCTTTGCATTTCATTTTCAGTCAAATACTTGTATATATTGTTTTATAAAATAAAGTATCTAAAAGTGAGGTATCAGCCTGTGATTCGGAAGACTTTCTTAGAGAAAAGTCCTCATCCCTTTCATGTCATTAAATTTGAACACCAATAATCTTAAAACATCTCTGTTTTTACATATCTTGCTTTAAAATTTACGATCCCCTCGATGTGAGATGTCTTAAGTTGATTGTGTCTTCAACAACTTCCTCAAACATCAATCTGTCTTCTAGGAAGTTAACATAATAAGTTTGTTATTCCTTTGCACCCAGACTTTTTAAAAGCTTGGTCATCTCCGTATCATTTTCTTCTTGGGCCAAACTCAACGCACTTTTACCGTCTTTTGCTTTTTTATTGACATCCGCGCCATTACTGATCAGAAACTTTGCCAATTCGGGTTGATTATTACGTGCCGCCATCATCAAGCAGGTGTAACCATCGGTGCGACCGCTATTTGCTGCTTCATCTACATCAGCGCCCTTATCTAGAAGCGTTTGTACAATGGTAAGCGGTACTCTTTCTCTTAGAACACCTATGCAGGCTTGTGTAAGAGCTGAGGTTCCATCGGTTGCTTTAATTTTAAAATCGGCACCTTTAGAAAGCAGAAGATTGAACAAATCTTCGGAAACCGCAGCAGAGACCATCAGTGCTGTTTGGCCATTTTTGGATTGCAGGTTCAAATCCGCCTCATGTTCAATCAGGAATGTGGCCATCTCGACAAAATTATACTGACATGCCAACATTAAAGCCGTGCTACCGCTAGTGTCATCCTGATAATTAACATCCGCGCCATTATTGATCAACTCTTTGGCCTTATTAAATTCCTGATACATGATATACTCAATCAGTTTGGCGCTCTCTTGAGCCATCAATGGCAAATGGAAAGTGAGTAGGAAGAAAGAGATTAAAATGTTGATAATTTGAATCTTTGTTTTCATTTTAATGCCTCCAATTATTAAATTTTAATTTTATAAATAAACCTAAGATGAATAAAATTTAGTGAGCACGAATTCTCAATTCTTACTGTTTTCTAAATCTTTCTATATATTTCTTCAACTTGTATTCGTCATACAATTTCCCGTGTTGTTTATCTATATCAATGCCTAACGATCATTGTTAACCCGCTTTAACAGCAAGAGGAAATGTTGAATAATTGCACAAAATATGAACCAAAAACCATTTCCAAAACTAAAATAACATCAGCTGTTAAAGTCGGGTTGGACAAATGGTTCTGGCAAAAACGCATAAATTTAAAAGAATTTAAAATGACATTTTGTTTTTACTATCAAACAAATTAGCAAGCTATTTGATTTCCAAATTTTGTTTTAAAATATTGTGAATTTTTGTCCTGATTTTTTTCAATTTAAAAAGTGAGCAAAAAATTCTACTTAATTATTGGATTTTACATTAAAAGCTGGCACTGCAACAAGTTCAAAAGTAGCGGAGGCAAATTGTACTTTTCCGTTTGTTTTATTTATTTCATCCAGGATGAAAGTGAATAATTTATTTGTCGTTGTTCTCCTTTCTCTAAAATCAACAACATATCTCAAAGAAAACTCAAGCCAATTATCATTCGCAACCATAAAAATAAGAGGTTCAACGCTCGCATCTTCAATTCTAAATTTTGCTTTCATCTTTTCCCATTGCTCTGTTGCGGCAGGAATATAGATTGATGTGCATTCTTGTGCAGCTCTGTTAAAAATATCTCTTGCCAAAATTATATCACTTCCATAGCGAATAGGAAGTTTAATTTCATCCCACAAAAAGGGAAAATCGCCGGAGTAATTGAATACAGAATCTTTAAAGACAAAACTATTTGCTATTCGCACTATTCTTCCGGTGTATTGATCTCCTTGCACCCACTCACGGCATTCCATTAAAGTTGTACGAAGTATTCCGATATCAATTACATCGCCGATGTTACCCCCAAGTTCAACCCGATCCCCAACTTTATAAAAGTTTGAAAATGAAATTGCCAGCCATCCCGCCACGCTTGCGATTACTTCTTGCAAAGCAAAAGCAATTCCAGCCCCCGCTACGCCTAAGGCTACGGTTAATCCGCTAAGCTTATTGCTGAAGACTATTGATATCATTAAGATAATTATAAGATAAGTTACTAAAGTGATTATCTTCCTGATTTTATACCTTACATCTATGTTTTTGACCATATTTGCTGATCTTGATTTAATTAATCGGGAAATACCTATTATTATTATTGATAAAATTGTAATTGTTACTATTTTACCTATTGTTGGATCAAATAAGATTTTCTCAAGTGTTTTTTCCATTTATTAATCCTTCTTTTTTTGGTTACCAAATAAATTAATACCAAATATTCTGAATGAGGGGGCTTGATAATCTTTTGGTAAATGATCTTGCGGAACGGTTGTCCGGTTGCCGTCTCTCACTGAACTATAATGCGACGACATAATTTCAACACCGGCTTCATTGAATTTATCCTGAATTTTAGAATGGAGCTGCGAATAAGTTTTTGCCATTATCTGTGGTATGTTTGTATATGCATTTATTTAATATGAAACATAAAAGTCATCTAGACTAGTCTGCAAAACGAATGGCTTAGGTTCTTCCAAAATATAGTCGGTCTCTGTGGCAGCCGCAATCAGAAGTTCGTGAACCTTTCTCCATGGAGCATCAAACCCAATTGTAACAGTTGTGTGCAGAATAAGTCCTTCATCATTTGCGGAAGAACTAAAGTTAATAATAACTACCTAGTGTCATGTCAAGTCTGTAACGTCGGATATAGTCTTGTGAGTTTTATACGAGCATCAGTGGTGGTAAATTGCCAATTGATTTTTGCATTAGAATTATTTCGATTTCTCT
>Ga0315555_1002625_pt1 | contig 12579 bp, 15 predicted proteins | sample SalMarSW160380MG_FD_202113 | JGI IMG/M metagenome (GOLD analysis project Ga0315555, IMG submission 202113) | Salt marsh sediment microbial communities from the Plum Island Ecosystem LTER, Massachusetts, United States - Salt Marsh Sediment SW1603-80 ...
TGCACATCTTCTGTCTCAGCCTCCCCTGAATTTGCCCATGAAAGTGCTGAACGTTCAGGAGCGTTTCTTACGGGAAATGAAGGGTTTACGGGATGCTGAAGAGAAACGCAAGAAATTCAGAGAAACCTTCTACAGAGTCTTGAGCGAAACCGCTGAACGGGAGGGTTGCCGGTTTTTGGTTCAGGGAACTATCCAGGCGGACATAGTTGAAACAAAGGGAGGCGTCAAAACTCAGCACAACGTCCTAGCGCAGATAGGAATAAGCACCACAGAACTCTACGGATTCCAAGTTATCGAGCCTGTTGTCTCTCTCTACAAAGGTGAGGTGAGAACGGTAGCTAGATACTTGGGAATTCCCACAGAACTCTCTGAAAGGCAGCCTTTTCCTGGTCCGGCACTGTCTGTCCGGGTGGTTGGAGAAATCAAACCCGACAAGCTGGAAACGCTTAAGAAAGCCACCGCCATAGCTGAAGAAAAATTCGCTAAACACAGTCCCAGCCAGTACTTCGCGGCAATCATTGACAACCTAGAGAAGCCGTCAAATCACTTTGTGGTGCATATTCAGGAAGCGGCAACTAGATTCCTCAACGTTCCAAAACGTCATCTCTCTGTGAAGGTTTTCGAGGACAAGGCTACTGGCGTCGAGGGAGGCGAACGACGCTACGGCGAGATTGCTGCAATCACAGCTCAAACACCGGAAGGGTCTGCCCATCAGGTTCCCATCAATGACCTAGTAACTCTTCAAACCAAGCTTATAACCGAAACCCCTTCCTTCACAAGAATCCTTTACACCATTAAAGAGAGATCTGAGAAGCAACCCTATGTGATTTCTCTGCGAGCAATCCAAACCCGTGACTTCTTGACCGCCGAAGTATCTCATATCCCTTGGGCGACCCTCTCTGAAACGGCTGAGAAGATTCTGGAGGACTGTCCAAAGGTTTCCAGTGTCTACTACGATGTGACGCCGAAGCCTCCTGCAACCATAGAGATGGAGTGAGTGTCTTCTAGTTAAGAAATGTATAAAGGCTTCTGGGCGTATGGTTAGCTGGAGTGATTATTGTGACTCGTGTGAGGGTTCAGAAGATTGAATCTATACGGGATCCTGAAGGTAACCTTGGTAAGCGTATCGAGTTGATTGAGGATCGGGTGATTCCTAGGTTTGCTGTTAGACCTGCGACAGAAGAGGCTAGAATGGTTCAAGAAGTCATGAAGACTCTACAGCAGCAGCTTCCAGTGCTTGCTACACAAAGAACCCAGTTCGCTCTCCCGAAAATGATCTTGTTTCTCACTGAGAACGAATATGAAAAGCTTGGCATCGACTTTGATGTGAATCAGATCTACGAGCTAGAGCTATCAGGGCAATCCATCAGCTTCAAACGAGCACCTTAACCAAAAAACACATCTTATCCAACCTTCGATTTTCTCATTCCACTAGTCAACTATGTGTAACTGGCTGCTGGTCGATGAGAAAATATGATGGTTAGAGCCCACATTTTCGTAAGCGGTAGGGTCCAAGGTGTCTTCTTTAGGGTGGAGACCCGTTATGAGGCAATGAAAAGAAACGTTGCTGGTTGGGTTCGAAACGCATCTGGCGGTAGAGTGGAAGCAATCTTTGAAGGGGAAAGAGAAGATGTGGAAAAACTGATTGAATTTTGCAGAAAGGGACCTCCAGGAGCCAGAGTTACAAAAGTTGATGTTCAATGGGAAGAATACAGCGGAGAGTTCAAAGACTTCAAAATCCGGAGAAGCGTTATCCTCTGACGTTCATTAATTATATGAAAAATTCTCCTTTTCTTATTACATGTGATTTCAAACCAGAATTACGTCAACTTTTAAATAACATTTGTAAGTTTAATCAAATCTTATTTTTTTAACCCTACAAACCTAAAAGGGTTTGCCAATTTTTCTCTCATTTCTTGTGGCATTTCACGTTTACGATGTTTAGCGAAAATGTCATGAATTCAATGTATGTATATTAAAAGTGGTTTGGATAGTGACCTTGATTAATTTAATAGTGTTCCTATACGCTTTGACGCTGATGATCAAGGATTTTCGAGGGCAAGAATTGGGTCAAGTTCAATACTGTCAGAGTCCTAGCGAAAACCAGTTAGAAGGCTCGAACGGAAATGCAGATTGATAAGCGAGACTTGTTGACGTTCACTGTGCTTTCCACAGTTTTCTTCTCAATAGCCACATGGAATCTGGGAATGACACAAACTCCGCTCACTACTTGGCAAGCAACCGAAAACAGAAGCTTTTACATTGATCTCGGCGGATTTGAGAGCGTCAACAGCGTTTACTTCTTGGTCAAGATTGGCTCTGCAAATGTCACGGTTTACGCTGGTTCTCCTGGAAACTGGAGTTACATCGGAATGCTCAAAATTCCACGCTCACGAGCACTATCCTACTATCGCTGGAATGATTTCAAAATCAATAGGGAGACTCGATATGTGCGGTTTGATTTCCAGCAGGATTCTATAGAGATCGCTGAGATGGCTGTTCTAAGCCTAGATAACCAGAGAGTTGCGATTGATGCGGTTACGGGTGAAATAACTTCTGATCCAAACTTGTCTAATCTGATTGATGAACAGGGCTTGGTTCAGTGTCCCCCAACTTACATGTCGGAAACATATTTCGATGAGATTTTCTATGTCAGAACGGCGGAGAACTACTTGAACTTACAGTCTCCTTATTCGTGGTCTCACCCGCCTCTTGGAAAATTAATCATTGCATCGGGGATTTCGATTTTCGGTTATAATCCATTTGGATGGCGAATAATAGGCGTTGCATTCGCCACGTTAATGATACCGTTGATTTACGTAATAGGAAAAGAGTTGTTTGGAACGTGGATCGGCGCTTTCGCTTCCGCTTTTTTATTGACATTCGATTTCATGAATTTCGCGATGGGGCGAATGGCAACTGTTGATGTTTATGTAGCCTTCTTCTCATTAGCATCACAACTTTTCCTCTTGATCTACGTTAAAAGCGTACTCAAGAACGGTTGGAAAACTTCACTTCTTCCATTGTTTTTAGCAGTATTGTTATTCGCGCTCGGGTTTTCAACAAAATGGACTGTACTCTTTGGTTTCTTAGGTCAACTTTCCATTCTTCTGGTGCTCAGGCTCAGAGAGGTCATTAACCTAAAAGATGGCTTACCAGCGAAGATTAAGGTGTTCTTTGCTCGCCCATTTTTTATGCTGTTTGGTTTCTTAGTGCTAGCCGTGTGTGTTTACTTCCTGACTTATATTCCAAGCATGCTTGCAGGACGAAGCTTGGCAGACGTATTTAATTTGCAGGGGTCTATGTTTGCTTATCATTCATTGCTGAAATCTACTCATCCTTTTGCGTCTCAATGGTGGACTTGGCCTTTTATTCTGAAGCCGGTGTGGCTTTTCCTGTCACACTTACCTAGTAATATTGTGTCGACAATCGTGGCTATGGGCAATCCTGCGGTTTGGTGGGTCGGTTTCGCGTTCGTAATCTTGACTATTGAACGTGCAATAAGAAGAAAGGATTTTACCGGCATTTTCATTACAGTGTTGTTCTTTTTCCAGTGGCTACCTTACGTTTTCATTTCAAGAACTACCTATCTCTACCACTTTTATGTCAGTGTACCATTTCTCTGTTTGGCTACAGCGTATTTTCTGAACAAATATTGGAACAGCAAATTGGGAAAAGCAGTTGCATTAGCCTATTTTGCAGTAGTGGCGATTCTCTTCATGCTTTTCTATCCCGCCATCTCTGGAATGCCTGCGCCTACCTCGTGGATTGACAGTCTAAAGTGGCTTGAAAGCTGGGTGTTCTAATAATGAGCGATTAAAATTTAATTTCTCTCTCATGGAGGAGATGGAGGAGGCATACTTTTACTGGGTGTAGTTATAACTTTAATCACCTCTCCTGTTTCTAGGTCCACCATAACATTTACTATGAGTCCTGACTCTTGGTAATCTGCAGGCACCCTAAAGGACGCAACTGGATAAGTATAGACCGTATCCCCTTCTGGTCTAGATTCTGTGTATGAACCAACTTCAACATCGCCATTAATGCTATAGTCAGTACCATAGTTTTCCTCAACATAATTTACCCCTATATTCATCACTTCTTCCTTTTGATCCTCACTTAAAGAATTGTCGTCTTTCGGTTGGAACATTGAATAGACTCCGATTATTAGCAAAAGACTTACAGACACCAGAAAAAGGAAGAGAATAATACGCTTCTTTCTCATTTTGAAAAGCCCGTCTCCCCACGCGCTCTGAACACAATATATTAATTAAAGAATCATAAAAGGTTTTTATCAAGAAATCTTGACCAATTATAGTTTTGTGTATCGCTATTCGATTTGTCTTAAGTTTTTCTCGGGGGGATTCCGAGTCTCGCTTTTTTATTTTTACTATTGATATAGTTAGTATATAGTGGTGGGACAAAAGTACTAGATTATTAAACTTTCAAAACTTACAAGTTAGGCTAACCAGAAATTAAAGGAGGATGGGGGACTTGGCGCATGCGCGCATATGCACCGGCGATCGCTCAAGGAGAGGGTAGGTCTCTTGGCGAATGGAGAAATAGGGGTATTTTCTCTGCGTCCCCTCACCATCCATCAACAGCGTCAAAAAGCATCATATAATATAAAGTTATTGCCCATAAAATATATAGTTCAGATTTCCTAAATGCGCCTAGATGCAAAACTTGTGAACGCATCTCCATTACGTTACAGTTTGCGTATCCATAGATGCGTGTATGCCTTGCTTGAAAGTATTTCTGGGTTGTGTAAAAAGGCTAAAATATGTGAGATGGAGGCAAGAGTAGGTGGTGTTGAATTTGGTGAAGAGCAAGCGAATCAAAGAGCCGGAGATGGCGTATGAGGAGGTCCCTCTGATATTGGGTCCGAAAGGAAAAACCGGATTACAAATAAGCTCTGTTCCCATGGAAAAGCTAAAAGCGTTGAATGAGTGGCATCAAAAACATCATCTTCCGAGAAGATGGCGCTTAAGCAAAGACGAAAGTCGTCTGGTTTTAGAGTAGGGCGATTCCTGAAAAACTCTTGGAAATCCAGTTTGATTGCTTTTGTGATCTCCCTAACGTGTTCGTACGCCTATTATCTTTTTTTCCATTCTGCTTGCGGTTTGGGTTTGGCTGTTGTTCCTTGATGTTTTCGTAATTGTTTTTTTCTAGTTTGACCGTTGCTATGTATTCTGTGAATGTTAGGTTCTTTTGTTTCGGATAGTGTTTGAAGGTGTAGCCAACTTTCTTGAAGAGGCATTTCATTATTTGAATCTCAAGTATTTTGGCTCCGCTTCCAAAGATTTTCTCGACTGCATCGGTGAACTCTTCAATTCTATAGGGAATGTCCAGCCTGTTCATCTTGAAGGTTTTTTCTAAATGGAAATAGACTGCCTGTTTCGACGATTCTCCGAGCAAAGAGAGCCCTTCATCTATTGCTTCCAGCAAATCTTCTTCAAAGCTCATTGTTTTCTTTTCAGCCTCTCGATTCTTGGAGTTGAATCCTCTTCTTTTTTTTGATCCGTAAATTTTTGTTGCTATTCCAGAGTTTCTTGTTTGTGAGTTTTTGGAAATTGGATGTAAGTATGTTTTGTATAGGTACCAATTTGTTGTGAATACTCCCATGGTTTTTACCTCTTTTGTTTTTCTGTTCAATTGTTCCATTGTTCTACGCCAAGACATATTGTGTCTTGTTACTTAATATACGCTATTTCACTCGAATACATATTCAAAAAATCGATATATGTACGCTCAGCTACACATGATGAACTGCTCTGACACAACCACTAACACAGCGCCAATATCCCAAAAATCACTAACATTTTCCTGAGCGCAAGAATACCCTAAAATAATTGGACATTCTATCTAATGCAACCTGAGGAACTACCTTGCCAACCATCCTAGTAATCAACGACGACGGCATCAACTCGATCGGTTTGTCCACTCTTGCAAAACAGCTGGAGAAACTGGGAGACGTGATTGTTGTTACTCCTGAAGACGAGAAGAGCGGCATCGGAAAAGCCCTCAGCATCGGTCAAGTAAACATAACTGAAACTAGTTTCGGCGACGGAACAAGAGCGTACGCCACAACAGGTACACCAGCTGACTCTTTTTTGATAGCAGTGAACAAAATCCTGAAATGCATGCCAGACTTGCTTGTGTCCGGAATAAACATAGGTCCAAACCTTGGAATAGACGACCTGCTGACTTCAGGTACAGTAGGAGCCGCCTTTGAAGCCGCCATCCACAATGTACCAGCCATCGCCGTTTCCTATTGCCTATCCGAAATCACCGACAAGATGCCTGAGAAAGCGAAAGTTTCGGTGAAGGACTTGGAGCTGGCAGCCACTTTTGCCTATAAAGCCGCCAGACACGTGTTAGAAAGGGGGATGCCGGCGGAAGTCGACATCATCTCGATAAATGTGCCGGAAAAAGCTGACTGCAAGAAGGTAAAACTCACCAGTCTGTGTTATGATGGTTACGGCGACATACACACAGCAGCAAAGGACGGATACATAATCAAAAGCTGGGCGTTAAGACACTATCCAGACGGAGATCCAGGAACGGATTTACATGCCATCAAAACTGACAAGTGCATCTCAGTTACACCCATCAAAGTAGAATTTCTTCACAACACACAAGCAATGAAAGACCTGCTGGAATCCCTTTCAGCCTAATAGTCACAGATGCGTTAGCACTCGAAAACAGAATTAAATTAATTCAGTTTAATTAAATATAATTATTTTATTCAAGTTCTATTTTTTTATGCGGAATCCTTAAATCCTAAGTTTTTCCTTCCCGTCTCAAAGGCGGAGGTATTCAGGAACGCATACAGAAATAATGCTTTTTCTATTCACCCAAGCGCCGATTTTCGGTGTCTTGTTAGTTTGGTGTCTATCTCAATCAAGAACAAAGAGACATTATGAGACACGAGGACGAATAACTAATATAAACGGAGTAAACAAGATTTCAACAGTAAACATTGAACCTACCTTACAGAATTTCTGATGGATGAGGATGCACATTGGTTGTAGAGTCTCTTGCTGCCTTTCTGATTATCTTGATCGTTTCATCATTAATCTACTTATCCAGCCGATTGTTAACACAAAAAACCCCTGCTAGCGAAGAAAAAAGTTCAATGTATGCATGTGGAGAGAAGGTGTTTCCCAAAAGGCTGCTAGTAAATGTTACTCTCTACAAATATCTCATATATTTCGTCATCATTGACTCTCCTGCATTGATACTGGCTTTTGCGGCTCTAACCCTAGCGATGATCAATCCATTTCATTTGCTGATTTACTTGGCTATCATTTTAGTAGCAGATCTGCTGCTTTTGGGAGGCTATTAACAACGCCCGACCTAGGCGTGTTGAAATGGGCGAGAACAAAATCGCCTTGGTTGCTTCACTTCAATACCGGTGCATGCAATGGATGCGATATCGAATTTGTTGCTTTGCTGACGCCCAGATATGATGTGGAACGTTTCGGCGTGAAACTTGTGCCTTCGCCTAGGCATGCAGATGTCCTTGTAGTAACTGGACCCGTGACAAAACAGTGTAAACCACGACTCAAGATGATTTATCAGCAGATGCCCTCACCAAAATTTGTCATAGCCGTAGGAGCCTGCGCATGTTCTGGAGGAATATTCAAGGATTGTTACAGCGTGAGTGGTCCTCTCGATGCGATAATTCCGGTTGATGTTTATATTCCGGGGTGTCCTCCAAAACCAGAAGCAATACTGCAGGGAGTTGCGAAGCTCCTTGGAAAACTGAAGGGATAGCACACTATGAATAAGTTCGAAAATGCTGTAGAAGTTCTCAAGAACAATTTGGCTGATGCAATCGTTGAGTTCAGAGTCCCTAAACCGCGGAAAGCCTACATTCTTCTCAAACCTGAGCGTCACAGAGACGCAATCTCGTTGCTCTTGAAACATGTTGAGAACGCGGAGCTTTCAACCATAACTGGAACTGATTTGGGAAACGAAATAGAGTTAAACTATCACATGGCTTGTGGGGGAACAGTAACCCTCAAGAATCGGGTTTCCCGAGAAAAACCTGTTATTAGAACGATAACAGATATCCTACCCGGAGCGAATTTATACGAAAGGGAGGTCTTTGACCTCTTAGGCGTCATTTTTGTCGGTCATCCGAACCTGAAAAGATTGATGTTACCCGAGAATTGGCCTAAAGGAAACTATCCTCTCAGAAGAGATTGGGAACCTCACGCTAACCAAGAAAGTGGGTCTAATTCAGAAGAAACCTCACAGAAGGAATCAGCAGGAGAACTCGATGATGCTGGGTCCATAATTAATGTTGTTGTGGGACCTCAACACCCAGTTTTGCATGAACCAGAAAGATTCTCTTTCAAAGTTGATGGGGAGACGGTTGTGGATGTTGAGATGCGTCTTGGATATGTCCATAGAGGAATTGAGAAAGCGGCTGAACGTATGATGTTCTTTCAAGACGTATTTTTAGTGGAAAGAATTTGTGGTATATGCAATGCCGCTCACACAACTTGCTTCTGTCAAGCTGTTGAGGACATCGGAAATATTGACACTCCGCCTCGAGCATTATACTTGCGCACTATTATACATGAGCTAAACAGGGTTCACAGTCACCTGTTGTTACTCGGAGTTGCCGGTCATTTACTCGGCTTTGAAGCATTATTTCAGCATGTGTGGCGTGACCGTGAGCCAATAATGGATCTAGTTGAACGAATCACAGGAAACCGGTTGATGAGCGGTTTTAACACGATCGGCGGAGTAAGGCGAGATTTAGGTCCGAACATAGTTGCGAAGGCTCGGAAGAATGTTGAAGAAGTTAGGAAAAGGGCGAAATTCTACAAGACGGTGTTTGAGGAAGACCTGACATTAAGGCTAAGAACTGAAGGGATTGGCGTATTGAGCAAATCTGATGCCCTGAAGTTATGTGTGGCAGGCCCAGTTGCGAGAGGATCAGGGATTGCTGTGGATGTCCGAAAAGATGACCCTTATGCAGCGTATGGAGAAATTCCTTTCAACGTAATCTGCTATAAGGAATGTGACACGTGGGCTCGGCTGATGGTCAGAGCTGAAGAGGTGCTGGAAAGCTTGGACATAATAGATTACGCGCTTAGCCACATTCCAGGCGGTCGTTTACGGGTTAGGGTTCAACGAAAGCAACCGGAAGGTGAAGCTGTTAGCCGTGTTGAGGCTCCGAGAGGCGAGCTTATACATTATGTTAAAAGTGATGGAACCGCCTATCCTTACAGAGTTAAGGTCAGATCTCCAACACTAGCAAACCTTGTGGCTTTTCCCGAGATAATCCGAGGCGCCTACATCGCTGACATACCCGCAGTGATAGGAAGCTTGGATCCCTGTTTTTCATGCACTGATCGTATGGTATTCCTTGACACTCAAAAGGGTCAGAGATGGCACTGGAGCCTAGATGAAGTAAACAATTCCAAAAACCGGAACGGGTTGATCTAGATGGCTCTTGATCTGATCTTTATTGTAAGGGCGCTAGTTTTTCCGGGTTTCCTTTTTCTTTTGGTGCTTGTACTTTTTTTTGACTGGTTTGAACGGAAGGTTGCGGCTAGGTTTCAGAACCGTATGGGTCCCTCTTATACTGGTCCGTTTGGCATCCTTCAGCCCATAGCGGATTACATCAAATTGTTTTCGAAGGAGGATATTACTCCAAAGCAAACAAACAAGCTGCTTTTTGTGGCGGCTCCAATTCTCGCATTCTCTCTCTTTGTTTTCGCTCTTTTCTTCATCCCGATTGACGGCTCAAACGTGATTTTGAATTCAAGTTTTGAGGGAGATTTGATTCTCGTTTTGCTTCTGGTGACTCTCGCCAACTTTGGGATATTTCTTTCCGGATGGGCATCTTTGAATCCGTACAGTGAGATAGGTGCAACGAGAGTTCTGACCCAGTTTCTCGGATATGACATACCTCTTATTATTCTCGCGATTTGTCCAGCTTTTCTTGCAAAAAGCTTATCCCTTGTGAATATTACGGCTAGCCAATCCATTCCATTTGCCCTCCTGATTCCTTGGTCTTGTGTCTTGTTTGTTATAGTTCTACAGGCTGAGTTGGAGAAAGACCCTTTCGATATTCCCCATGCGGAAACCGAAATTGTGGGCGGTTACGAAACGGAGTACAGCGGAAGAAAATTGGCTTTCATAAAGCTTTCAGAGGATTTTCAGTTTTTGATTGGCGCTGCTCTTGTAACAGAGTTATTCTTAGGCGGCTCCTATGGACCAGTGCTGTTTGGTATGCCTGAGCTTTGGTATGTTTTCTGGTTTATGGTTAAAACGATTGGAGTGGCATTCTTTCTGGAATATGTCGGTAATGTGTCTGCCAGATTGAGGATAGATCAGGTTGTTCATGGGAACTGGAAATTATTAATACCATTATCTATACTGTCTCTTGCTCTTACAGTAATTGTTGAACCGTTGTTGCGGTCGGTTATTGGTTAGGAGGAAAAAGTGTGGCTAAAAGACGACGATTACCAGCGCTGATAAAGGACGTGGGTTTGTGTATCTTCAAGAAGCCCTTCACTCGCGAGTATCCCGCTGTTAAGGTAGAAGTTCCTGAAGGCTACCGCGGCAGACATATATTTTATCCTGACAAGTGTATCAGTTGTGGGTTATGTGAGCGGGATTGTCCCGCCAATGCTATTGAACTTGTGGAAGTTTCTGGAAAACGGATGCCCATGTTTTACCTTGACCGCTGCATATTCTGTTATCAATGTGCGGAAAGCTGTCCAAGAGAGGCAATAAAGCTTTCTACAAATTTTGAGATGGCAACAACAGAAAAGAAAGGGATGCTGATAACCCCAGAGGAATTTATTTCTAAACAAAAAGTCACTCCTGACGAGGGAAAACAACATGTGGCTTGAAACAGTTCTGGCTATTGGCATGGTAACCTCTGCGGTTTTCGCGATATACTTGAAGGAAACCGTGGCTTCGGTTTTGTCCCTGAGCACCATGATGATTCTGCTTTCGTTGCTCTACTTCAATCTAAATGCGCCCTTCGTCGCAATTTTCCAGTTGGGATTAGGCACTGGAACCGCAGCGATTTTCCTTCTTGCCGGCGATACGTTAACCAAGAAAAGCGACGCAAAAACATCCACCAAAACGAAATTCGTGGGGCTAATTGCTTCTGCACTTCTTTCTGTTCCTGTTATTGTTGGGACTGTAGCAACCCAGACGCTTACGCGGTCCTTCGATTTGTCGCTTTCCAGTGCGTTATGGGATTTGAGGGCGATTGATGTTCTTGCTCAAGGTTTAGTCGTTTTGACGGCTGCGCTTGGCGTAGTGCTCCTTTTGAAGGAGGAACGGAGGAGAAAGTAAAGTGGATTACATAATACTGTCTGTTACGATTCTGGCGATTGGAATAGTCGGCTTGGTTACAAAGCATGACTTGATAAAAATGCTGATTGCCATAGAAATGATTACTGCGGCAGCAACAATGAATTTTGTCGTTTTCGGTTCATTAATGGAAGACTCCTTAGGTCAAGCTTTCTCGATAATTGCTCTATCTGTTGATGCATGCGTAACTGCTGTTGCTCTTGCCCTTGCCATCGCCATCTTCAAAAAACTGAACATTCGCGATGTCAGAGAGCTGTCAGAAATAAAGGAACAGCCATCACAAGAAGAAAATCAAATGGTAGAGGAAAACTAACATGTTGATTCCAGCCGAGTATGCGGCGTGGCTATGTTGGGCTGTTCCTCTTGCTGGATCATTATTCGTACCTTTAGTAGCCAAGGTTCGCCGTAGAAGAATTGGGTGGTACGCCGTTTTAATCACTTTTGTTGCCGTATTAAACACTGTCTCGTTGATTCCCAGCGTAATCAACGCTCATGGTGAAGCGCAACTGTATTCTATACCTTGGATGCAGGCTGTGAACATCAACCTCAGCGTCCTCGTAGACCCATTAAGCACATTGATGGCGAACGTTGCAGCCTGTATTGGATTGCTGATCATGATTTACTCAGTAAGCTATATGCAAAAAGAAAAAGCAACACCCAGATTCTTTTTCTTCATGCTCCTTTTCGTCGGCGGAATGGTTGGTTTAGTTATGGCAAACAATCTTCTCCAGATGTACATGTTCTGGGAAACCGTTGGACTGTGCTCCTATGCTCTCATCGGATTTTGGTACAATAGACCTGACGCAGCGAAGGCAGGCATGAAAGCCTTCATTGTAACCCGAATCGGCGACATTTTTCTCCTGCTTGGAATACTGTTACTCTACGTGAACACGGGAACCTTCGATTTTCTTGAAATAAAATCTATTTTGGCGACTGGAGCCGCTTCAGTTCCAATGTTTGCAGTGGCAACATTAATGTTAATTGGGGCTATCGGCAAATCTGCCCAAGTTCCTTTGCATGTATGGCTTCCAGATGCCATGGAGGGACCATCACCTGTGAGCGCCCTCATCCATGGTGCAACAATGGTTAAGGCAGGAATCTATCTTGTGGCAAGAATCTACATCCTCTTTTTCCTAGTCCAACCATGGTTAACCACCATTACTTATGTCGGAGGAATCACAGCTTTCCTCGCTGCAACCATGGCATTAACCAGCTCAGACCTGAAAC
>Ga0315555_1002629_pt1 | contig 12572 bp, 12 predicted proteins | sample SalMarSW160380MG_FD_202113 | JGI IMG/M metagenome (GOLD analysis project Ga0315555, IMG submission 202113) | Salt marsh sediment microbial communities from the Plum Island Ecosystem LTER, Massachusetts, United States - Salt Marsh Sediment SW1603-80 ...
TTCAACTCATCTGTTCCCAGTAGAGCATTCGCCTCCGTCTCATTCAAGAAGAGGACTTCTGCCTGTCTGGCAAGAGAGAGCAATGCTTCCAGATTTGGGCCTATCAAAATCCCTGGGTCCCACAACACGGGGACAGCACGCCGCTTTGCCAGGTGAATTAGCTCTACAGCCACTTCTAAAGGGGGGTCGGTGAGGACGATGCCTCGACATTCTTGTAGTTGCTGCTTAACCTGCACTTTATTCAGGTGTTCCAGACAAAGCCTGGCATTCGCCCCCAGATGACTGGCAATAACATTCTCTCCCGTTTGGTCAACCAGGATATAAGCCTGCCCCGACTCCTCTCTTTTAATGTGCTGAATTCCCTCGGTGATTACTCCCTCGTCCTCCAAGGCGGCAATTTGTTGGCGAGCAATGTCATCCCTCCCCAGAGCGCCTATCAGAGCAACCTCTTTAGCCCCCAAAATCCGTGCTGCCGCCACAGCAATGTTACCCCCTGTCCCTCCAGATACACGGGTGATGTGTTTTATGGTAACTTCTTCACCGGGCACAGGCAGCTGCTCTACGAAGCAACTAATATCCCAGTTTATGGCGCCACATACTACCAAGTTGGCCATCTTACTCCTCCAATATGCGCGATAGAAATAACTTTAGAAAGCGAGGCCCGTCCACGGCAGAGGCCACGTGTATTAACTGAGAGCTGCCAGAGGACAAAATACGAGTAACTCCTCTATCCCAGTCATTTCCTTCGACTACTTCTACCCTTGCCGATGTAAAATCGAGCAAAGAAGCGTCCAGCAATACTGCCAAAGCTAACGGGTCATGCATTCTACAGCATCCGTGGTATTTTACCTCGTATTCTACCAGTTGGGCTACCAGATGTGCATCTGGTGTACGCTTGGTCTTAATCTGCTCTAGATGCTGGCTATTCAGGCAAGCCGCAGGGTCCATAGATACATCCAACCCCACAGCAAAGATGTCCGCCCCAGAGTTGAATACTATATGAGCAGCCTCAGGGTCCTGCCAGATATTGAACTCAGCAAAGGGAGTTTGATTCCCTTTGCCGTAGGGTGTAAGACTATAAGCACCTCCCATGAGAACCAGCCCGGCTAAAAGTTCAGGCAGTTCGGGATGAAGCTCAAAAGCATAAGCCACATTGGTTAGGGGTCCTGTGGCTACTAGAGTAAGCTCATCGGGAGCATCCAAAACTAGCCGGGCAAGGAAATCCCAGGCTTTTGCCGGGTAAAGTGGAGTTAAGGGCAACGGCAAGCCGCAGTTGCCCAGCCCGTCTGGGCCATGGTGGCTTAAGGCATCTTCTAAAGGGTGATTCAAAGGGTTTGCTGCCCCCATCGCTACCGGGATACTGTCTGCGTTCAGGCATTCTAATACCCGGCGAGCATTGGCGCTGGTCATCTCCACAGGAGCATTGCCTGCCACCGTGGTGATGCCCAGAACTTGGACTTCAGGCGATTTTAACGCCAGAATTAAAGCCAGGGCATCATCGACGCCGGGGTCCATATCCCAAACTACTTTCTGCATCGGATACTACGGGATACACTATCATAAATTTCGGAGGAGCATAAGTATAAACAGAATAGCAGAAACAATTATGGTCAACCGCAGAATTTAAGCTTTCAGGGATTTGTGGTATGGAATTAGACCCCCGGCTTCCACCATGTCTATAAACCACGATGGAATTATCAGGTGAAACTCAAACTCCTTGCCCGTATTGAGGTTCTTGATAGTCCCTTGCCTCAGATTAATCACTATCTCATGCCCGGTCTCAAATTCAGCGGAAATTCCCGGCAAATCTATGGCCGGGCAGCCAAGGTTCCAGAAGTTCCTGAAGAATATTCTGTGGATTGAGTCGGCAACCACAGCCTGGACACCCTTAAACTTCAAAGTTTCCGCAGCCTGCTGCCGGCTTGAACCAATGCCAAAGTTCTCTTCGGCAACTATAATGTCCCCCTTCTCAACCTTGGTGAGAAAATCTTTGGGCACATTCTCACGATGCCCGACATCGCTTAGCCCGCTTCTTGCGATGAACTCTTGATATTGGCTCTTGCTCGTTTCATCGCCACCCATGATGAACCTTCCGGCAAAGAGTTCATCGGTGTCAACATCCTTACCAAACTTCCAGACTCGGCCTTTGAGTTCCATCTATGCCTCCCGGAAAAACTCCCGTGGGTCACTTATTTTGCCCTTCAACGCCGAGGCTGCCACGGTCGCTGGTGATGCCAGATATATTTTGGCCGTCACATCTCCTACCCGGCCTTGAAAGTTACGATTTGCCGTACTTATACAAACCTCGCCCGGTCCCAGTATGCCCATATGCGCTTCCATACACGGACCACAGGTGGGGGGACCGACCACAGCCCCAGCCTCCACAAATGTTGCTATTAACCCCTCTGCCAGAGCGGCTTTAAGGACTTCCTGTGAGGCTGGTATGACGATAACCTTGGTAAACTTATCCACCTTCCGACCTTTGAGTATTCTGGCAGCAATCCTGAGGTCTTCCAGGCGTCCATTAGTGCATGTGCCTATGAACGCTTGGTCGATTCTGGTTCCCTCAACCTCGGTAACTCCCACAGCATTGGACGGCTTTGGGGGCACGGCAACCATGGGCTCCTTAATATCATCAGCGTGAAACTCCAGTGTCTCCGCATACTCTGCATCCCTGTCGCTCTGAATAAGCTCGAAGGAGTGGTCGGTTCTTGCCCTGATAAAATCCACTACCTTCTGGTCAGGCTCGATGATACCATTAGTGGCACCTGACTCTATTGCCATATTGGTTAATACCATGCGACTCGCGATGCTCATTTGCCTTATGGTCGAGCCCGTATATTGAAGAGACTTAAACATAGCACCGCTTACCCCTAATCTCTTCAGTATGAAAAGCATCAAATCCTTCGATGCGATTGGAGGCCGCAGCGTGCCCTCAACATTTATCCTGATAGTCCCCGGGACCCGCTCCCATAACCTTCCCGTTTTGAAGACCACAGCCATCTCATCAACACCAATCCCGGTAGCAAAAGCCCCAACCACACCCGATGTCGTGGTATGACTGTCCACACCAACAAGAGTGGTTCCCGGCAGCACATGACCTTTCTCGACAAGCACCTGGTGGGCTATACCCCCCTTGCCAACTTCATAGTAGTTTTCTATACCCTGTTCGAGGACAAATTTCTTGATATTAAGACACTTTTTGGCAGTATCGATGTCCTTGTTGGGCACATAGTGGTCCAGCACCACTACAATTCTCGCAGGATCCCAGACCTTTTCAACACCTAGCTCCCTGAACTTGGCAATCGTATGCGCACCTAACGCATCGTGTATCATGGCTAGGTCTACAGAAACCTCGACAAGCTCGTCCGGCCTGACAACTTTCTTGCCAGCTTTTTTAGCTAATATCTTCTCTACAAGAGTCATATTCGTCTCCCGTTTTGGAGATGCTTATCTTATCTGATTCACCCAGGTTGCCGCAAATGCTATCGGGCAGCAGTCACCTTTGCATCAAGAGGCGCGACATGATATTTTTGAGCCAGTGGCTATTGAAGAAGTCATTGAGCTTTTAGAACAGGAATATGGCCCTCGCAAGTGGCAGCCAGACAGGGATCCTATTGATGTGCTCATAGGAACCATACTGTCTCAAAATACCTCGGATGCAAATTCGGGAAGAGCTTTTGCCTCTCTTAAAGCTAGCTTCGATAGCTGGAAAGCCGTAGCTTCGGCTCCAGCAGAGCATATCGCTCAGGTCATTAAGTCCGGGGGATTGTCCCAAATCAAGGCCGTTAGGATCAAACAGGCACTCGAGCAAATTGAAAAGGAACAGGGTCGTATCAGCCTTGATTCCCTCAAATCGATGAACATGGCTGAAGCCGAAGACTACTTAATGCGTCTGCCTGGGGTAGGACATAAAACAGCTAGCTGTGTGCTACTTTTTTCCCTGGGGAAGCCATCCCTGCCCGTGGATACCCATATTTTCCGGGTAGCCAAACGATTGGGACTGATTGATCCCAGAATGTCCATAGAGAAGGCGCATAGCTCGCTTCAAGAGCAAATTCCACCCTCAAAGGTATATCAATTCCACATCCATATGATAGAGCACGGCAGGCGGATATGCCACGCTCGGCGGCCTCGATGCAACAGGTGCATTTTGAGAAGCGTTTGCCCCAGCTCGCTTTACTAATCTAGCCTGGCTAGTAAGTGATATAATGGTTGATATGGCGCAAATACTAAAGAGCAAAAATCTGGCTACTAAGTTTCAGATAATGGTGGAAATAGCAGCACATCAGCCTAACATACAGCAGAAAGACATCGCCCCAAGATTGGGCATCACTTCGCAGGCGGTCTCCGAGTACGTGAAGGAATTGATAAAGGACGGCTGGCTGAGCTCCGAGGGTCGCTCCCGATATAAGGTAACCAAGGAGGGCGTAGATTGGATTTTGCAAATGTCCCGGCAGCTACATAGTTACGCCTGGGTTGTGAGCAAAGTCGTGGCTGATATATCAACTACCACTGCTATAGCTGATAGCGACTTATCCGTTGGTCAACCAGCGTCGTTATATATGAAGGACGGCTTGCTCTTCGCCTCCGATACCATAAGTGATAAAGGGGCTAAAGGAACAGCCGTAACCAAGGCTAAAAAAGGACAAGATGTCGGCATTCGCAACGTTGAAGGGGTAATAAAACTTGAGCCAGCTAAAGTAATGATAGGCAAAGTACCCAATGTACAGGGTGGAGGTTCCAGGAGCACCGACCTTGTCCAATTGGAAAGGGAGGTAAAGGAAGCGAGGCTGGTGGGAGCAATGGGCACGGAAGCCCTGGTAGCATTGACGCAGATAGGTATAAAGCCTGATTACGTTCATGGCGTCCGGGAAGCAGCCATAGAGGCAGCTTACTGTGCCCTACCCTTCCTGGTTGTCTGCAGTGAGGACAAGGTTTCAATTTTGGTGCAGAGATTGGAAGAGGAGAACCTGGGCTACCAGATTATTGACTTACGTCAAAATTTCCCCAAGGCGTCCACTGGTTAGACGTCTGTCATTGTGCGGCATCCCCCTTTCCTGTCATTGCGAGGCTGACTTCGTCAGCCGAAGCAATCTCGTGGAGAGCCATGAGATCGCCACGCTTCGCTCGCAATGACAAAAACGTAAAGGGGCTCGCAATGACCTTCGTGTGACGATTCGGCAAATCACGATAATTGCCAGCGAAAAGCCTTGACATCCATTTTGTGGCATTTTATAATAGGGCTTAATCAACCGCACTTGTATAAAATAAAGTAATTTTGTGTAGACGGAGGTAAAAATGAGTCGCATTAAAAGATTCTGTAAGCAAATCTTTACTCGAGGTACAAGCTGGTTCTTAATGGCGCTCTTGAGCATAGCGCTTATCCTGACAGCCTGCACCCCTACTGAGCAGACACCAACACAATATATAGTTGATGACCTGGGAAGACTGGTAGCCATTAACGGAACACCCCAGAGAATCATCTCCCTGGCTCCCTCCAATACCGAGATTTTGTTTGCCCTGAGTCTGGGAGATAAAGTGGTGGGAGTTACTGATTTGTGCAATTATCCTCCGGAAGCTCTGAACAAGACAAAAGTAGGGGGATATTACGGACCAGATATAGAAAAGATAATTGCTCTACAGCCTGATTTAATATTGGCCACTGATTTTCACAGATTTGAGCTTATTCCTACCTTGGAAGAGCAAGGGTTTACAGTATTTGCTGTGGCGCCACAAACTCTAGATGATGTACTGAAAAGCATTCAGAAAGTAGGAAAGGTAACTGGAAAAGAAGAGGAAGCTACCGAGCTGGTGAACGACATGCAAAGTAAAATTGAAGAAATACAAGAATTGACCCAAGGGCTCGGGGAAAGACCACAGCTCTTTTATGTCACTTGGCATAACCCAATATGGACTGTTGGTAGGAACACCTGGATTGACGATCTGATTTGGATAGCAGGTGGGAACAATACCTTCTCTCAGTACTTCGAGAGTGGTGCTATGGTCGAAATTGAATGGGTCCTCTTCTGCAACCCAGAAGTGATTATCACAAGCTCATGGCCAGACGTATATGAGTGGGCAATGAACTCAACTGAACTTGAGGTTACCGCCGCCAGACAAAGCGGCAGAATCTATCAATCCAATGATGACTTAGTTCAACGCCCAGGTCCCAGACTTGTCAAGGGCTTAGAGTGGTTTGCTCATTTCATTCACCCCGATGTATTTCCTGAGGAGCCTGAGGATTAGCTAAGTGAAGGTTTTTTCCTCCTGGAGCGGGGGTAAGGAATGTGCCCTGGCGACGTATAAGGCAATTTCCCAGGGGCACGAAGTACTATATCTGCTTAACTTTATCTCCGAAGATGGTGAGAGGTCGAGGTCCCACGGGACTAAAGCCAGTGTTTTAGCTTTGCAAGCAGAAGCCATCGGCATCCCTCTCATCCAGGTGAAGACGTCATGGGAAAATTATGAAGAGAACTTTAAGAAGGCTGTCAGGGAACTCCAGGATAAAGGCATCGAAGGGGGCGTGTTCGGCGATATGGATTTAGAAGAGCATCGAGAATGGGTGGAGAGGGTATGTAGCGAGGTCGGGATAAAGGCGTTTTTGCCCCTCTGGGGGATAAAGGCAGAGGAGCTAATTGAGGAATTCCTTAAATTGGAATTCAAAGCTATAGTGGTCGCCACCAGATTAGAGGAGAATCTCCTGGGAAAAGTTCTAGATAAAGCCCTTGTAAGGCAAATCAGCAAACTTGGCTCCCATCCCTGTGGTGAAAATGGCGAATATCACACCTTCGTCACCGATGGGCCTATTTTCAGGAAGGCACTCAAGGTTACTAAGGGTGAAAGAAAAAGAAAAGACAACATATGGTTCTGGGAAATCTCGGCTGAGTTACAATAAAGAGGGACTGAGATGAAAGAGAAAGGCTTAATTCAGGTTTATACCGGGGCCGGCAAAGGAAAGTCCACTGCCGCTATTGGCCAGGCAGCTCGCGCAGCCGGGCATGGTTTTAAGGTCGGCTTAGTCGCTTTTTTTAAAGACCCTGAGGCATTCGGGTATGGTGAATATAAATCCCTGGAAAAGCTGGGGATAAAGACTTTCCTTTTCGCTAAGAAACATCCTCACTTCTACAAGAAACTGAATCCTGACGATGTCTGCCAGGAATGTTCCAGGGGGCTGGAATTTATTAAAAAGCTTTTCCAGGACCAATCCTGGGATATGCTGGTCCTGGACGAGATAAACATTGCCGTGCGCGACGGCTTTCTGAAAGAAGAAGAGGTTCTTTCTATTTTGGAGACAAAACCAGAAAAGTTAGAGCTTGTCATAACCGGTCGGGGCGCCACAGAAAAGATTATAGAAAAAGCAGATTTGGTCAGCGAGGTGAGGGAAGTGAAGCATCCTTATAGTCAAGGAATAAAAAGCAGGGAAGGCATTGAATACTAAACCAGACTTTAACGATGGCAAGTACTGTATCTGAGGTATTTAGTGAGCCCGTTATCCCTTATGCCATTCGCTGGCAAAGTAGAGTTTATTCATTACTAGGGCTCGCTGCACTGCTGGTAGTGGTAGTCGTGTTTGCCACTACTTTGGGAAGTGTTCCTATACCCTTTACCACTACTTTTCAAGTCCTTCTCTCTCAACTGCCCTTCGTGCATATTACCCCTGCTTCTCCCGAAGTTTTCGGAGCGCCGTTGAGCCTGGAAATCCTGAAAACGATAATCATTGATATCCGGCTGCCACGTATCTTTCTGGCCGGTTTAGTGGGAGCAGCCCTAGCAGTAGCCGGAGCTACTTATCAAGGACTGTTTCGTAATCCTCTGGCCGACCCCTATCTTTTAGGTGTGGCCTCCGGAGCTGGACTGGGGGCGACCATCGCCATGCTTACTCCTTTCACATTAGCATGGATGGCTTTTGGGGCTGTGCCATTATTTGCCTTTATTGGTGCTGTAGGCGCCGTGGCTGTGGTCTATTTGCTGGCTCGTGTTGGCAAGACCTTGCCCGCCACCACGCTTATCCTGGCTGGAGTAGCTCTCAGTGCTTTTCTGGCCTCCATCACCTCCTATCTCATGACCATTTCCGGTGAAGAACTACATGGGATTGTATTTTGGCTGCTGGGTGGACTTTACCTGACTAAATGGTCTGAGGTGTGGACGGTCCTCCCTTGTGTATTAGCGGGCCTTGCAGTCATCTGGATTCACGCCCGACCGCTCAATGTAATGCAGCTTGACGAAGAGCAGGCCCAACAACTGGGCATCAATGTGGAAAGAGTCAAACTCATATTACTGGCTGCTGCTACCCTCATTACCTCCTCAGCGATTTGCTTCACTGGCCTTATCGGTTTCGTCGGCATACTCATCCCTCATGCAGTAAGGCTTATCTGGGGGCCGGACTACCGATTTTTGCTCCCTCTATCCACGCTGGTTGGTGCCATCTTCCTCATTCTGGCCGATACTTTAGCCCGTACCATAATTCCTCCTACGGAGATTCCGGTAGGAATAATTACTGCTCTCTGTGGAGCACCTTTCTTTCTTTATCTATTGCGGAGAAGGAAGGGACTCGCTTTCTTCTGAAAGGACAAGACACCATGATTGAACTGGATAATGTCAGCCTGGGCTATAACCATCGAGCCATCTTGCATAATGTAAGTATGAAGGCTGGGCCCGGCCAGATACTGGGGCTGGTTGGTCCCAATGGCTCAGGGAAGTCAACATTAATCAAGGGAATGGCCCGGGTAATTGACCTATTCTCCGGGCGTATCTTAATTGACGGCCGCGATATAAGAACCATTAAGCGAGACGAACTGGCTCGCCTTGTTGCCACGGTGCCGCAAAGCCCCAACTTACCCGGGGCTTTCACAGCTTTTGAAGTGGTGCTTATGGGACGGACGCCTCACCTCGGGCTTCTTCGCTACGAGGGAGGAAAGGACCTGGCCATCGCCTGGCAAGCCATGGAGGCCACGCATACCCAGTCCTTCGCTGAGCGCAGAGTAAGTGAGCTCTCAGGAGGAGAGAGACAGAGGCTTATTATCGCTCGGGCACTAACCCAACAGCCAAGGGCGATGCTCCTTGACGAGCCAACTGCCAATCTGGATATAAACCATCAGGTCGAGATTCTCAATTTGGTCAAGAGCCTTTGCCTGGAGCAAAGTTTGACCGTCATCATTGCTTTACATGATTTGAACTTAGCTGCTCAATACTGCGATTGGATGATCATGCTAAATGGAGGGAAAGTTTACGCCGAAGGCACGCCCCTCGACATACTCACAGCGCCGAATATCAAGAAAGTTTACGGAGCCGAAGTATGTGTTTATCCCCACCCCATTAATAAGCTCCCCACCACCCTTATCACGGCAGGCGGCAAATAGCGACGAGAAAACTGCACAATCCCTCAGAGTGTGCAATCTCCAAAAAGGCCTAGTGCGTTTCTGAGAACTGCTGCGCCATCTCAATAACGACATGTACGCGAACTAGCAAATCTTTAATCATTCCAGAAATCGAGTCACGGTCGTCACTCTGAGGCAATACCATATCTAAATATTCCTCACATGCGTTGCAACTCAGCAAAGCAGCTATGAGTATTATTTCTGGCTGTAGAGCAGCCCACCCGCCACGTGGTGAGAATCCCTCACCATCGCGGTCTATGTGGTACATTAGCAGGTCTTGCCAGTTACCATGTACTACATGGCTCGGAAGACCAAAAATGCCCAAATAAGCATCCTCCATGCCTATTGCACTAGCCCTATCAAATAAGGTTCCACTCCACCCCTTTTGTTTTGTTCTCTTAGCATTGCTTAGAACTGAACCAGAGTCTTTGAATGACTGGAGTATAGATTTTCGCATTTGTTTTTCTATCGGCAACTCCTCCCCTCTTGACTGAACATTGCGGTCAATCACATCCAACAGTCGCTTCTCTTCTTCCAATGAGTATTCGATGTATTCTTCATATATGTTTTCCGACTCTTTACCTTTTATTAAGAGATATTTAAGATTAATCACAGTTTCTGCCAGACAGCGAAATAGGATATGCGCTATTTCCATCCTCTGCTTCTCAGTTGCATCTATAATTCCAAGTTGTAGCTTTGTGAGCCGAACCATCAGACCACACGAAATCGCCTCATTCCTCGTCCACGTCCTCGCTTTATTCAGATTGTCCAATGGATGGGCAAAAGCAAGCAGTGTCGTAATTCTAGCGGCTTCTTTTAGTAGTTCCACTCCGACAGAGACATACTGCTCCTGACACTGAAACTTTTTGAGCTCTTGTAAATCGACTTTGGTCTTCTCAAGATTGAAATCCTTGATTTCGAGAAATTCTTCCATCGCGTCTTCTCGAATGTGCCAGCAATCATACAGCTTCATTTTACATTATAGCATGCCTTTATATGGCGATATTAACTCTTAGCTCCAAGCAATCTGCCCATACGAGCGCACATGCAGCCTCACCTCAGCAATCTACTTAAAGAATAGACCTGCCGCTTGGCCCTTACTTCCCATAGTAATAAGTGCTTAGGTAATCCTTAATTTGTTTAAGGTTAATTGCCTTGCGGCGCATAGCACACAACTGAGCGCAGTGGAACACGAAATCTAATTGAACAAAAAGCCATTTTCTATCTTCAAGGCTTGCTTCCTTGTTTCAGTTTCAAGTTGTTTCGGCATTGATTTCCCCGTCAACTACGGCTACAATATTGCTTACACGCTGTTCCATCTAATGTTCTCAGTTGTCTGAAGTCATGACCGATCAACGAAAAACACTCAAAGACGAAATAAAGGAAATTCGTAGGAGCCGGAGCGTATCTCCCGAAGATTTCGAGATGATGACTGGTATTCCACTTGAAGTCGCTAAGAAACTAAAAGATGGCGACAAGTTCATAGAGCGGTTCAAGCTCTCATATACCCCCCACAGCTTGAGGATTCTGGCAGGAACGGTGACCGAACTCATAGAAATCATTGACCACTTTCTTAGTGTCCTAGGGGAGAAGAAGCTTGGATTCGGTGGGTTGGCGAGAGGCGCAGAACTGCGTGCGAAGTTTGAATTCTCTGCGTACCTGCTTTTTGTCCTGGATGTCTTTGCGACCCAGCATCAAACCCACGAATCAAGACTAGAGATATTCTACGTTGTTAGCAATGAGGTGCTAGAAGCTCTGCAACAGATATCACCAGAATATCAAGAGTCAGAATTCAACAAAGACCTTGACAAGAGAATGGATCAGTACGGTGCTTTTATTAGAGAACCGGACACCATATTCAAGGTTCCCCCTGATGTAAGTGTTTGGGGGCTGCTACAAGAAAACCTGACCAAAGCTGTTGCTAAGGGTGGATTCGAAAAAAAAGAGATAGGCAAGGGAGAATTGACTGATTTCCTTCTAGGCAAAAAACGCATGACAGACAAAAACAAACCTCTGGACATCGTTTCTGTTGCTTATGGAGCGACTTGTCATCGAGCAGCAGAACGTTACCGCTTCATTATTGTTGAGTTGTTTACTGCGACCGAGGATATTAGACATTTAAGCGTAAACGACCTGGACAGAATCCTCAAAGAAGCGACAGCTAAAATCGCAAGATTGGACGAAGAAGACAGAAACACAGAATCATGAACGAATCTCTCCAGACATTCATTTCTCTCCCTGGTCTGCTCGGCGTTGGATAAGCCAGCGGGTAGGCGAACTTCATAACAGGGGGCGGGAAAAACCGCAGGTGCGGCAATGGTACATGCCCATGCCTGCTCCGCAGCAGGGACAGCTAATTTCATCATTCCCGGCCTTAGGAATTTTCCCCACAACCTCGTTATATATACGCCAGTAAAAGAAGTGCTCTTTGTTTATGAACTTTATGTCAACTTCTTTTCTTGCTGATTGGATTTCTCCGTCTGTGACCATACTATTTATTATTTCGTGCAGCTTGGTGGAGCCTGAGCCGTATTCTATGGCCTCCTTTCTCCGCCACACTATCTCCGCTGGAATCAAATTCTCAAAGCATTTTCTCAGGATATACTTCCCTACCCCATCTTTGACCTTGAGTTCCGAGCTTATTTCCAAGGCAAAGCGAACGAAATCCTCATCGAGGAAGGGCTGCCTTACTTCAACGTCCAAAGCCCTGCCAAGATAGCCGGATGAGAAGTGCCAGTTTTGTGAAAGTCTTCTTATATATCTTTCCAGGTCTTTGGGAGGAAGCTCCGCCATATAAGAGTAGCCGGCGAAAAGCTCATCGACTCCGTCACCGGTCATGACGGAACTAATCCCACTTTCTCTAGCCAGTTTTAGGGCAAAATATATGGAAAGGTCATTGGGCATGGCGAGGTCAAAGGTTTTCAATATTTTTATAACCTCGGGAAGTGTGGCAAGCGCCTCTTCCGTAGTGAATTCCATTTTCTTATGCTGTATTCCCAGGAGCTTCGCAATCTTCTCTGAATAGACAAGGTCAGCTGCCGGGGAGTCTTTCAACGCCACTGTGAAGCCTGTGCTCGGCCTGGCTACAAAAGCCAAAATGCTCGTATCGAGCCCTCCTGATAGGAGTATGCCATCGGCTCGGCTTCTTTCCACAGCTTTCTTCAGCTTATTCCTCAAATGCTCATGAATGTC
>Ga0315555_1002630_pt1 | contig 12572 bp, 8 predicted proteins | sample SalMarSW160380MG_FD_202113 | JGI IMG/M metagenome (GOLD analysis project Ga0315555, IMG submission 202113) | Salt marsh sediment microbial communities from the Plum Island Ecosystem LTER, Massachusetts, United States - Salt Marsh Sediment SW1603-80 ...
CGGCTTTGTGGTCAGCCTGTTATGGTCGTTCATTAACCCGGTTCACGAAAGACAGATAAGAAGCATTATTGAGGAGGAATTCCCGGAAGTCTACCTGGGTAATATGCCCATCATACTATCGTCTGAGATATCGCCCAAAGAGGGCGAATATATCAGGACAATGACGGCGATAGTCAATGCCTACATCCATGTGGGGTTTGTCGAGCAGATATCCGCTCTATGCAGTGACCTGCTTGACCACGGCTATAAAAGGCCGCTTCTCCTCTCCGACAACGTCGGCGGTTGCGCCAAAGTGGCCAGAACCAGGGCGATTGCTACCTATGGCGCCAGCCCCGTCAGCGGACTCTGCGGCGCAGCCCGCCTGTGCAGCGGTGTCGGCCTTCCGAACGTCGTCTTCTGCGATACCGGCGGTACCAGCTTTGACATCGGACTCATTACTGACGGCAGTATTACCCACTATGACCTGTATCCCACGGTTGACCGGTGGCGAACTCAGTTAACAGCGATAAAGATAGCGTCAATCGGCGCCGGCGGCGGTTCAATAGCCTGGTTGAATCCTTTGCTGGGCAATCGCCTTGAGGTCGGGCCCGCCAGCGCGAAGTCCATGCCCGGCCCGGCATGCTATGACCTGGGAGGCGAAAATGCCACCGCTACCGATGCTGACGTTGTTCTGGGCTACGTAAATCCGGATTACTTCCTGGGCGGCAAATTCAAGCTGAATAAAGAGAAGGCGGTAAAGGCCTTGAAAGAGCTGGGGGGAAAGACCGGATGGGACGAAATGACCACAGCCATGATGATTAAGAAGGTGATTGACGCCAAGATGGGGCAGGAGATATTCAAAGAGGTAGCCCTTAAAGGATACGAACCTTCAGAGTTCACCGTTTTCGCTGGCGGCGGCGCTGGCCCCGGACACTGCTGTAGTGTTGCCGTTGCCGCCGATATGAGTAAAATCATCGTCCCACCGATGTCTTCCGTAGCAGGAGCCTACGGAGCGTCCACGCTGGACGTTATCCATAGCTACGAGAAGTCAAAAAACACTAGGCTGTTCGACTACGCCAAGGGGGCTTATTTTTCTGACTTCGACATCTTTAACTCCATTGTTAATGAGCTTAGAGAACTCGCCGTCAGGGATATCATACTCGAAGGATTTAAAGAGGAGCAGGCGACTTTCCGGCTGGAACTTGAGATGAGATACGGTATGCAGTGGCGCTATACACCCATTGAGTCTCCTCTCCTGTTTATCAACAGCACCGAAGACGTGAAAAAGGTCTGTGACCGCTTTACAGAAGAGTTCAGCCGGATGTACAGCGCTGAAGCCGCCTTTCCCCAGGGAGGCGTGGAAATCGAGACATACCGTCTCTTCGTACATCTGCCCCTGCCACACTTTACGCTGACGCAGCGTGAAGCCGTCGGGGAAAAAACCACCAAAGCTGCTCTCAAGGGGCAGAGAGAAGCCTACTGGGAAAAACTCGGTGGATTTAAGAACACAAATATATACCAGTGGGACCTGCTGAGAGCCGGGAATATAATAGAGGGCCCGGCGGTGATAGAATCTGACAACACCACGGTTGTTATTGAGCCAGACTGGACATTCACGATGGCCCCGGAACTCTACGGAATGATTACGTACAATCAATAGCTTAACTCAGGATTTGAATAACGAAGAGGAGGAAGGAAATGCCAGGTGCGATAGATTATGAAATAGGCAAAAGATTGCATCCAGAGCCTCCGACGGAGGAAGAGCTCGAATATATGAAGGACATAGAACCCACTTCAGCGGGTATTTTCCTCCATAAGCTGCTTACAATAGCCTCCGAGGGTAATGAGACCCTCGTAAAGCTCGGTGCCAGTACGGGATGTCGCTGGGGAGATACGTCCTGTGCCATTTATACCCGCCAAGGCGACAGCGCCGTCTGTGCATCGGGTCTGTATTTTCACTCCGTGCTGGGCTCAACGGATGTCAAATATATCATGAAGTACTGGTTGAACGAGCCAAGCGTCGGCGTCAGGCCGGGAGACGCATTCTTCTGTAACATGCCCTACATCCGCGGTACACATCCTCCAGACATGGGCATTTATGCACCCATATTTTATAAAGATAAGCTTGTATGCTGGATTGGAGCCGTGGTCCATACCGGTGAATGCGGCGCCTGCGAACCCGGCGGTATGCCCACCGGCTCAAGGAGCATGTACGAGGAGGGAATACAGGTTCCCGCCCTGAAAATAGCTGAGAACTACAGACTAAAAGAAGACGTTATCAATTATTTTAACCACATGGTACGAGACCCCCGGGCCATGACCCTGGACATCAAGGCAAGAATGGCCTGCTTAAGAGTAGTGGAGAAACGGCTGCTACCTGTTATTGAAAAGGTGACGCCCGAGTATATGACCGGGATTTTGAGATATGTCATCAGAATTACGGGCGAAGCAGCCCGGATGCGCATCAGCCAGTGGAATGAAGGGAAGTACAGCTTTGTACAGTTTATTGACGCCGTCGGTATATTGCAGCGACTGACCAAAGTTGCCGTCACGCTGGAGAAGAAAGGCGACCACCTGTACTTCGATTTCGAAGGTACTTCACCGGAGGTCTTTGACCGCGTGGCCAATTCGCCGGGAACGGGCGTCGTCGGCGTCAACACAGTTTACCTGCTGGGGCACCTGTTCTATGATTTACCACATAATTCCGGTATACTGGAGCCAATGTCTTTCAAGATGCCACAGGGCACTATCGTCAATGCCAGCCGCGAGTCTCCTAAGGCCGGTTGCGCCTACGTCCACGAGGCAGGTTCTCTAGCCGTGCAGTACGTGCTCCAGAACGCGATTTATACCGCCAGCCCGGACCGGACTGAATGCGCCGGTAACCGTGGTTTCGATACCCTATCTTACGGTGGCATCAACCAGTACGGAGAGCCGTTTGCCGATGCGGGAGCCGAGATGAATGGCATCGGATTTGGCGCCAGAAGCTATAAAGACGGTGTGGACGTGGCCGGGGCGTACTTTGCCCCGATGACCTCCGAACCGGGAGAGGTCGAAAGCCTGGAATCACACCTGCCGTTCCTCTACCTGTACCGCGGCTTCCATCAGGACAGTTGCGGCCACGGTAAATACCGGGGCGGCGTCGGCATGGACTACGCCGTTAAAATCCACGCCGTACCCAGTGCTGCCCTGGGTACCTGGGGATTTGGTTCCAAAATAACTCTTTCCCAGGGGCTTTTTGGCGGCTACGGCGTTCCGGCCCTGCCTTTCCTGGCTATTTCGCGTTCCAATCTAAACGATATGTTGAAAAATACAGACGCGAGCATTCCGAATTCTGCCAGGATGCTCTACCACGAACAAGCTATTAAAGGTCATTACAGATTGAGGGGTTATCCCTGCGTGGCCGAGCCTACCAAAGAAGGCGACCTGGTGGCCGGGGGCACGGGCGGTGGTGGCGGCTATGGCGACCCGATAGAGCGCGACCCGTCATTAGTGATGAAAGACCTGGAGATAGGTGCCATCTCGCACTGGGCTGCCAGGAATGTTTATAAAATTGTCTATGACGAGAAGATACTGGCGGTCGACGAAGAAAAAACACAAGCGCTACGTGAGCAGGAAAGAAAGGATAGAAAGACCAGAGGCAAGAAATACGCGGAATTTGAGAAAGAATGGTTGAAGAAGAAACCCGGTGACGAGACTTTAGAGTTTTACGGCTCGTGGCCGGCACCCAAGTACGAGGCTTTCGATTATTGGGGTTACTGGCCGGGTGTGTCAAAAAATGAATAAAATTTACCCCAGCAGCAAGGAAGCTCTGGCCGACGTCTTTAGCGGTGCCACCATACTCTGTGGAGGCTTTGGCTGTGTCGGTGGTATGCCATCAACGCTGTTCCGAACGCTGGCTGAGCTTCCGGTAAAGAACCTGACTCTCGTCGGTAATGCGCCGGTACTCGGGATGGAAGCTCAGAAGACAGCCGCCAGGACTATCCAGGTCCCGGAATCGTATGCCGATGGTTCATTGCTATTGAGAAACGGTCAGGTAAGCAAACTGATTGTTTCCGTACCAGCCATGGCTATATATCGCATGCAAGAGCCCTTCCCAATCGTCAAGGCTCTACAGGAGGGACAGGACATCGAGATTGAGCTTGTCGCTCAGGGAACCCTTGCTAAAAGGATTAGAGCCGCCAGAGAAGGTGTCCCTGCTTTCTACACCCGCACCGGTGTGGGAACGCTTCTTGAGAAGGGAAAAGAGGTCAGGCAAATTGATGGTCAGGATTACCTGCTGGAATACGCCATCAAAGCGGACTTCGCCATTATATGGGCTTATAAATCTGACCGCTACGGTAATCTCGTTTACAGAGGCACTTCCCGTACTTTCAACGCAACGATGGCAGGAGCCGCCACCGTCACCGTCGCCGAGGTGGCGGAGGTGGTCGAGCTGGGGGAAATTGACCCTGAAGCGGTGGCTACACCCGGGATATATGTTAACCGTGTCGTCAGGAGATAATGAAGGAGCAATATGAGCACGGCAAAAAACAGGCTGGATGAGCAAACCATAGCCATGCGTGTAGCCAGGGAATTCCAGGACGGGATGGTGGTTAACCTTGGCGGCGGTATACCGAGTCTGGCATGCAACTTCGTGGCTGAGGGCAGAGAGGTCCTGTTCCATACGGAGAATGGAGCTCTGGGCTACGGCGGCACGACTTCGACGGAGGAAGTAGACTGGGACCTTTTTAATGCCAGCTTCCAGCCGGTTACCCCGTTACCAGGCATGAGTTTTTTCAGCCATGACGAATCTTTCGGCATGATTACCGGCGGCCATGTTGATATCAGTGTCCTCGGGGCACTGGAGGTATCCGAGAGGGGCGACCTGGCTAATTGGGCGATAGGCAATATGGCTGACTATAATGGAGACGCCGTCGCCTGGATAAGGACGGGCAGGTTTCCCCCAGGTATCGGGGGAGCTATGGACCTGGCTGTGGGAGCCAAAAAGGTAATGGTGGCCATGATTCACACCACGAAAGACGGCAGACCGAAGATTGTTAGAGAATGCAAGTACGAGTTGACAGCCCGGCAGTGTGTATCGTTAATCTTTACCGATATGGCCGTTATCGAAGTCACACCGGCCGGACTGCTTTTAAAGGAGGTAGCCCCGGGGCTGACCCCGGATGATGTTCAGGCTGTAACCGAACCGCATCTGATTATTGACGACGATGTCAGGGAGATAGAGCTTTAGCTTAGTGGTTAAATTGAAGAAACAAACGAGGATAATGGAATGAAAACGAGAGTTCCGTTCAGGGAAGGCCTTTTTGAAGAGACTTCTGGAAAAGGGTCATTGATAGGAGCGAGGTGCCAGCAGTGCGGGCAGATAATCTTCCCGAGGAGAGAAACATGCCTGAACTGCCTGGGTCAGGACCTGGAGCCTGTACGTCTGAGCCGTAAAGGTAAACTCTACAGTTATACCATCGTGCATATGCCCAGTGAGCACTTTAAACCTCCCTATGCTATTGGCTGGATAGAACTTCCGGAGGGGATAAGGATATTCAGTCAGATTCGAGATTGGCAGGAACATCATCTGAAAACAGGGATGGACATGGAACTACACTTTGAAAAACTCTGGGATGAAGAAGACAAGGAAGTAATCGGATATGTCTTCAGGCCTTCTAAGAACGGCGGAGGGATTTAAAGGAATGAGAGAAGTAGCTATAATCGGTGTCGGCAGTACCGTTATGGGTAAATTCCCGGAGATGCTGCCATATGAACTGGGCGCGAAGGCAGCCCGGGCAGCCATACAGGATGCCGGTATATCTCCCAAGGACTTACAGTTTGCCTATTGCGCTAATCTTTATGGTGGCATGGTTATCGGGCAGGCGGCTCTGGGGGAGATAGGAAGCACTGATATTGAGCTGACCAATATTGAGAACGCCTGTACTGGCGGGGCGACGGCTATCCGGAAGGCCTGGTGGGATATTGCTTCGGGCCTTTACGATATTGGCATAGCTATCGGCGTTGAGTCCATAACTACGAGCTATATGGCCGGCAAGCTGATAACACCCGCCAGAGGTGACATTACCGGAGAACTCGGCATGAACATGGTTGCCAGATTCGCTCTAACGCAGAGAAGATACATGGACACGTTTAACGTTTCCCTGGAGCAAATCGCCAAAGTCTCAGTCAAGAACCACCATAATGGATGTATGAACCCATATTCTCAATATAAGAAGGAATTCACCATCGAAGAAGTGGTCAATTCCAGGCCTATTTGTGAGCCTATTACCCTGTTACAGTGCTGCCCTTCTACCGACGGAGCCGCCGCCGCCGTTCTAGTCCCTCTCGACCTGGCCGCGAAATACACCAGCCAGCCAGTTACCATTGCCGCTTCGGTGCTGAAAAGCGGGGACTACTCATTCCACTGGGAGGATATGACTTTTTCCGATATGACCTATAAATGTGCCAATAGCGCCTACGAAATGGCCAGCCTGGGGCCAGAAGACGTTGATGTCTGTGAACTTCACGATGCTTTCGCCGTAAATGAACTTCAGCATTATGTAGAGCTTGGTTTCTGTAAAAGAGGTGAGGAAGTCGGCCTGCTCGAGGACGGTGCCACCTCCCTGGGAGGCAGGATACCGGTAAACACCAGCGGCGGACTCCTGTCCAAGGGGCATCCTGTTAGCGCCTCAGGGGTGGCTCAAATAGCCGAACTCGTCTGGCAGCTAAGAGGCCAGGCAGGAGACCGTCAGGTCGCTAATGCCAGAGTCGGCCTGGCACACGTTATCGGCGGTGAGGTTACCGGCCTTGAGTCCGGGGCTGTTGCTGTACACATATTAAAAACATAATTTCAACGCTGTGACATCAGATTTTCGGCAATTATGAGCTCAGCCGCCCAGCGGGCTGCTTTGCCTACTACCTCAGGGCAGTGAAGGGGATCATGACCACCAGCTTCCTCAAACCTGTTCAGGTCATCCATATCAGCGAGGTAATAAGGCCTGCCGAACATTTTCGTCTGAATATTGTGGCAGAGCACCGAGCCGTATTCACGGATAAAATTTTCTCTGAGTTTCTGTATTAACTCGAAATTTTTGAACAGAACCCCGGCGAGGTCGGCAAAATCGTCTCTTTCTCTACCCAGCAAGGAACTTAATACCATGGTTGCCCCCGCATAAGCACCACAGCTACCATCAATACACGTACCACCCCCGGCGATCAGCCCGGTTGCCGCCTTGAAGACGTCGTCATTCCTTATATTAAAAGCATCCTGGATAGCTGCCACCGCGCATTGACTGCAACCCCTGTAATTCTGCTCGTACTCTTGCCCCAGTTGATAAGCCTTCTCCGCAACATTCGCCGACATTTACAATCTCCTTCCTCCCTTTTTTATGTCATGCATCCTTTAGCTGAGATTATACCATTTACTAATTCAGATAAGAAGCCTGAATGCCATAAAGCTATCAGCAGTATGGCTTGGTGGTTCGTGCCCAGAATTGCTTAATATCTTACAGTTTCTTTCAGGTCATGTTTATTGACAAATCCCTAAATCAGGCTATAATTAACTAGCCCAATATTAAAATAGTTAAGTACACACGCCATGTACGGGAAGACCAGAAATCGCATAAGAAAAATGAGCTTCTATTACCGCCGGTTCCAAAGAGCTGGCCGGAACATTAACTGATATAAGCTAAATTTATCATACTCAAATATTAAGAAAGGGGACGAAAATGGCGAAACGACTTATTCTTTACAACCTGGCGGAGCACGTGACTGATGAGGAATTCAAGGAGTATGTTACCAGTGAAAAAGGGCCACTCATCGATAGCCTGCCCTCGGTAAAAAAATACGAGCTTGTCAAGATAACGGGAGCCATGGCGGGGGAGATACCCTATCACTACGTTGGTATCGTCCATATAACCAACCTAGACGACTTCAACCAGAAAGATGCTAAAACGCAGAAATACCAGGACTTTTTTACGAAATTCAGGCCCATGGTGTCAGACATCCAAATACTATCCGGGGAAGAAATATACTAATCGGAAAAAACGCAAACAGCCTTCCAAGCACTCAAATTTTTACAGCCGTAACGATAATGAATGTTGCGGACTGACATAGAGTGATAGAAAGGAAAAACTGATGAACCTGGAACATTTATTGACCGATGAAGACCGCCAGATTCGGGAGGCCGTAAGGGATTTTACCAAAAAAGAAATCATCCCAAATGCCAAAAAACTGGAAGCAGATTACAGTCTGGTTGAGAAAGTCCATCAGAAACTTGTTGACATGGGAATTCAGGCGGCAGGGTATCCTGCCGAGTATGGCGGCGGAAACGGCTCCAGCACCGCCCTGGGCATAATCTGCGAAGAACTGGCCAAAGGCGATGGCGGCATAAGTCTGTCCGCAGGTATCAACTGGGGCATTATTCTTAAACCGGCTATAGTGGCCGGGAACAAGGCGGTTATGGACAGGTTTGTCCCGAGTTTCTGCAGCGGTAAGCTGGCCTACGCCTGCCTTTCCATGACCGATGAAGCCGGAGGGGCAGATTCCGAGAACCCTCTGCTACAGGGCGCCGGAATCAAGACGACCGCTAAGCTTGAAGGCGATGAATATGTCATTAACGGCAGTAAGGCCTGGCCGACCCACGGCGGGATAGCAGAATGCTACCTGACCATCTGTACCACCGATCCCGACGCAGGAGATGACGGTGTCGCTCTGATTTACGTTCCCAAGAATACCCCGGGGCTGACATTCGGCAAACCGGAGAAGAAGATGTTGTTTAAGACATCGATAAATAGTACGGTACAATATGACAACGTTCGAGTTCCCAAGGAATATAGACTCGCTGGACCCGGTATGGATGCTAATTTCTACCACTTCCTCGAATCGGGAACCGGGTGGCATTCGGCAACAATGTCCCTGGGAATCGCCGAGCGTGCTTTTGAAATCGTGCTGGACTATACCGGGACGCGCATGGGGGGATTTAAGCCGGTCAGACAGCACAGCATGGTAGCCAGTATCATCGCCGATATGGCCATTGGACTGGATATGATGAGGGCAAGCATTTACAACCTGAGTCATATGCTCGACCGTCTCGATATATATGGTCCTCCGTGGTCACCGGAGTTCATATCCAAGGCTGCCGCCACCAGGGTCTATGCCTCAGACATGTCGGTGGAAATAGTTAACAAGGGCGCCGAACTGCTCGGCTCTATGGCGATTTCAGAGGACTTCCCTTATGAGAAGTGCCTCAGGGACGCTAAGATAACCCAGTTGTGGCTCGGAGGACAGCAAATCTGTCGCTATCGCGTCGCCAGGGGTTATTATGACCTGAAGAATTGGGCTTAGCCTCCGCATTTAGACCGACATAACCGTAATTTGATAAAGGGCTTTCAAATTAACACTATTATCCTTTAGAGAGCAGGATTACGGCTGGTCTTTTTTCTCCGAGTTATCATCCCATCATCTGAATATTGTATTCAATATCTTGTATTCAATATCCCTGCTCTATTAGATGCCAAAGTCAAGGGATTGCGTTAATAACAAGAAAATGTGCTTTAGAGACAATATCCATATAACCTGTTATTAGCCGTATAGTCATAATACGAAGGGATGATAAATTCCATTGCGTAACCAGCCAGAAATAGTGCTATAATTCCCGATAGGAGTTTATCGATAGCTGTAAATTAGGATTGATATGAAAAAGGTTCATGTACCGATTATTGTCCTGATAACGCTATCGGTACTAACGTTTCTGATTATCATTCCCCTCCCTGCTTCTGCCCAGCAGCAACTTCCCGACCTGACAGTACTTGATGCGTGGCAGGCAGGTAATCAGATTAAATACGTGATTCAGAACAAAGGGCCAGGTGATATTAGCGGTGTGGTTGCTCCGGTCAGCTTCTACAACGCCCTTTTTATTGACGATAAGCTGGTAGTGCAAGACCATGTGACTCTACCCTTAGCCGCAGGGCAGCAGCTTGAACGTATTTTCGACTACCAGTATCATATGACATCACCATCAGACACGATACGGATAATCGCTGATTATCAGCAGAATATCGCAGAAGGTGACGAGCAGAACAACATCTGGGTGGCCATCTGGCAGGTGACCGAAAATCTGCCAGACCTGATTGTGGAAAGCCTTGAGTGTGGGGAAGGTAATAAGCTATCTGTAACTATTAAAAACATCGGTACAGGCCGACTTCCCGCCGGTTGGAACGCCTTGGGGCAAATTTCGGTTAATGGCCAGGCGAAAGGTACCTTTAGTTTGCAGGACCCAACGTTCGATATCAACGGGGGCATCGCCGTGGCCGGGGGGAGCGCCATTTATCTTCTCCCTTGGGAAATCTCAGAACCGGCGCTGGCGGCGTGTGCCGTTGACATTACTGATAATATTCAGGAAGCTAACGAGCAAAATAACATCAGAGAAGAGGAAGTTACACCCACGGTAATTAAACTTCCTGACTTGGTGATTGAAGAGGTCGAGTATAACCAGAAAGCAGGCAACATCAGCTGTACGGTTAAAAATATCGGTGAGGGGGATGCTGCCCCAAGTTTCACCTGCCGTCTATCCCCCAGCGAGCCGTACGTCTATGAAGATTCAGAAGTACAAGCCACCCTCAAATCTGGAGAGTCGTATGTTTTGTATTTCATAATCCCGACTCAACCTGAGGAACCCACGATAACCGTAGATATTTGCGCCGATATCTTCAATGAAGTGCAAGAGTCCAATGAGCAGAACAACTGCCTGGAGAAGACCATCGAGTACGAAGTACAGATACCCCTGCCTCTGAGTATTACCTCGAGGCCCTCGGTTACCCAGATAACCCAGAACTCGGCCGTCGTCCTTTGGACAACAAATGCGGCCAGTAATAGTGCGATAAGGTACGATTACCGCTCTGGCAAGTATGGGAATGTAGCTGAAGACCCTGCTATGGTAACCGAGCACCTTTTGGAACTGAAGGGACTTGAACCAGCCGTGACATACCACTACCGGGTAGAATCTACAGATTCCAGTGGCACCAAGGTCAATAGTCGGGATTTGATTTTCAAGACACCACCGGCCAAAGATGGCGAAAAACCATCATTATCCATCGAACTACCGGAAACGCTCTCGGGTATAACCGCTATCCGAGTTACGGCGCAGGATAATATCGGGGTAGACAGGGTAATTTTCTTATGTGATGGTAAGCCAGCGTTCACCGATTATACGGCTCCCTTCAACTGGGAGTGCGATGCATCATTGCTTGCTGAAGGAGACCACCTGTTCAGTGCCCGAGCCTTTGATATTTTCGGGAATATGGCGGAGGTGCAGCAGGGAGGTACAATCCGTCACCCGGTAATTGACCCGACAGCACCTTCTGTTGCTTTCGTCAACCCTCGCCACGGAGATGATATTGGTGGCTCAGTTCGCATAGAATCGCTTATTGAAGACATCGATGGCTACTTGCAGAAAGCAGAGATGTATATAGATGATGTTCTGGTGAGGAGCTGGGTATACACTCCTTTTTCCATGGTTCTTTCTGACGGGGAACTGGAAATCGTCCATGAGCCTCAGTTAAGCAGCCTTTCATTTACTTATCTATGGGATACCGGTGGGCTTGAATTTGATTCGACGCACCTGATAGAAGTGAAGGCGTGGGATGATTCGGATAACTACAACCATAATAGCGTACAGGTTAGAAAACCGCCCTTGGAAGCACTTTTACCTGACGTTACCTATGAACTCCCTGAAAGAGTCGCTGTTGAAGTCACCAGAAACGTGGTAGTGGGTACGAACGGAAACTGGTTTGAGGTATGGTTGAATGTAAGAAATACCGGTACTGCAACTCTGGATAATTTACAGATTAGGGACGCCTGTGTTGGCTTTCAGGCAATTGCTCTATCTCCAGACACAACTATCGATTACAATGACCTTTATAAAGAGAGCCAGATAACTATCATAACTGATATGGGAGAGTTTAATCCCGGGGAAACCTGGACTTTTCTCTATCACGTGGTGCCAGTGCTCTTCTCACCTTATAATCCTCTAGCTGATAATGAATACGTCATTGGACTCAGCCATAGCGGTTGGAATCCTCAGGTGCTGTGTATACATGAAGGAAGAACTTACCAGTTCTTTATCGAACTGCCTTATACTCCGTCGTATGAGGATTCAAATAGAGATGGCCTTAACGATTTGGATGCCGCCTTTAAAAGTGCCGACTATCTGATTGTGACTTCTGAGGTACTGCTTCGAAACCCCGACTACACTGGCGTAGATATGTTGCTGCAGAAGGCCGCAACTTTAGCCAGAGAGAAACGAGGCGTACTGGGGTACTGGTATCCCAGTCCTTCCAGCTACGATTCCTGGCGATACGCTTATACACAACTCAAGGAATACATTAGCCCCGGGACTCCTAACCCGGAAGCCCATTATTACCGGGGATACTGGGCGAGCCGACTTGGTGAGGCTTTTAGCCACCCCGATGCACAGGACGCCTATCTGCTGTTAATTGGCGAGTGGGATGTCATCCCTTCTATGACTTATAACGTTCATGGACTTGATATAAGATGGACCAGTGGCGGCCGTACAGATTATGTGACACTCAGTGATAACTATTATGCCGATA
>Ga0315555_1002631_pt1 | contig 12570 bp, 5 predicted proteins | sample SalMarSW160380MG_FD_202113 | JGI IMG/M metagenome (GOLD analysis project Ga0315555, IMG submission 202113) | Salt marsh sediment microbial communities from the Plum Island Ecosystem LTER, Massachusetts, United States - Salt Marsh Sediment SW1603-80 ...
CAGTAGAGCGCATCGCGGATGTATATGACCGCACGTGTGCCACGTCTAGCTGTCCATCCGAGGGGCCGATCGAGGTCCGCTTTGCGGAGGACATGCCACGTCTACAAGCTCCCCAGTTCCAGGATGGCGTGCTCGTCTTGCCCAGCCCCTGGCTGGCGGGCATCCCGGCCGACGGCAGCGTCGAAGCACCCTATGTGGCCGACTATGCCTACCTCATCGCCTACGAGCTGACCGCTGCGCACCTGCAGGCCGTCGTGGGCCGTCCCCTCACCCTTTTCGAGGCGGCCATGGCCGACGAATATGCTGCCTGGCAGAGCACAGGAACAGAGGGGCATGCGCCCATCGTCGACCGGCTGGTCGCGCAGCAGGGAGAGGAAGCACTGGGGACGATCCTTACCTCACTGCAGGATGTCGGGTCGCTCAACTTGTTGATGGTGCAGTGGCTGGGCCTGTCCGCCAGCGACGAGCCATCAGCCTATTTCGAGACGTTGGTCAACATCGAGCAGGAGGCGCTCGCCGCAGGACGCAAAGAGACCTTTTTCCTGCTGCAGGACGAGGCGGCACCGGGCTGGCGGTCAGCGCAGGAAGCCCTGTTCAACGCCACGCAGGCGACAGACGCATCTATCGAGCCGGCCAACGTGCAGGCCGTCGACGTTTCCGGCAACGTGGCGCGGGTGACCCTCGACCGTCCGACAGCACTTGCCGATGCGAACCCATTGGCCCCGCGCGGCCAGACCCTGTTTTTCCGGCGCGAGGGAGGCGACTGGAAGCACACCAGTCCGTGGTACGCATAGGCAGACATTGTCCTCTGGACCTATCGCTGCTATAATGACACTCATGCCGTAACTTGCGCGTCGGCTGCCCTTCCCGACCATTCGCGAGGAGAAGTCCCAGGTATGAAGCTCAGGCTCCTGATCTCGCTCCTGCTCCTTGGATTGCTCGCGCCAGGAATCGCTGCCGCGCGCGCACCTGCTCCGGCTGCACCGGCGCTGCAGCTTTCCATCACCGGCGCACGCCGCACCGAGCCGAGCGTCGCCATCCCGCTCTCCATGCCCACGCCTGCCCAGGCACCTTCCGTCTCTGCAAAGATCGAGCCCTCGCTCCTCAAAAAGCTCCTCTCGGACGACGGCGAGGGCATGCTGCGTGCGATCGTCATGATGCGCGTCCAGGCCGACCAGCCTGCGGCCGCCCTGGCGGCTGCGAACCGTGCGGCGCGCGTAACCCTTATCCGCGACGATCTACAGTCGCTGGCCGACCGGTCACAGGGCGCAGTCCGCAGCTTGCTCGCGCGTGGCCAGCAGGAAGGACAAGTGCGGGACTATGACCCGCTCTGGATCGTCAACGCCGTCGCGGTCGAGGCGCGGGCCGAGATACTGTGGGCGCTGGCCAGCCAGCCTGATGTCTCTGTCTTGCTCGAGGACCGCGTGCACGTTCTTTCCGAACCTGCGCCGGTGCTCTCCACCTCAGGGTCTGGTGAGCAGTGGAACGTGACCCGCATCGGCGCCGACCGTGTCTGGCAGTCGCTGGGCCTCACCGGGGAGGGGACCGTGGTCGCGAGCATCGACACGGGCGTCGACTGGGAGCACCCCTTGCTCAAGCCGCGCTACCGTGGCTACAGCGGCAAGCCGCTGGTCGAGCACGAGGGCAACTGGTTCTGCGCCACCGACGAGGGCTATACCTATCCGGGCGATGGATACGGGCACGGCACGCACACGACCGGCATCATGGTCGGCGAGAACGGGATCGGCGTCGCTCCCGGCGCCCAATGGATCGCGGCCAAGGTCTTTGACAATCAGGGCCGCGCCTACGATAGCTGGATCCACGCCGGGCTCGAATGGGCGCTGGCGCCTGGCGGCGACCCGGCGCTTGCGCCCGACGTGGTCAACTGCTCGTGGGGCGACCCAAGCGGGACCAACACGCGTTTTCTGCCTGACGTGCAGGCCTTGCGCGCCGCCGGCATCGTACCCGTCTTCTCTGCCGGCAACTATGGCCCGCTCGAAAGCACGATCACCGCGCCGGGCAGCTTTCGCGAATCGATCGCCGTAGGCGCAACCGACCGTGACGACTGGATCGCGCGCTTTTCCAGCCGCGGGCCTTCGCCCTGGGAAGAGATCAAGCCAGAGCTTTGCGCTCCGGGCGTAGGTATTGTCTCCACCTTGCCGGGAGGTGGGCTGGGCCAGATGAGTGGGACGTCGATGGCAGCTCCGCACGTCTCCGCCCTGACTGCACTCTTGCGCCAGGCAAATCCTGCTCTGACCGTGGATGAGCTAGAGGCCGTCATGCTCGATACGGCGCACCCGCTCGGCGGGGTACAGCCCAACAACGACTTTGGCTGGGGCCTGGCCGACGCCTATGCCGCTGCCGTCGTCGCGGGCAGCTACGGCTATCTCTCTGGCCATGTCACGGACACGGCGAGCGGGGTTCCGCTCGCCGGCTCCCTGGTACAGGCAACAGGACACGGCGGTGCACACGTCCTGTCCACGGTCGTCGACGCCTCCGGTAGCTACACGCTGGGTCTCGGTGCTGATCTGTACGATGTCACGTTCACCGCCTTTGGCTACGAGGCGCACACCGCGTACGGCGTCGAGGTCACGACCGGGGAGACGACCCCCGTCGATGCCAGCTTGCTGGCGCTTCCTGCCGGTGAGCTGGCCGGGCACGTGCGGCAGCTCGATCCGGACCAGCCACTGGCGGCCAGGGTATACGTGCCCGGTACGGACGCCGGCACCGTTTCGTCTGCTTCCGATGGCGCTTACACGCTCGCCCTCCCTGCCGGTACGCACGTCGTCCGCGTCGAGGCAGAAGGACATCGCTTCCTGACCGACACCGTGACCATCGCTGCCAACGAGACGACCGTCGCGGACTTTGCCCTCGCGAGCGCGCCTTCGATCTTGCTCATAGACAGCGGTGCCTGGTACAACGGGAGCCAGATCGCCTATTACCGTGAGGCGCTTGAGGAGTTGCACTATCTCTATGACGAGCACGACGTCGTCAACGTCGACATGCCCCCCACCGACGTGCCCACAGCCGAGACGCTTCAGCCCTACGGCGTAGTGATCTGGAGCGCCCCGCTCGATTCACCGGGCTACATCGGTGCTTCGGCCGCGATCACTGGTTTCCTCTCCAGCGGCGGCCGCCTGCTCCTCAGCGGGCAGGACGTTGCCTTCTGGGATGGCGGCGGCAGCGGCGCCACGTACGCGTCGTATCTGGAGGACTATTTCCGGGTACGCCTCGCGGCAGATGAAGCCCCCACGCGCACGCTGTTGGGAGAGGGGTCGCTTTTTGCCGGGCTGGCGATCACCCTCGGTGGTCCAGGTAGTGCTGACAACCAGGGATCGCCCGACGTGATCGCGACCAGCGACCCCGACTATAGCTCGACAGCGTGGCGCTACGAGGGCGACGGATCGGCGGCGCAAGCAGTGGGGCCGTGCTTGCCCTACCGGGCCCTGTTCTACGGCTTTGGCATCGAGGGCATCGGTAGCCCCGAGGCGCGGAGCGAGGTGCTGGCCCGCAGCATCGACTGGCTCACTGCACCGCCCGATCCCGCTGGGGTCGAGATCGTCGCCAGCACCGAGCCGCAGATTGCGCCCGCGGGCGGCTGGTTCACCCATGCCATGCGCCTGCGCAATGCGGGTGAGGTTGCCACCGATACACTCACCCTCAGTCTTCAGCCTGGCGCGTGGCCGATCGTGGAATCCCTGCCGCCTTTTCTCACCCTGGGCGCCTGTCAGTCGGCTACGCTGTCGGTGCGCGTCGAGGTACCACCCCAAGCAGGCTGGCACACCTACGATACCTTGAGCGTTACGGCCACCTCGACGCTCTCCCCAGCGCTGAGCGCCGAGGCGATGCTCTCGGCCAAGACCCCTGCCCCTTTGCTGCTCGTCGACGGGTCGCGCTTTTACCAGGTCGATGATCACTACCGTGCTGCGCTCGAAAGCGCGAGCATCGCCTATGACCTTCACCGCGTCAAGGACGTCTGGCCCATCGCGATCCCCGGCGGTGAGATGCTCGCCATGTACCCCATGGTCGCGTGGTACACGGCCTACGACTGGTACCAGCCGCTCAGCCCGGCGGAAGAGCAGCGCCTGATCGGCTACCTCGATGGAGGCGGCCGGCTCTTGCTTTCATCTCAGGACTATCTCTACTATGGGCACGACGGGACGCTGGCAGAGACCTACCTCGGCGTCCTGGCGCATGTCGAGGATCTCGAGACGACGCTCGTCTGGGGTGAGACGCCGCACCCGATCGGCTGGGGCACCGGCCCGTACGCGCTCAGCTTCAGCTACACGAACTGGAGCGATGGCCTGCGCACAGTCCCCGGCGCCGAGGTCGCCTTGCGCGGTCAGCATGGCCTCCCTGCGGCGATCACGCAGCGCGGGCCAGGTTGGCGCACGGTTTTTGCCGCCTTTCCCTTCGAGACCCTTGACGCTGGTGCAGCGCAGACCCTGATCGATCGTACGGTCGGCTGGCTTAGCTGGCTCGGCAGTTCGACCTGGCACGCCGACCGGCGCGTGATCGCCAGCGGCAGCGAGGTGACCATGACCTGCACGCTGCACAATGATGGCTGGTCCGACATTGCTTCCCATCTGGCTGCTCCCCTGCCCCCCGAGCTCGACCTGATCGAAGGATCGCTGAGCGCAGGAGCAGTCTACCATGCACCGACGCGCACCGTTGCATGGGAAGGCACGCTTGCACGGTCAGAAACCATCACGGTCAGCTTTCGCGTGCACGTTGGTGAGACCGTGTCTGCGGGCACCTCCATCTCCTTCCCGGCGACACTCGGCTATGCCGAGCACGAGATCGAGTTCGAGCTGCCCTACATCCTGCAGGTCAGTGTGCCAGATCTCTCCGCATCCACCGTCGCCGTGACGCCAAGCCAGCCTGCGCCCCTCCAGCCGCTGACCTACATGCTCCACCTGCGCAACGCGGGGCTGAGCGACACGACGGTGACCGTGAGCGGCGCCCTGCCCAAGACGGCATCGTTCGACGGCGCGATCGACAGCGGCGGGATCGGGACTGGGTACGCGATCAGCCGGACGTTGCAGTGGAGCGGGCCTGTACCCGCAGGCGGAGAGGTCGTGCTCACCTACCACGCGGTTCCAAACGATGAGACGGACTACTGGCTGATCCACGACGTGCGCATCGCCGACCAGTCCGGCGAGCGGTGGTACCTGGAGGCCCGGACACGCTTTGTTCCTTACCGGCTCTATTTCCCGTTCACCGCCAGGTGATCGGCTCAGAGTGCCCTGCCATGCGCCAAGCAAAGACCCTGGAGGTCTTCGCCAACCTTCAGGGCCTCGTCTTCTTGTCTCCTGGCACTGCACGGCCAACGCCGTCTAGTCGACGCGCGCTTGTTCTGTCGAGTCTCGCCGTCGAAGCCACCGCTCGAAGGAGGCCGGGCTTTCAGCGGATCGCTTGCCAAGCAGCAAGCCCTCAACGCCGATATCTTCATCGAGCTCGGGCCAATGGATGCCATAGCCGGCGCCACTGATCTCGTAATGGGCGCGCTCCGCCTGCGTTCCGTGTGCCAGACGCGGGTACCAGCCAATGGGCACAGAGATCGTGCGCCCGTCGTCGAGGTCAACTGACAACGTATCTTCAGTTACGGTCACATTGACAGCTCTAGGCAGTATCAGCGTGACCGCTGCAGAAAGCATCCCACTCACTTCTCAGCCTCTCCAGGTCCTCTCTTGCAACGCCCTGAATGTCCCGTAGCTCTTTCCGGCTATAGCCATGGTTATCTGCCAGCAACACCTCGGGGTCAAGCCAGAACTTGGCGCTCCTGTTCTCTCGATCTACGTGCATATGGCGTCGCTCGTCACAGTCATACGAGTAGAAGTAGAAACGGTAGGGTCCAGTTCGCAAGGCGGTTGGCATGGCTACGCAGCTCACTGGGCTGCTCCAAGTGTCCACCAAGAGCGCCCCACGAACAACTCCAGTCTGGTCTGCTTCCATCTTGTGACCATTATACTATCAAGACATGGTCCGGTCAATACGGCGCATGAGTAGCTATTGCATCCATGCCCATGGTCGAGTATACTATGTGCACGAACGACAGCCTCCCGCGGACTCTGCGACGTCCACCGGTGACCGGGGAGGTTCGTTTTTGGCCCGCTGGCGGTTGACCTGCTAGCACAAATGTGCTAACATGGAGGCCAGCGAGACGAGGAGTGTATGGCACAAGACAGCATTATCGTTCGCGGCGCCCGCGAACACAACTTGAAGAATATCGACATCGAGATCCCGCGCGACAAGCTCGTGGTGATCACCGGCCTCTCCGGATCTGGCAAGTCCAGCCTGGCCTTTGACACGATCTATGCCGAAGGGCAGCGGCGCTACGTCGAGTCGCTCTCTGCTTACGCCCGGCAGTTCCTGGGACAGATGAACAAGCCCGACGTGGACCTGATCGAGGGACTCAGCCCCGCGATCTCCATCGACCAGCGCGGTATGAGCCACAACCCGCGCTCCACGGTTGGCACCGTCACCGAGATCTATGACCACCTGCGCCTGCTTTATGCCCGGATCGGCATCCCCCACTGCCCGCAGTGCGGTCGCCCGATCCAGCAACAGAGCGCACAGCAGATCGTCGAGGCCGTGCTGCACATGCCTGACGGCAGCCGGATCCAGGTCTTGGCCCCCCTGGTGCGAGGCCGCAAGGGCCACCACCAGCGCATCTTTGAGGAGATCCAGCGTTCCGGTTTCGTCCGCGCACGCGTCGACGGGCAAGTACGCGATCTCGACCAAGAGATCGAGCTGGACCGCTACAAGATGCACGACATCGAGGCGGTCGTGGATCGCCTCGTCGTCCGTGAGCCGGCGAACGCACAGGAGCAGGAAGAGCAGTATGCGCGCCTGACCGACTCGATCGAGACCGCGCTCTCGCTGAGCGACGGGTTCGTGATCGTCAACGACGTGACCGAAGAGCCAGACGATATTCTTTTCTCCGAGCACCTGGCCTGCCCACACTGCGGGATCTCGTTTCCCGAGATCGAGCCGCGCACCTTTTCCTTCAACTCGCCGCACGGTGCCTGCCCGGAATGCCAGGGCCTGGGCACCACGCTGGAGGTCGACCCGCAGCTCGTGATCCCGAACCGTGACCTTTCGCTGGCAGAAGGCGCGATCCGCCCGTGGAAGTTCAACGGCGACGGCGACGGCTACTATGTGCGCCTGCTCAAGACGGTCGCCCAGGTGTGGGAGATTCCCTGGCGGGCACCGGTCCGCAGCCTGCCCGAGGAAAAGGTCCATCTCTTGCTCTATGGCGGCGACGATCGGCCGCTGATGATCCGCTACCGCTCGTTCAAGGGACAGGTGCGGGAGCACACCACGACCTTTGAGGGCGTGGTACCCAACTTGCAGCGCCGCTACCGAGAGACATCCTCGGACCACAAACGGGATCGGATCCGCGACTATATGAGCACCCGTCCTTGTCCCGTGTGCCATGGCAAGCGCCTGAACGAGGAGAGCCGTGCGGTGACAATCGCCGGGATGGGCCTCGATCAGGTGGCTGCCCTCCCGGTGACCGACTTGCTCGAGTGGATCCGAGACCTGACCGGCGATTCAGATCATTGGCCCGAGACGCGCAACGGCACCGGGCCGCGCTTCCCCGATGAAGTGCGCCCGCTCACAGAGCGCGAGCTGCTGATCGGCGATCGCATTCTCAAAGAAGTGCGCGACCGGCTAACCTTCCTGGTCAACGTCGGGCTCGACTATTTGTCGCTCAACCGCGAGGCGACGACGTTGGCTGGCGGCGAGGCGCAGCGCATCCGCCTGGCCACCCAGATCGGGTCACGGCTGATGGGCGTGCTCTATGTGCTCGATGAACCCTCGATCGGGCTGCACATGCGTGACAACGGGCGCCTGATCCAGACGCTCCTGGGCATGCGCGATCTGGGCAACACGCTGCTCGTCGTCGAGCACGACGAAGCAACCATGCGCTCCGCCGACTGGATCGTCGACCTCGGGCCTGGGGCCGGCGAGCATGGCGGCGAGGTCGTGGCCACCGGGACGCCAGACGAGATCGCGCGCCACCCCACTTCGGTCACTGGAGCCTATCTGTCGGGGCGCAAGCGGATCCCGACGCCCAAGAAGCGGCGAGAGGGCAACGGGCAGATCCTGACCGTGCGGGGCGCGCGCGAGAACAATCTGAAGGATATCGACGTTCCCATCCCGCTCGGCAAGTTCGTGTGCATCACCGGCGTATCCGGTTCGGGCAAGAGCACGCTGCTGATCGAAGTGCTCTACAAGCGGATGGCCCAGATCATCAATCGCGCCCGCGACCGGCCCGGCGAGCACGACGCGATCGATGGGCACGAGGCGATCGACAAGGTGATCAACATCGACCAGAGCCCGATCGGGCGCACGCCGCGCTCGAACCCGGCGACCTACACGCATCTCTTTGACCCGCTGCGCGACCTCTTTGCCAAGCTGCCCGAGGCACGTGTCCGAGGCTATACGAAGGGTCGATTCTCCTTCAACGTCAAGGGAGGGCGCTGCGAGGCATGCCAGGGCCAGGGCCAGTTGCAGATCGAGATGCAGTTTCTGCCCGACATCTATGTGCCGTGTGACGTGTGCCACGGGAGCCGCTACAACCGCGAGACGTTGCAGGTCCGCTACAAGGGGCTGAACATCGCCGAGGTGCTCGACTTGACGGTCAACGAAGCGATGGAGCTCTTTGCCGCGCACCAGCCGATCTACCGCCGGTTACGTACCCTGCAGGCCGTTGGCCTGGGTTACATCCGGCTGGGCCAGCCGGCGACGACGCTCTCCGGCGGCGAGGCGCAGCGCATCAAGCTGAGTCGCGAGCTGAGCAAGCGCGCGACCGGCCGGACGCTCTACGTCCTCGACGAACCGAGCGTCGGCCTACACGCTGCCGACGTGGCACGCCTGCTCAAGGTGCTCAACCGGCTGGTGAACCGGGGCAACAGCGTGATCATCATCGAGCACCACCCCGACATCATCAAGTCAGCGGACTGGATCATCGACCTCGGTCCCGAGGGCGGCGATGCAGGTGGGTACGTGATTGCCGAGGGCACGCCCGAAGAGGTAGCGCAGGTCGAGGACAGCTACACCGGGCAGTTCCTGCGCGAGGTCCTTAACTGAAGCCATCGCCTTGGCTGTAGCGCGGCATCCCGTGCCGCCGCAGGTCTGAGCTCACATGCCCTAGCTGTAGGGCGGCATCCCATGCCGCCGCGGATCTGAGTCACGAGCCCCGGCTGTAGGGCGACATCCCATGCCGCTTTCGCTGCCAGGCTAGCCCGTGGAGGCCTGAATCGAAATTGACAACCGTCCAGGGTTGAGTATAATAGGACTCGTGCGCCCCGGTGGCGGAATGGCATACGCGGCAGGTTGAGGACCTGTGCCATCTTTTGGCGTGGAGGTTCGAGTCCTCTCCGGGGCATCGGGAAGCAAATGCGGCGAGCTGATACAGTCAGCTCGCCGCATTACGTAGGTGCGGTTCCCGGCGGCGCGCTAGGGCGTCTCGGCCGCCGTATCTATCGTCGGCAGGATGCCCGAGCCCGGGACGACGATCGTCGGCGTAGAGCCCTCGGGCGTAAAGATGACCTTGTCCATCGGCTGCAGGGCAGAGGCGTTGATCGTCAGCGCCTGCAGGTAGGCATAGTCCGGGTTCCGGCTGTAGAGCTGGGCGCGCACGGTCTCCAGAGCCAGCTCGGCCCGCGCGCTTTCCGTAGCCGCATCAGCCTTGGCCTTGTTGATCTCCAGGTCACGCTGCGCGGAGAGCAGATCGTTCGCCTTTTCGGCCTCGATCACCGCCCGGTTGGCCTCCAGCTTTTCCCGCTGCAGTTCCGCCAGGGTTGTCTGCTGGCGCACCTCCTCCTGCTGCCGCGCTAACTGGACGCGGATCGCGCCCTCTTCGCGCGCCTGGTCTGCCGCAGACTGCTCCTTGGCCTTGATCGCGTCCTGCGTCGCCAGCTCGGTATCGAGCCGGCTCTGGGTGATCGCGTCCAGGCTGGCCTGCACCTCCGTAGAGAGAATCACGTTGGGTATGGCCACGTTCTGAACCGCCAGTCCCAGCTCGCCCGCCAGGCCGCTCAACTGGTCGTCGATGCACACCCGCAGCTCATCGCGCGCCGAACCGATCACGTTGTCGTTGAACGTCCGGTCACCTACGCACGATTTGAGTGCCTGCAGGGCCAGATCGTTGATGCGCGTCTGCAGTGCCTCATCGCTCAGGTAGAGGTTGCGGTACTTGGGCCACAGGGCCTCGTACGTGCCCGTCTCGCCGATGCTCGGCCGAAAGACGTCGCCGCTGACCAGGAACCCCACGCGCTGCCGGTCCTTGGTCACTACTTCCGGGTCCTGCACCGAGAACGTGAGCGCCTCGATCGACACCTTTTGTATCTCGGCGAACCAGCCAACGTCGCTGTACACGCCCGGTCCGACGACCTGGTAGATCCGGCCGCCGCGAAAGCGCACACCTATCTCTTGCGGGTCCACGCGCTGGAAAAAGTACATGTGCTGGCTGGACACGCCTCCCAGGACGGCCAACCCGATCACGACCGCTCCTGCGATGGCAACCCACCGTACCAGCAACGACCTGCTCATCTGCTCCCTCCCTTTCGTCACAATCTAGCGTACCGCGAATCGACATACATAGCATACCATATTCCGGGCCGAGGTTTGCTGACGAGACGCTGACGTTGCGAGGACAGACGAGCAGCGAGATCGCCCGGCTGACATCTCGCTCCGCCGGGACCCTTGCCTAGTCGTAGACCATGTGCTCGCGGTACACGTCCAGGGCGTACCGGTAGCTGTCGTAGCGCGTGTTGGTCGAGATCGAGTGGTCGGAGGCAAAGACCAGCCGCGCGCCCCGCGCCTTCATGCCCTCGACGTACGCCGACACCTCGCGCTCGATGACCTGGCGATCGTTCGTCTCGAACACCCGCGCGTCGAGCCCACCGACAAACGCCAGGCGGTCGCCGTACTGCTCGGCAAAACGGAAGGGGTCGTTGTCCTTGGCCTTGCGCTCCATTGGGTTGAGCGCATCGTACCCGGCCTCGACGATCAAGGGCAGCGCCGCTGCCGTGCTGCCGCAGGTGTGCAGCACGACGGGCAGGTCATAGCTGTGGAAAAAGGCCACCAGCTCGGCGTGATAGGGAAAGATCAGCTCCCCCAGCACCTTTGGCGAGGCAAAGAGCCCGTTCTTGTATCCCAGATCCTCATACAGCCAGATCCCATCCGGCACGCCAACCTGTTCGAACACGTACGCGAAATGCGCCTTGTAGAAATCGGTGTACACCCGGTTATAGTCGTGGATCCATCCCGGGTCGAGGAGCAAGCTTTCGTACAGCGTCACGTCTCCCATGCTCTGGCGCATCGATTCCCAGACGAACATGTGCCCAAAGTGACGCCAAACGCCGCCCTCGGTCGCTGTCTGCCAGCCCGAGCGTATCTCGTCCACATCCACGCGCTGCGGATCGAGCTCCAGCAGATATGGTCGATAGTCACGCTCCCAGATCTCACGACTGGTCATGCGAAAGTCGATGTGCTCGGGCGTGCCCGACTTGTGTTTCCAGTACTTGAGCGCCGCGCCAGCGCCGTTGCGCTTGACCGTCCAGGCATCGGTCTCTTCGACCAGCTCCTCGTGATCGCGCAGCGGCATAATGTCGATCCACGGCCCGACACCCACCATGTCGTAGCCGAAATGCTCCCACGCCGGGACCGGCTCTTCGTATTCGCCCGCCTTCTCCACGTCGACCCAGCGCCCATCCTCGCGGCACCAGCGCGTTTCGCCGACCTCCTTGTGCGCCATACGCGTCGGGTAGCCCTGTGTCACCCAGGATGCGATCGTGTCGCCCCACGGCGAGCCCATCAGCCCAACGCGTTCCGCCCTGTCCCCGCGTAACAGCCGGTCCACCACCTGTCGCGACGTCTGCATACGCCTCCTCCTTCCGCCTCAGTCTGAGCGAGCCTTTCGCACACGGCCCATCCACATCACTACAGCACAGCTCCATCGGCCGGGATCTCCGCGCTCTCGTCTCCCTGCAGGCCGACTGACGCTACACGCACCTCTGAACAGAGTGCCCGCACCTGCTCGCGGCAGCAAATCGCCGTGCCGTCGTTCATCACCGCCGAAGCCGCCGCCGCCGTGCCCAGGGCCAGTGCTGCAGGCCAGGACGCACCCCGGCGACGAGCCAGCATCAGCCCGGCGTTCAGCGCGTCGCCAGCTCCTGCCGTATTGGCTACCTCGACGGCAGGCGGATACGCACGGTATGCGCGCTGGCCTGCCGCCAGCACCGCGCCCTCAGCGCCGAGCGTCACCACCAGCGCATCGAGGCCCCACTCCTCGACAAAGCGGCGCAACCGAGCCACGAGCTGCTGCTGCTTATGCAGCTTCCTCATATCCAGTGCCTGTGCCTCGGGGTCGAGGTGCGCGAACTCGTGCTGGTTCACCTTGAGCACGTGCGGCGGCCCAGATAGCCCGGCCCGCAGGGCCTGGCCCGAGGTGTCGAGCAGCGTGTATAGCCCCAGCGCGCGTGCCCGCCGGAGAAGCTGCGCATAGCTGTCGGCAGGCAGGCCAGGTGGCAGACTTCCCCCACAGATCAGGCCCCA
>Ga0315555_1002633_pt1 | contig 12565 bp, 9 predicted proteins | sample SalMarSW160380MG_FD_202113 | JGI IMG/M metagenome (GOLD analysis project Ga0315555, IMG submission 202113) | Salt marsh sediment microbial communities from the Plum Island Ecosystem LTER, Massachusetts, United States - Salt Marsh Sediment SW1603-80 ...
TAAAAAGAATATGTGATACGTTGCTATTGCCAGAAACTAAGGGGGTCTCCTATAGTGGAGAATCAGGAGAATCAAAGGAATTAAATCCTGATGAATTCTTTAAGAAATTTAAAAATTCAAGACATCGTTTTACATTTGCAGTTATATTCATGTCGAATGAATTACGTTTAATAGATATAGACTATCCTAGAACACCAGTTGATAAATGGAAAGAATGGTAATATGGTAAACTCATTACCATGTGCCCCTGTTTGCTCGCAAACAGGGTTTATCCTAATACATTTCCTTGTTATGGCTGGTCATGACCGGAGCAATGGTGACAGTTACTTCTAAATCCAACGGCTTGGTAACGGTCACCATTGCTCGTCATTCTCTCTGTCGTCATCCCCCGGCTTGACCGGGGGATCCATGTTGATGTTTGAGTTGTAACTCTGAATTTGGATTGCCTGCAACCGACAAGCGAGATTGCTTCGTCCGCCGGCTGGCGGACTCGCAATGACAGGAACCCTGGATTGCCCGGTCGAGCCGGGCAATGACAAAATAACTGGTCCTATATCTTTAACGGAAACCCGACCCTAAAGGGATCGTGCCACTGGCCGGCCAAGTGAGCCGAGAGACTGTTCATTTATTTATTCTCAGTGCCTAGCAACTTATTCCGTTTTCTGAATTGGCACTGTTTGAAACATCGTGAAATCACGAACTTGCTCGTTTGTTTTGTCGCGCTTAACTCATTGATTCTTCGGATGTATTGCTCGCAGTGCCCGGTTCCAGGGGAGCCCTTCCTTTATCTCGCTATTCCAATTGGGTATCTTTGGCGCAGGCTGGAAAGCACTTTCACAGACCAGGGAGGTTCGCGGCGGATTCGGCTGCCTTGCGGCTAATCTAACTAATCCCCGCCAGCGAGGTACGCCTTCCCGCGATGGAACGCGCTGACGATTCCACGCCTGACCGAAAGCAGCACATTTATCTGCCGGAGGCCGCCGGGTTTCCGGCAGTGTCGTCTTACAGGAACGCCGGGTGCGATTGCGCGCCCGCAAACGGAAGGAGCAGTCCATGTCTGCCTTCGTTGACGAGATCATGGCGATGGTCAAAGCCAAGAATCCTGCCGAGCCGGAGTTCCATCAGGCCGTGCAGGAGGTCGTCGAGTCACTGGAGCTGGTCATCGAAAAGCATCCCGAGTACCGCAGCGCCAAGATCATTGAGCGGATCGTCGAGCCCGAACGAGTGATCCTCTTCCGGGTTCCCTGGCTGGACGACCAGGGCGAGGTGCAGGTCAACCGCGGATACCGCATTGAAATGAACAGCGCGATCGGCCCCTACAAGGGCGGTCTCCGTTTTCACCCCTCCGTCAACCTTGGAATCCTCAAGTTCCTCGCGTTCGAGCAGGTGTTCAAGAACAGCCTGACCACGCTCCCGATGGGCGGCGGCAAGGGCGGGTCGGACTTCGACCCGAAGGGCAAAAGCGACAACGAGGTGATGCGCTTCTGCCAGTCGTTCATGACCGAATTGAGCCGCCACATCGGCCAGTTCACCGATGTGCCCGCGGGCGACATCGGCGTCGGCGGACGCGAGATCGGCTACCTCTTCGGCCAGTACAAGAGGATTCGCAACGAGTTCACCGGCGTGCTCACCGGCAAGGGACTCAACTGGGGCGGCAGCCTCATCCGCCCGGAAGCCACCGGGTACGGTGCGGTCTATTTCGCGCAGGAGATGCTCTCGACGCGCGATGAGACCCTCGAAGGCAAGACCTGCCTCGTTTCGGGTTCCGGCAACGTCGCCCAGTACACCGTCGAAAAACTGACCCAGCTCGGCGCCAAGGCGGTGACCCTCTCGGATTCCAACGGCTACATCTACGATGAGGAGGGGATCACGCCCGAGAAGCTCGCCTACGTGATGGAGCTGAAGAACGTCAAGCGCGGACGGATCAAAGAGTACGCGGAGAAATTCAAGAGCGCCGTGTACACCCCGGCGGATGCCGGCAAGGACTTCAATCCACTCTGGGATCACAAGGCCGACTGCGCGTTCCCGAGTGCGACCCAGAACGAGATCAACGCCAAGGACGCCGAGAACCTGGTAAGCAACGGCGTCTATGTCGTCTCCGAGGGCGCAAACATGCCGACGGTTCCTGAGGGAGTCGAAGTTTTCCTCAAGCACAAGATCCTGTACGGTCCGGGCAAGGCGGCGAACGCCGGCGGTGTCGCCACCAGCGGCCTCGAGATGAGCCAGAACAGCCTGCGGTTGAGCTGGACGCGCGAGGAGGTGGACACACGTCTCCACGGCATCATGAAGGCGATCCACAAAGCGTCCTACGAAGCGGCCGAGAAGTACGGCACTCCGGGCAACTACGTCAACGGCGCGAACATCGCCGGTTTCATCAAAGTTGCCAACGCGATGATGGATCAGGGCGTGGTCTGACACCCGATTAGGTGTGTTTGCCGCGTCAAAGCTTCGCGACGCGGCCAGCGAAGTCGCTGGAACCTTGGGCCTGTGCAAGGCTGCGCGCACCGGTAATAGAAAGACAGGTTGGTAACGATAATGAAAAGGGCGGAACCGCGAGGTTCCGTCCTTTTCTATGTCATTACCCGGCTTGACCGGGTAATCCAGCCTCTCGGTCATTGCGAGGCCCTGTCTTATTAAGGCCGAAGCAATCTCGCTGCATGTTTTGGGCAACGGAACAGAGTGAAACCCGGGACTGAAGTCCCGGGCCACCCGGCAAAACCCTGGCAATGACACCCTTGGCTGAAAGCAATCCGGGCAATGGAACAGAATGAAACCTGGTCCCGAACGGTCGGGACCGGGCCACCCGACGAAAACGAGGGCAGGATCGTTCGATCCTGCCCTTTTTCGTAGGATTAGGCGCACCACCTGTGGAGTGAAAGTCAAGACGGTCGCGGCATTTCCCCTTCAACTGTCTTACTTTTCAAAATGCAGGTGGGTGGTATTCCCTGAACCGAACGGACGCCCCTCATGGACGAGAAGGAACGCGAGCGCAGTCTGAACGAGCCGGTCAACCGTTTCACCGGTTTCCAGCAGTTGATGCGCCACAGGGTCAACGAAATCCTGCTGGTTTCCAGCCTCTATGACTCCTACATCCTCGCCGAGGACGGGCAGATCCAGGAGCTGCTGCTCAGCGAATACATGGAGTTGAACCTCCATCACTCACCGGGAATGACCCGCGTTCCGAAGGCGTCCGAGGCGCTCTGGCTCGTTGAGCACGACCCCCGTTTCAACATGATCCTTACCACCTCGAACATCGGCGACATGAAAGTCACCGAGTTCGCCATGCGACTCCGCGAAAAGGGCGTTCGCGCGCCGGTGGTGCTGCTGACGTACGACAATCGCGAGCTGGAGGAACTGATCCGCCGGAGCGAAGTTGAAGCGTTCGACCACGTTTTCATCTGGCAGGGAGATTTCCGCATCCTGCTCGCGATCATCAAGCTGATCGAAGACTCGATGAACGCCGAGCACGACACGAAAGTGATGGGCGTGCAGACGATCCTGCTCGTCGAGGACAACATCCGTTTTTACTCATCGTACCTGCCGATGATCTACACCGAGTTGGTTCGCCAGTCCCAAAGCCTGATTGACGAGGGGATGAACATCGCGCATCAGATCATGCGGATGCGCGCACGCCCCAAGATCCTGCTCGCGACGAAGTTCGAAACCGCATGGGATCTCTACGTCAAGTACGAGAAACACATGCTTGGCGTGATCACCGACATCGAGTACGAGCGGGAGGGAGAAAAAGATCCGAGAGCCGGTGCGGAACTTGTGAAACGAATCCGCAAACGCCGGGAAGACATTCCGATTCTGCTCCAGTCGTTCCAGCCCGAAACGGCGATGATTGCGGAAGAGGTGGGAGTGCCGTTCGTGCGCAAGGACAGCCCGACCCTGCTCGGCGAACTGCGCAGTTTCATGCTCGACAATTTCGGTTTCGGAGATTTCATCTTCAAGAATCACCTGGGTCTCGTTCTTGACCGGGCGCACGATCTCAAATCCCTGGAGGAGAAACTGCACACCGTGCCGGACGAATCGATCCTGTATCACGCGGAGCGCGACCACTTCAGCAACTGGCTCAAGGCGCGGACCGAATTTGCCGTGGCCGAAAGACTGAAACCGCGGAAGGTATCGGACTTCGCCTCCGTGGATGCCCTGCGCCAGAATCTGATCGATTCCATCCGCGAGTTCCGCCATCAACAGCGCCAGGGCATCATCGCGGATTTCAAGATCGCGGATTTCGATCCAATGAGCAGTTTTGCGAGGATTGGCGGCGGTTCGCTGGGTGGCAAGGCGCGCGGCCTGGCGTTCCTCGCGAATTTGATCAACACCAACGAGTTGACCGATCGCTGGAAGGGCGTCCATATCGCGACACCCGCCTCGGCGGTGCTCTCCACGGACATCTTCGATGAGTTCCTCGACGACAACGATCTCCGTGAATACGCGCTGCAGGAGGAGGACGATAAAAAAATCCGGGAGCGGTTTCTCGCGAGCAATTTCCCGATGCACGCGTGGGTGAAGCTCGCCGAACTGATGCAGGTGATGACCTATCCGCTTGCGGTGCGCAGTAGCGGCCTGCTCGAGGACAGTCATTACCAGCCGTTCGCCGGGATCTACGATACTTACATGCTCCCGAACAACCATCCCAGCGCCGAACAACGCCTCGAAGAGCTGATCCGGGCGATCAAACTGATCTACGCGTCCACCTTCTCGCAGCGCGCGAGGAGCTACATCCGATCGACACCCTACCGTCTCGAAGAGGAGAAGATGGCGGTGATCGTCCAGCGCCTCGTCGGGGTGAATCACCACGGTCGTTTTTACCCGGACATTTCCGGCGTCGGCCGTTCCCACAATTATTACCCGACAGCCCCCGCGACATCGGCTGACGGGATCGCGAACGTGGCGCTCGGGCTCGGGCTGTATGTCGTCGAGGGGCGTGAGGGAGTGAGGTTCTGCCCGAAATACCCGCGCCACACGTCGCAGTTTGCGACGGTCGAGGACTGGCTGAATTACTCGCAGAAGGAATTTTACGCTCTCGACATGCCGCAACCTGGGGTCGAAACGGATGTGGCAGGCGGAATTCCGTTGGTCCGGCACGATCTGAAGACCGCGGAGGAGGACCAGACCCTGAATCTCGTCGGTTCGGTGTACAGCCATGAGAACGGAGCGATCTCCGACGGCCTCGGCCGGGACGGCGCCCGGCTGGTTTCCTTCGCGCCGATGCTGAAACACCGCATGTTTCCGCTCTCGGACATCCTGAAAACCCTGCTGGAACACGGCGAGCGGGGGATGAGTCAGCCGGTGGAGCTTGAGTTTGCGGCGAGTATAACCGTGCCCCGTGGAGAAAAACAGGAATTCTATCTGCTCCAGATGCGCCCGCTGGTGGTCACACGCGAAGTGGAGGAGATGAAGATCCACGAGGTCGAACCTTCCCATTTGATCTGTCGCAGCAACACGGTGCTCGGAGTCGGCCGGATTGAAGATATTCGCGATGTGGTCACGGTAACTCCCAAAGCATTCGATCGGTCCGTCACCCGCACAATAGCGCAGGAGGTCGCAAAACTGAACGCGAAGCTGCTCGCCGAGGGCAGACCCTACCTGCTGATTGGCATCGGTCGCTGGGGAAGCGCCGATCCCTGGCTGGGTATTCCCGTGGAATGGGAGCAGATCAACGGCGCGCGGGTGATCATCGAGGCAGGCTTCAACACCTTTAAAGTTCTCCCTTCCCAGGGTGCGCACTTCTTCCACAACATTACGAGCCTCAGCATCGGGTATTTTACGGTGAATCCGGACGCCGGACAGGGCAGCCTCGATTGGGATTTCCTCGCCGCGCAGAAGCCCGCGAAAAAAATGAAGCATGTGCACCACCTTCGATTCAAGGAGCCGCTCGTCGTGATGATGAACGGCCACAAGAACCAGGGGATCATCTTCAAACCTGGAATGGCGGAGAAGAGAATCGACACGTTTGTCGAGCCCAGCCTGGTCAACAATTGAAAAGGGTACCTGTCACTCTTCTTGGAGCTCGGATCCATCACAAAACCGACGGCGATAGAACCTGGCATGCCCCCACTTCCCATCGTAGAGCGCCTGGCCGCTGCCAGAGAACGGCTGCCGGACTTGAAAAAACGGCTGGCTGCCTGTCGTCTCTGTCCGCGCGAGTGTGAATCCAGACGGCTGAAATACGAGTTCGGCGACTGTGGGCTCGGGCCGGAGCTGCGGGTGATGTCATCTCATCTACACCCCGGCGAGGAGCCGCCGATTAGCGGAAACCGCGGCTCCGGCACGGTATTCTTCAGCGGCTGCAACCTCGCCTGCCTATTCTGCCAGAACTATGACATCAGCCACGAACAGCATGGGCAGGTGACAACGCCCGGGGAGCTGGCCGGTCGCATGCTCCAGCTACAGGAACTCGGCGCCCACAACATCAACCTGGTTACGCCGACCCCTCAGATCGCACGAATCGTAGAGGCCCTCGCCGACGCGTGGGAGAACGGACTGACAATCCCGATCGTGTACAACTGCGGCGGCTACGAATCTGTTGAAACACTCCGCCTGCTCGACGGATTGATCGACGTCTACATGCCCGATCTGAAATACGGCCGTGATGAGCTAGGCGTAGTGTCCGGCGTCGAGGATTACACCACACGCGCAACCGCGGCGTTGAAGGAGATGTGGCGGCAGGTCGGCCCGCTCGTCCTTGACGGGGAAGGGATCGCCCGGAAGGGGTTGCTCGTGCGCCACCTCGTGCTCCCGAATGGAAAAGCCGGCACCGGCGAGGTTCTTCGCTGGCTGGCGGCTGAGCTGGCCCCGGAGGTGTTCATCAGCCTGATGAGCCAGTACCATCCGATGTACCGGGCGGATGAGGTCGAGGGGTTGAACCGGCGGCTGACCAGCGAAGAGTACGGAGAAGCGGTGGCGCTGATGGAACAGCTCGGGCTTGAGAATGGATGGGTCCAACAGAATCCGGGGGGATAGGGCTCAGATTATTCAGGCAGTTTAGGCACAAGCTGCTTCTCAAGCTGACCGGAATCCTTCGAAATCAGCCTGCGAAATTCAGTATCGTCCTGGGCGGAATGACGGCCTCCTTATGGATCACGAGGATGCCGTCGCGCAAGCTCCAATTCTCTCCCTGCGTGTCATCCCGGTCGCCACCGATCAGCGTACACCCGTCTCCGATGCGTGCGTTCTTGTCCACGATTGCGCGGTGGATCGTGCAGTTCTTTCCAATTCCCAGGTCCAGGCTCCCCTCGGGCCGGCTTGCATCGGACAAGCTCGGGCTATCGTAATAGTCAGCCCCCATCAGGACGCTCTCTTCGATGCGTGCGCCCTCTCGAACAACGCTGCGAATGCCCACGACGCTGTGAATGACAGTCGCGCCCTCGAGGATGCAGCCCTCTCCGATCAGCGCGCGCTCGATGGAGGCGCTGTTGATTTTGGAGGGCGGAAGGAAGCGAGGACGGGTGAAAATGGGGCGGATTTCATCGTAAAATGAGAACTTCGGCACGGGGTCGGTAAAACCGAGGTTCGCCTCGAAGAACGACCGTATCGTGCCGATGTCTTCCCAGTAATCGTTGAACCGGTACCCATACACTGCCAGCCCGCGCTCGACGGCCAGCGGAAGGATCTGCTTGCCAAAATCCTCCGCGTCAGCGTGTTCCATCAGCAATTCCTGCATCGCCTGGCGGTTGAACACGTATACGCCCATGTTCGCCACAAACAGCCCCTTGCGCTCAGGCTCGCCACGGTGGCGGAAGTACTCGGGTGGAATCTCAAGCTTGTCGATTACTTTCGGGTCGCCGGGCTTCTCCACGAAGCGCCGAATGCGTCCCGCATCGTCGAGCTCCATCACCCCGAGTTCCGGGACTTTTTCGCGGGGAACTTCAAGTGCAGCGATGGTGACCTCGGCGCCCCGCTCACGATGCTCCCGGATCATCTTCGCGTAATCCATGCGGTAGATGTGGTCGCCGGAGAGGATCATGTACTCGTTGAACCGAAACCGCTTGGTGTGGCGGAGGGTTTTTCGCACGGCGTCGGCGGTTCCCTGGTACCAGTCGCTCTCCTCGGAATCCGTCTGTTCCGCGGAAAGGATGTTCACAAAGCCCCTCCGGTAGGGATCGAAACGGTAGGTTTGGGCGACGTGGCGGTTCAGGCTCTGCGCGAGAAACTGGGTGAGCACAAATATCCGGTTGACACCCGCGTTGAGGCAGTTCGAAATGGGAATGTCGATCAGCCGGTACTTTCCCGCCAGCGAGACCGCGGGTTTGCTGCGTTCTTTGGTCAGGGGGTAAAGGCGGGTTCCGCGGCCGCCGCCGAGAATGAGTGCGAGGACGTTATGCATCTTCCCTTCCCCCGGTTGTCACTGATCCGAACAGCTTTCGTCCAGCGTGATTGGATGCCCCGGTCTATCCGGACTCACCCGTCGCTGTTGCCCAGCAGGGAATGGGCTACGCTTTTTCCATTGCCAGCCGCAACTCCTCGAGAATCTTCACCGTCGAAGAGGTGCCGATGCGCGTTGCCCCCGCCTCGACCATCGTGCGAAGCGTGTTCAGTGTCCGGATGCCACCCGACGCCTTCACCGCGCCTCCCATCCTCCGTGCGACTTGAGCCATCAGTTGCACGCTTCGAACCGTCGCGCCGTTCGTCGAAAATCCTGTGGATGATTTGACAAAATCGGCCCCCGAAGAAAGAGCTGTTTCCGCCGCACGGACGATTTCCTGGTCGGTCAGCTCACTCGTTTCTAGAATCACTTTCAACAGGATGGGGCCGATCGCCGCTTTCACCGTGCTGATCGCGCCGCCGACAATCTCCCAGTCCCCCATTTTAGCGCGGCCGAGCGGGATCACCATGTCGATTTCGTTTGCCCCTTCGCGGACGGCTCGATCGGCCTCGAAGGCGATGGATTGGGGACGGTGGGCGCCGGAGGGAAAGCCGACCACCGAGCAGACGTTGACCTTCGACCCCTTGAGCACCTCGGCGACATCGCTGACCCAGACGGGGTGAACGCAGACGGAAGCTACGTTGTATTTCAGCCCCTGCTCTGCGACCTGGAGGATTTCGCGGCGCACCGCGGAAGGGCGGAGGATGGTGTGATCGATGATTCCTGCGACCTCGATGGGCCTCTCCGGCCACCAGGGACTCCGCAGGGTCATGCGACCCTCACGGCGGTCCCGGCTGCTGTCACCATCAGCATCCCTTCACGAATCACCTCGTAGTCGAGATCGACCCCGACGACGGCGTTTGCCCCCTTTCCGGCGGCTTCCTGTTCCATCTCGTGGATGGCAATCTCGCGGGCATCCCGCAGCTTCGATTCGTACGCTCCGCTGCGGCCGCCGATGATGTCGGTGATGCTCGCAAAGATGTCGCGAAACACGTTGGCTCCCATGATAGCCTCACCTGCGACAACCCCGAGGTATTGCTGAATGGTTTTGCCTTCCACGGTGGGTGTGGTGGTTACGGTCACTTTTTCGATTCTCCTTTGAGCGTATCCGAGGCCCGGTCAGCCAGTTTCTGCGCGGTATCCCGGTCGTGCGCCTCGGCGTAGATGCGGACGATGGGCTCGGTGTTCGATGGGCGGACGTGTGCCCACCCCTCCTCGAGATCTACGCGGACACCATCGCGGCTGTCGATTTTCGCGCTTTTGCCGAATGCGGATTTCAATGCTCTTGCCAACATTGCCTTGGATACTCGTCCGGGAAGAGGTGCACGCCGTTTAACCATCACATATTGGGGCAAGCGGCTGACCAGGACACTCAGCGGTTCTCCGGATTCGGCCAGCAGCGTCAGCACCAGCGCAGTGGCTACCATGGCGTCGCGGTTGGCGTGCACCGAAGAGAGCATTACGCCCCCGTTGCCCTCGCCGCCGATCAGCGCGCCCACTTCACGCATTTTTTCCGCAACATGCGCTTCTCCGACGGGTGTCCGGTAACACTCGACCCCGTACTGTTTGCAGAGATCCTCCACCGTCCGGCTCGTCGACAGGTTGATGACAACCGGTCCCAGCTCGTGCTCCAGCACGTGGCGGACCGCTAGCGCCAGCGTCAGCTCCTCGCCAACCGGCTGCCCCTGCTCGTTGATGATCGCGAGACGGTCGCCGTCGGGATCGAGGGCGAGGCCGATGTCCATCCCCTCGTTGCCGACCAGGTCGCTCAAATCCGTGAGATTCTGTGGGAGAGGCTCCGCCTCCCGGGAAAACTCACCCGTGAGGTCGCCGTTGATCTTGCTGACGTCGCACCCCAGCTCGTGCAGCAGGTTGGGCATAATCAGGTTGCCCACGGAGTTGATGCAGTCCACGGCAACGCGAAACTGCCGGCGACGGATGTTGCCAACGTCGACGAACCTGTTTTCGAGTATGCGCTGAATGTGGAAGTCGACGCCCCCGCCTTCCTGCGCCGTGATCTTGCCGAGGTGATGGCTGTCCACGTAGTCGAAGGTCCCGCTGTGGAACAGCTTGTTAAGCGCCGCACCTTCCTTCTCATCGAGAAAGTCCCCTTCGCTGTCGAGAAACTTCATCGCGTTCCAGCCGGTCGGATTGTGGCTGGCGGTGATGCAGACGCCCCCCACCGCTTCCAGGTGGGTGACCATCATCTCCACCGTAGGAGTCGTCGCGAGGCCGAGGTCGACCACCTCGCATCCTGTCGCCACGAGACCTGAGAAGAGAGCGGAGCGAACCATGTGACGGGAAGGCCGGGTGTCGCCGCCCACGACCACACGCCCACCTTTGATATAGGAGCCGAACGCAGCGCCGTAGCGGGCGACGAGATCAGGTGACAGGCCGTCTCCAACAACGCCGCGGATACCTGAGATTCCCGTCATCAAAGTCGGCATGCTTCCTCGCGTGTTCGGGGTGGAAGACTCAAACTTTCAATATAGCCCGCGTGCCGGGTCCACAACAACGTGACCGGCCAATCCCTTTTCCGGAAAGGGGATTCTGCGGGACAGGCGGAATTTCAGGCAGCCCTGGAAAGCATCGCCCGGACGATACGACGGTGAAAAGGCAGGATGACTCGATGGTACAGCCTTCCTCGCCAAGTATTTAAAAATACAGCCGTTACAAGGTGAATATCGGTTTCAGTGCGCTCGCCGGGAAGGCGGAGAAGAAGCAGAACCACCCTCAGGTGGCGGTCGTCCGCTTCCACCGACCACCAGCGGTCTTCCGCGCATTTCCATACCGTACCAATGAAAATCCGTTCGCCCGGTTGGAAGGGTATTTCATCGGGCGAACCGTGCCAAGTCGGGGGAATGCCGACGATCCGGATGCCGAAAAGCGGTGCAAGGAACGTTCGAAGGACATAGAGCCCTTTCAGCCACCACGGTTGCCAGGAAATCATCGCAGCCAGCGCTGATCGCAAGGGGCGTGTTGTGGTGCCGGAGTGGATATCGACATGGTCCGCCGCCGCGATGCAGGAATCGATCTCAGGGTCGATGCGTGGGATGCTCATTCTTCGACCTTTGTATTACCTGCCGAGGTCGTCCGGACTGAAGGCGTTGGGGAAGTGTTGAATCACAGGGTGCGGCTCAAGGGCAACCGCGCAGGCGTCGAAGCGGAGGTTGGGAACCGGGTCTTCCCACTCGTCGAGCAACACCTTCGCCAACCGGACGAGTTGCCGGCGCTTCGAAATCGGAAAGCGATCGGAAGCGTCCATCCCGTGCATTTCGCGCACCGTACGCACTTCCACGATCACCAGTTCATCCCCGTCCCACATCAGCAGGTCGATCTCCCCGGCTTTCCTCCGCAGATTCCGCTGCGCCAGTCTGAATCCCTTGCGTTTCAGGTACTTTTCCGCGAGGCGTTCGCCCTTCCTGCCGAGTCGAATGCGTTCGTCGCTCACCGTTTCCGCCCTTTCAGCTCGCCGATCGACTTCCGAGCGCCGCGGACCTCGATGGTGAAGGTGTTGCGATGGATGGGGCAGCCGCCGTGCCTCATTAGCGCGCGGCGATGCTGCAGGGTGGGGTATCCCTTGTGACGGGCGAAGCCGTACACAGGCCACAACGAATCCTGCTCTGTCATAAACCGGTCACGCGCGACCTTGGCGAGGATCGACGCCGCCCCGATCGAGAAGGATAGCGAGTCCCCCTTGACCAGGTTGATGTGTTTTCCAACGCCCAGTTCGGGGATCCTGCCGTCCACCAGCAGCACAGGCCGGGAACTCCCGACCTTCTCCTGTACCTGTTTTGCCGCGCGGGCCATCGCCTCCCGCGTCGCTTCGAGGATATTGATCTCGTCGATACGCTCGGGGGAACTCTGTTCGACGGCGAACGCCAGCGCACGCTCCCGAATCAGTTCATCGAGCTGCTCGCGGTGGGTTCGAGAGATCGCCTTGGAATCTCCGACGCCCTCGATCCGCACGGATGCCTCGAAGCAGACCGCCGCCGCCATGACAGGGCCGGCGAGTGGACCCCGTCCGGCTTCGTCGATGCCGATCACAATCGCCCCCTGGTCCCAGAGTTCGAGCTCGGGACCGAACGGCGCGCCGGGTTCTACGGATCGTGCGGGAATTCGCTGCAAGCCCGGCAAAGATTCAGGATCTTCTGCACGCTTTTTCGGCATTGTTTTCCGCAGGTTGGTGAG
>Ga0315555_1002635_pt1 | contig 12564 bp, 7 predicted proteins | sample SalMarSW160380MG_FD_202113 | JGI IMG/M metagenome (GOLD analysis project Ga0315555, IMG submission 202113) | Salt marsh sediment microbial communities from the Plum Island Ecosystem LTER, Massachusetts, United States - Salt Marsh Sediment SW1603-80 ...
AAGCGAGCGTGTATGGTCCTGTGACGCAAACCCTGACTTCGAAGGTTTGCCCCGTCTTTTCCTGAATTATCTGGGAGTTCCGTTCTATAGCCAAAACTTCAGGAATCCGATTTCTATCTGTCTTCAAAGAGGGAATCGCAGTCTCCAAGTAGCCTGCATCAAGTTTTTCTAGTCCATCCATCATAGACAGAAACATCGTGTTCATGTCTCTGAATTGAGGATAATTCGGGACATCAATGCCGACTTGGATTTTGTCGAGAAAATTTTCAACTACACGTTTCCCGAAGTACTCAGCTGACTCGTCTGTTTGGTGGAGACTGAAACGCTTTGCTCCATCCAAAAACTTTGCCGAATCACCCACAAAGGGAAAGCTACCCGAATCGCAAGATTTTATCATTAAACCATCTCCCTAATTTTCTTGTCTTCCCTTATTTCTGTTTTAAAGTGTTCCCATCCTCGAGCCTCAATAGAAACAGTTTTCTCACCTGTTTCTAGGAGCAGATGCTTCTCTTTGGTAACTACTCCAATCTTATTGAGAATTCCACCTACAGATTCCACAGCTTTTTTTGCTTTCTGCCAAAGACTTGGGTTAATTGTTACAAGAAGCTCATATTCCTCTCCGCCATACAAAGCTAACTCCGCAGAATCAAAACCGTGAATATCCGCGAACCTTTTCACCTCAGGGGCTATCGGAAGCTTATCAAGATGAAAACCAACATTGCTCGCCCGAGAAATCTCATGAAGACACCACGCTAAGCCGTCGCTAGAGTCGATGGAGGCTGTTGCCGCCTTTGATTGAGACAGAACCAATCCTTCTTTGACTCTTGCCTTGGGCATAAGAACGGAGTCAACAAGCTCTCCCCTTATGTCAGGAGCTGAAAGCCCATCCATCAGAATCTTCAATCCAGAGGCTGTTTTTCCGAAAGACCCAGTTACTGCCACGTAGTCGCCGGGCTTTGCGCCGCTACGCTTGATCAGATGATGTTTGCTGCATACCCCCAATGCCATGCAGCTGATTATCAGGTCGGATGCTTCGTTGGTGTCGCCCCCCAGTATGTAGGCGCCATATTCGCGGGCGCCAGCGTTTAGTCCCTTGCCGATCTGCTGTATGTCCGTTTTTGTCAGGTCTGGAGGTACTCCGATGGAGGCTAGGAGGGCGAGGGGCTTTGCTCCCTTTGCAGCTAGGTCGCTTATGTTCATTATTACAGCTTTGCGGGCGGCTTGCCAGAGGCTCATAGCTTTTGGAACATCTGTTTTTCTGACAAGCATATCCATGTTTATTACGGCTAGTTTGCCGGTTCCAAGGTCTACTGCTGAGGCGTCGTCTCCGAAGGGAATTGGCATGTTGGGCATTTGATCTAGGCATTCTAGAATGAGTTCTATGATTTTTCTTTCGCCCAACTCCTTGGCTGAACTCAACTTGGGAACCTCTGCAGGTACTATTTGCCCCCGAATGCCTTAAAAATACCTGCTAGGAAGAAGGAAAAAGAAAAGTGATGCCAGCTGTTTTGTACAAGTGGGTCAAATTCTGAAAAACTTTTATATCCAAAGACCTGTATCACGAGGTTTGTCGTTGAAGCAACAAACCTTAAAGCATGATATGATGGTAGAGTTGGTGTAAATGACAAATATTGGCAATGTTTGGAGATGGAAGGACGTGAACACAAGTAAAGTTATGTTTTTAGTTTTCTTAACCATAGTTTCTTTATGTGTAGTAAACACTCAGCCCGTTAAGTCACAAAATCTTGGAATTATCTCCATTTTAAGTGATGGGAGCATTTTCACTTCAACAAATGCTACAGTTCCTATTCAACGGGTCGGAAATGTCTACACTTTGACGGACAACATTAACGAATACTATATTGTGATTCAACGTGATAACATTGTAGTTGATGGGGCAGGCTACACCCTTTCAGGACAAGGAGAAATAGGAATAGACCTGTCATACAGAAAAAACGTAACAATCAAGAATGTGCAAATAGGATATGCCTATTACGGGATATACCTTTTGAACGGTTCAGGCAACACCATATCTGAAAACATCTTAAGATACAATGGTGCGGGTATGTTCATCGCCGGCTCTTCACAAAACACTATTACTGGAAACAGCATGACAAACAACGAAATGGGCATTGACTTAAGGTCATCTTCAAACAACATATTTAGAAATAACGACATGAACAATAGTCACAATCTCGCGGTTTATGGCACTCAAGCTTCACACTTCGATAATGATATTGATGTTTCAAACATAGTCAACGGCAAAAAACTCTATTATTTGATTAGCGAAACTAATCTGGTCATAAATCCAACTACATTTCCAGACTTGGGTTTTCTCGCACTTGTAAACTGCAAAAACATAACAATCCATGATATGGAATTTACCAGCAATGGGCAAGGCTTAATATTGGCTTACACAACAGACTCAACAATAACCCAAAACGACATTACAAGCAATTACAATGGCATAGCCCTCTTTTCATCTTCCAGCAACGTAATCATTGGAAACAACATAACAAACAATTATAGAGGAATCCAGCTTAGTATCTCCTCAACAACTAACAGTATATCTACTAACAATATAGCATACAATAGGGAAGGCATCTTCTTCTTCGACTCTCCACAAAACTCTTTTACTGGAAACAACATAACAAACAACGAACAACTTGGCATTGGCTTCAGATCGTCTTCATACAACGTAATTAGAGGCAACTATTTCGTCAATAACACTCGACAGGTTTACGATGCAAATTTTGATGACACCACTATAACAGCATCAACAAACATTTGGGATGTTGGATATCCTGTAGGCGGTAATTATTGGAGCGATTACACTGGTGTTGATGTGAAAAGTGGCTCAGGTCAGAACCAGACGGGTAGTGACCAATTAGGAGATACACCATACGTTATTTATGGAAGCAACCAAGATAATTTTCCGCTCATGCCTTATGGAAGCCCCCCTGCAATCTCCATTGGTTCACCTGAAAACAAGACATACACAGTAAACTCTGTTTCCTTAACAGTCACGGTGAGCGAAACAACTTCATGGATCAAATACAGCTTAGATGGACAAGCAAACGTCACATATACTGAAGGCAAAACTTTATCTGACCTCTCTGATGGCGTGCATAGTGTAACAGTTTATGCACAGGATACAGATGGACTAACTGGGACTTCTGAAACAATCTACTTCACTATAACCGAGGGAGCAGAACCGCCGCAATCGGAGGATTTCTCAATAATATTAATTGCAGCAATAATCGTGGTAGTTGTAGTTGGAGTAGCTCTTATCTACTTCCTGAAGATAAAGAAAAAATGAACTTGATACAGGGGACAACAACTTAACTTCACGCATAAGCTTGTAGACGCTGATAGCCTCATACATAAACAGTGAATGCTCAGCTCATGATGTATTCAAGAATAGAACAGAGAATTTTATGGACACCTCTGTGGGGACTGTTTGCTCCCGAATATCTTAAAAATGTGTTATGGACTCAATTCACTGGAAGCGCCTCGGTGGCTCAGCCCGGTAGAGCGGCAGCCTCGTAAGCTGTTGGTCGCGGGATCAAATCCCGCCCGAGGCTCCATTCCTGCAGCGGATACTTGCCTTATGTCCAACAAACAGTAGATTTTGAGGTTGTTTGAAGATAGATAACTTTTCAGGGCACGAAGAGTATATATGGTTTCGTAAGGAATCATTTATTTAGTGATTTGGAGGAAATGCGCAATGGTTGAGAAGAAACTCATAGCACTCGGTTTGATTTGTGTTGTTCTAGCTGTTGGAGTTATTGGAGCTATAATGGTGCTTAACCAGAAAGACCATGAACTGCAAATAAAAACAGACCAAATCTCTGGAATTGAAAATGAAAAGCTTACGCTAGAAACGCAAATTGATACCCTACAAGCCAACGTTTCAAGTCTCCAATCTGAAGTAGGTTCATTAAACAACGATAAGATTGCTCTGGAATCCCAAGTTACAAGCCTCCAAACTGAAACAACAACATTAGAAAACGAAAACAATGCATTAGAATCACAAGTTTCAACCTTACAATCTGAAGCAACCACATTAAATGACGATAAAGCTGCCTTGGAATCCCAGGTTGCAAGCCTCCAATTCCAAGTAACTTCATTAGAAAACGACAAAACTTCTTTAGAATCCCAAGTTTCAACCCTACAATCTGAAAAGTTTACTCTGGAAAAACAAGTTGCAACCCTACAAACTGAAACAACAATATTAGAAAACGAAAACAATGCATTAGAATCACAAGTTTCAACCCTGCAAACTAACGTTTCAAGCCTCCAAACCCAAGTAACGTCATTAGAAGACGACAAAAATGCTTTAGAAACACAAGTTGCAAGCCTCTATACTGAGGTGGCTAACTTGGAAGCGGAAGTGATCCAAAGCTACTATTTAGGTTATGATGAGGGCGAATCTGACGGCTACCAACTCGGCTATAATGAAGGCTACACTCAAGGCGTAGAAGATTTGAGTCAAAGCGGCTGGTATTTGAGCGACCCAACGTATAACGAGGCAATTGCTTTCATAAATTCAGATACAACAGACGAAAACGAGTATGGTCCAAATTATGTTTGCTACGATTTCACAGCCGATTTCAACGGCAACGCCCTTCAAGCAGGTTACAGATGCGGTTTCGTATATATCGAATTTTCCGACAGCGCTCATGCAATAGCCTGTTTCGACACAACAGATATGGGACTAATTTACGTAGAACCGCAAAACGACCAAATTGTTACTATAGCAATTGGTCAACCATATTTAGGTCACATTATAGTAGATTTTGGCATAATTTGGTGATCCAGAAACCAAAAACATGTTTAAACTGCACTTCTACTGCTGATCCAGAACGGCAGGTTTATTCTGTTAGTGCCTTCATGATTGGGTCTTCAGGTTTGTCTTTTACTGTACTATGAACTATGAAAGTTTCCGTCTCTTTGACACCGTTCAAGTCATGAATTTTTTTAACTAAGTCAGTTAACTCTTTGTTATTCTTCACTAACACTTTTGCTATACTATCATACTTACCAAAGATCCTCTGAAATTCAGCCACCTGAGGCAAACTTTTCACAATTTCTTCAGTCTCTTTTCTGCAATCACTTCGCGGGTCTTCTCGCATCAATATGTACGCCTGAATAGACAGACCTAAAATTTCGGGTTCCATTTTCGGAAAAAAAGAGATTATCAAACCAGAGGCGTGCATTTGCTCAATCTTTTTTGCAACAGTTTGCCTTGTAACGCCTAAATCGTCTGCTATTTTAACAATTGGACGTTGTCCCTTCTCTAACAGGTTGAGCAGAATCTTTTTTTCCAAATCTTTGACATTTAACATTTTGTTAACGTAAACTTTAAAAGTGTTGGCAGTTTTTAAACTTTTCCAACAAACAATCAACACAGAGTAAAAGAGGATAAACATGATTAACCGATACATTGAAGCATTACGACCTAAACTAAGCAAATCCGACTACAGGAAACTATGTGCAATATCCATTCCAAAAGTCCACGAATTCATCGCCAAGTCAGCTGACCTTTGCAACGCAGAACACATATTCATCTGCAGCGATTCCGAAGAGGACAAAACTTACATCCGGCAACAAGCAATCGCCACCAAAGAAGAAAACCCCTTGAACATCCAAGGACACACCATCCACTTTGATGGCTATTATGATCAGGGACGAGACCGGAAAGCCACAAAATATCTTGTACCCAAAAGAGTTTTCCTAAGCAAAGCCCTTAACCAAATTGACAGGCAGGAAGGTCTGGCAGAAGTAAAGGGTTTACTTAGAGACTCCATGACCGGGCGCACAATGATCGCACGTTTTCTTTCTTTAGGACCCACCAATTCAGTGTTCACAATTCTTGGACTACAATGCACTGATTCGTGGTATGTAGCCCACTCAGAAGACCTCTTATACAGGCCCGGCTACAAAGTTTTCACCCAATCAAGCGCGGACACAGACTTTTTGCGAGTTGTGCATTCGTCAGGGAAACTAACCGAGAGGATGGTCAGCGCAGAACACGACAAAAAACGCATCTACATAGACTACATGGATAACACAATCTACAGCGTCAACACCCAATACGCAGGCAACTCTATAGGTTTCAAGAAACTCGCCTTTCGTTTAGCCATCAGAAAAGCAAACACTGAAGGTTGGCTAGCTGAGCACATGATGCTGATGGGTGTGCATGGTCCTGGTGGTCGCAAATCATACTTTGCTGGCGCGTTTCCCAGCGCTTGCGGTAAAACATCTACGGCTATGCTGCCCGGCGAAACTATCCTAGGCGACGATATTGCGTATATTCGCGAGGTTGATTCGGTTGCTAGAGCAGTGAATGTTGAAGCAGGCATTTTTGGTATCATAAAAGATGTCAACTCGATAGACGATGTTTCAATCTATAAGTTGCTTCATAATTCAGGTGAAATCATCTTCTCCAACGTGTTGGTTAAAGATGGGAGACCGTACTGGCTGGGTATGGGCAGTGAACTTCCTGAAGAAGGAGTCAACTTTTCGGGAGAATGGTACGAAGGCAAGAAGGATGAGGCGGGTAATGAAGTTCCAGCTGCCCACAAGAATGCCCGGTATGCAGTGAATCTCAAGGCGGTGGAGAATTGTGACCAGGAGTTGGATAATCCTCTGGGGGTTGAGTTGAAGGGCATAATGTATGGGGGGCGGGATGCTAAGGCGTATGTTCCGGTGCAGCAGAGCTTTGATTGGGAGCATGGAATTATCGCCTACGGGGCATCTTTGGAGACGGAAACAACTTTTGCTACAATTGGCAAAGAAGGAGTGCCCGAAATTAACATGATGAGCATTCAGGACTTCATTTCTATTCCATTAGGAAAGAATGTTCGGAATAACCTCGAGTTTGGGAAAAAGATCGAGAAACCGCCTGTTGTCTTTGGAGTTAACTATTTCTTACAGGATAAAAAAGGCAATTACCTTAATGATCATAAGGACAAACATGTTTGGGTGAAATGGATGGAACTGCGTGTCCACGATGAAGTGGATGCAATAAAAACTCCCACAGGCTACATTCCAGAATATGAAGATTTACGTAAACTCTTCAAACAGGTAATGGATAAGGACTACAGCAGAGAAGATTACGTCAAACAGTTTAGCATTCGAGTTCAAGAGAACCTGGCTAAAATCAAAAGAGTTAGACAGTTCTACAAGAAAAACGTCACTTATACACCAGAAGCTGTGTTTTGGGTACTAAACCAGCAATACGAGCGGCTCCTTAACGCCAAAGAAAAGTATGGCAACTACATCTCACCCGAAGAATTCAAAGAGTAGAACAGAAAAAGGGGGAATTTTCCTTTTTTTCTCTGCGTTTCACTTTTTTAGAAACGGAAAATCTATAGGCTAGTCAGTATAAGAAAGATTTTACTTAACGAAATCCGTTAAGACTACCGTGCCTCGGTGGCTCAGCCCGGTAGAGCGGCAGCCTTGTAAGCTGTTGGTCGCGGGATCAAATCCCGCCCGAGGCTCCAATTCTAGCTATGTATAAGTTTTTGGTCTCTAGCGAGTCTGCCTGCTTATTTTACTAGATGAAATGGGTCTTGGACAGCTTTGGAATTTGCACGCGCATCTGTTGCGGGAATGTATCACACTCGGGGTCATCAGTGTTAGATTCTGAATTGCCAATCAGTATCATAGATTCTGAAACAATAAATATGTTTTACATCCGAGAATTCAATGATCGATCATGGTACGCAAGTCTTTGAATTCTAGAGCTATTTCTCCAATTTTGGGTACATTGCTGTTAATCGTGATTGTGGTTGCGGCTGCGACAGCCTCCTACGCTTGGGTAATGACATTCACATCCAGCCAAACCGGCAAGTCAGGAGAACGCCCAACCGTCACAAACGTGAGTTGGGCCGACTCATCCGAGATCGTAGTTGACTTAATGAATCCAGGGACAGCAGACGCCAAGATTCTGACGGTATACATGGGAACGTCAGCAGCAGGACGTTCAGAACAGACCTCAGTGTCATACAGTCCAACAACCCAACTTATTGTAGAAGGCGGAGGCACACTAAGAGTCACCATCACCTATTCATGGCAGACTGGAATAAGATACTACTTCAGGTTTGTCACGGAAGCCGGAAACTACCTGGACCACAACGAAAGGGCACCTTCCACGACGCAAATCGACTGGTGGAATACAAACTATGGCTATCGAAAGCAAATAACCATTACCAATAATGCAGCAGATTGGCTCAGCGGCTGGGATAAACGCGTAAGAATCGCAATTGACAGCGCAGACATAGACAGCACATTAACAGATTTCCCAGTTATGCTTCACTTAAGCACAAGCTCCGGAGAAAACAGCGAAGACATCTCATTCATCTTTGACGAACTGCAAGCCGACGCTAACAGACAAAAGATTGCAGTTACATCAAGCGATAGCGCAACTCAATATTACGTGGAGATTGAGGAATGGGATACTGCCAGTGAGGAAGCTTGGTTATGGGTTAAAGTTCCAAGCGTAAGCAGCACAACTGACACAGAACTTTACATGTACTACGATGTGGACCACGCAGACAACACAGCCTATGTTGGCGACGCGGGCTCAAGACCAGAAGTTTGGGACAGCGATTACGTAGCAGTATGGCACTTGCAGGAAACAGTTGGCGGCACAGGCGCATTTAAGGATTCTAGTTCTAATGGAAACAATGGAACTGACAACAACAGTCCTACGCTAGGTCAATCTGGACAAGTTGGTAATGCTGTGTTCTTTGATGGTAGTGACGATTGGATTCAGGTACCGGACAGCGCTAGTTTGACTGTTACTGGAGATGAATATACTTTCAGCGCGTGGGTATACTCCACTGTTGACCAAAATGATGATGCTGGAATTGTGATTAAATACCATGACCCGCTTTACAATATGCACTTGGGTGTTCAATCAACTGACCAAGCTAATTGCAGAGTCCGCACAGGCGGCTCATACACATATACTACGGGAACATCTGTTCTAGCTCAGAACACGTGGTACTACCTAACTGGCGTTTACGATGGAACAGCCACCAGAATTTACGTGAATAGCATCCAGGAGAATTCAGAGTCAAAAACTGGGGATATCGATGCAACTGATGCTCCGGTGCTTATTGGACGGCGTGCGCTTGGTGACAATCGATTCTTTACAGGGCGCATCGACGAAGTGCGCATCTCATTCTCAGCAAGAAGTGCTGATTGGATTGAAGCCAGCTACGAGAGCGAAAGAGATCATCTGCTCGACTTTGCGAGCGAAGAAAGCGGAAGCGCAGACGGCGAAACCCTCAGCTCAAGCTACACCGTTAACCTAACACTGGACACCGCTTCCATGGTTACAGCCGGAAAGATGCTGTCAAACGGAAACGACCTAAGAATCGTACATGGAAACGGCGCAGGAACAGAACTTGACCGCCACCTCATAAACATGGACACCGCCTCAACCGAAGTCTGGTTCAAAACCCAAGCAGACATCTCCGCAAGCGGAACGGACACCAACTATTACATCTACTACGGCAACCCCAGCGCAGGAAGCCCAGCAGCAGACAACGACAACGTATACATCTTCTGGGACGGCTTCGAATCCGGAGACCTAAGCAAATGGACAACCCAAGCAGGAACCTGGACAGCCGCTACTGACCAAAAAGTTACCGGCACATATTCACTCAAGACAACAACCGGTAGCAATTCATGGATAAAGCCCACTGCAAGCATAAGCGAAGATGATGTCGTGCTAGAGTCCTACTGGAGGTCCGCATCAGGCACTCTAGAATTCAGCCAAGCCCTGAGGGTACAGTCCGGAGCAACGATGAACTGGTTCGAAACGGACGTTGAGGGCAGTAACGGATGGGACATCGCCAAAATGGTGGACAGCAGCTGGACAGAAATAGTAGCAAACGGAGGAACCTATTCTGCAGACACCTGGTACAAAGTCACGTTCATTGTTAAAGGCGGAACCCTAGCCAAGGTTCTAGTAGATGATAGCCAAGTTACCCCGGCTAGCGGATGGGCAGACATAGGAACAGACTTCACCACTGGCACCATAGCCTTCAGAGCAAACAGCGTCGGCACTGGAGCATGGGTAGACAACGTTATAGTGCGCAGCTACGTAGACCCAGAGCCTTCAACAGCTCTTGGCTCAGAAGAAAGCAACTAAGAGACTTAACGCTCTCAAAACTTGCGCTACTAGCTCACCAAACATGAAGAAAAACGCAAGCCACCCACCCCCACAATTTATGCAAAACTCTGAAACTAAATAGAGCCCAACTGCGAAAAAATTCTCTAAGTCGCCTCTAGACATTTTGAAACGTTTTTTAAGTGTACAGCAGATACCATAATTCTCAATTGCTTTGCCCTCAAGTAATCTGGAACGGAAATGAACTATAGGGTGACACAGATCGAAATCCTGCTTCTCGCCATTATTCAAGGCTTAACAGAATGGTTACCAGTATCCAGCTCTGGCCATCGGGTAATTGCACAAAAAATTCTCGAGACAACAATCATATTAGTATACTAATAGAAGTTCATTGTTGAAAACAGTACTTTTCCTGTTTTTCCAAGCAAGATAATGATTTGCTGTCCACATCCCCGAGCATATTAGGAGCCTAATAACAGAGGATTGTTGAAAACAGCCTTTTTCCTGAAAAACCAGCAGAACACATTGAACTAATATGGAGTAACCGTTTTTGTAACAGATATAAGCTCGTTTGATTAACTGCTCAGTATATTCTATTACATCAAAAAAATTGATTGGAGCTGTTTGTTATGGCGAACATCGTCTGTAAGACCGTTTATTTTGAAAAACCGGGTCCTGAAAACACTGAAGAAACGCTCAAGTTAGCAAAAGAGCGAGCTGAAGAGCTTGGCATCCGAAACATCGTTGTGGCTTCGACAACCGGTGAGACAGGCGTCAAAGCCTCCGAAGTTTTTAAAGGCTATAACTTGATTGTTGCATCTCACGTTACTGGTTTTAGGAAACCTGATTTTCAAGAGTTTCTTCCCAAGAACCGCAACATAATTGAAAGAAACGGCGCAAAAATCCTAACAACCACACACGCCTTCGGCACCTTGGGGAGAGCTGTCTTCAAAAAGTTTGGAACCATCCAAGTTGACGAAATTGTCGCAAATATTCTTCGTCTTTTCGGTCAGGGAGTGAAGGTCGCCTGCGAGATTGCTTGCATGGCAGCTGATGCAGGTCTGATCAGAACAGATGAGGAAGCCGTCGTGATTGGAGGCTCTGGGGGTGGAGCAGACACAGCCGTAGTTTTGAAGCCAAGTAACACGCATACTTTCTTTGATTTGAGAGTAAAGGAGATAGTGTGTAAGCCTCGTCTTTAATTTTTCCAGAAAGGCGTGTTTTTTCGATTTGTTTTTTTGATGATGTGAATTGGTGTTTTTTAGCATTTATGTGTTTTTGAATGATTTATCTATACTACGCTCTATTAAGACATAAGACTTAATACTTAGTGAGAAAACTTATTGTATTGGAGAGCTCCAATGCAGCGGATCAGGCGATTCAACAAGAGATTTTCAGCAAAACTAAAGTCCGCTGGCAGATTTTTCAAGAGAAAGAAACTAAAAGCCATGCATATATCGCCTCCGCACAAACTCTTGCCCAAAGGCTACGAAATCGTTGAAAGATACCCACTCAACGAACCCTTCGCTCACGCAGCTATTGCACGAAACCTAGCAAGTGGCCAGTACAAATACATTCTAGATGAACTCCGGCTCGACATGCTGGAACGAAAGGTGTACGACCGAATATTAGAAATACTTCTCGCTGAGATCGCTTCACCCGATGAAGAAATCGAGGATCCTCGACAATTCTTCGCCAATGAAGCTGAAAAGATTATTGGCAAATACAGAATTAGTTTAGGTTGGTTACCCGATGTTTCTTGGTCCAAAATTCTTTATCATGCCCAACGAAACCTTGTCGGTTTCGGCAGAATCGACGCATTGATGAGAGACCCAAACATAGAAGATATTTCATGTGACGGAGTCGAGAAACCCGTATACGTCTGGCACAGACGATATGAGAACCTTGAAACAAACTTGGTCTTTCACGATGACCAAGAAGTGGACGACGCCGTGGTAAAGCTGGTTCACATGGCTGGAAAGCACGTAAGCTCAGCCTTCCCAATAGTTGACGCCTCTTTACCCGGAAAGCACAGACTCGCTGTCTGTTACAGAAGGGAAGTAACGCCCTTCGGAACGGCTTTCACCATAAGAAAGTTCCGAGATGACCCCTACTCAATTATCGACCTGATTAACTTAGGCACTCTATCCGAGGAGATGGCAGCCTACTTATGGGTTTGCCTCGAAAACAGCGCCTCCCTCATGGTGCTAGGCGGAACGGCAGCAGGAAAAACAACGTTCCTCAACGCCGTAGCATGCTTGATCAAGCCCGGCAGCAAGATAATCACAATTGAGGAAACCGCAGAACTTAACCTGCCTCACGAAAACTGGGTATCACTGATCGCGAGGAGAAGTTACGGTCTAGGAGAAAACCGCACAGGAGAAGTAAACCTCTTCGATCTGGTCAAGACCTCAATG
>Ga0315555_1002639_pt1 | contig 12550 bp, 11 predicted proteins | sample SalMarSW160380MG_FD_202113 | JGI IMG/M metagenome (GOLD analysis project Ga0315555, IMG submission 202113) | Salt marsh sediment microbial communities from the Plum Island Ecosystem LTER, Massachusetts, United States - Salt Marsh Sediment SW1603-80 ...
GCGGTCCTCCATGCGGATGGCCATAAACATACGTGGCATAAGGGGAAAGTGAAAAGCCATATGGAACTCATCCCCATCGCCAAGATAGGCCACTGCATCTTCTGGCCACTGGTTGGCTTCTGCCAAGAGCAGGCGATTCACGAATTTCCCATCGATGTGCTTGCGCAGCTCCTTCAAGAAAACGTGTGTTTCGGGTAAGTTCTCACAATTGGTGCCTTCTCGCTCGTAGAGATAAGGCACTGCATCAGCCCGGAGTCCATCAACTCCGAGCCTCAGCCAGAAATCTATAATTCTGAAGATAGCCCGCTTAACAGCGGGATTATCATAATTTAGGTCGGGTTGGTGTGAATAGAAGCGGTGCCAGTAATATGCCTTGGCTACATGATCCCATGTCCAGTTGGAGTATTCGTAGTCTTTAAAAATGATGCGAGCATCCTGGTACTTTTCTAGCGTATCACTCCAAACATAAAAGTCGCGCCAACGGCTTCCTACTGCTGCCCGTCGGGCTCGCTGGAACCAGGGGTGCTGGTCAGAACTATGGTTAAGGACTAGCTCTGTGATGACACGCAGGCCTCGCTGGTGCGCTTCATCCACAAAAGTCTTAAAATCGTGCATGTTGCCATAGACGGGTTGGATGCTGGTATAGTCGGAGATGTCATAACCATCATCCTTCAAGGGTGAAGGATAAAACGGGAGCAACCAGAGGGCTGTAACCCCTAAATCTTCAAGGTAATCGAGCTTCTCTGTAAGGCCTAAAAAGTCGCCCACACCATCCCCCTGGCTATCTGAGAAGGAACGAATGTGAAGCTCATAGACTATAGCGTCCTTATACCAAAGGGGCTCATCACTGAATGAAGATGGTTCCACATGACTTCGTTTCTTCATATCCTAGTCACCAAGCACTGTGTGTATGTATTCCAGCAAATCCTTAAAGTCAAGCGGCTTGACCAACAGCCCGCTGGCCCCGTGTTTCATGCTGTGCCGTTGAATAGTCGGGCTGCGCCGGGCTGAGATCACGATGAAGGGTGACTTGGCCTTGTGCAACTCTTCGCAGCGTTCCCAGATACGCCGGTCAACCCCGGAGATGTCTATCAGGGAAAGTGCGATTTTCTCCTCCCCTTGAATAGCTTGGTCCAGTTCATCCAGACTGGCAGCAGCGAGTATTTGGTAACCTGCTTGTCCGAGTTGCTGCGACAAAAATTCCAAGTTACTGCGGTTGCTATCCACTACCAAAACTATTGATTTAGCACTCATTGTTCAACCCGATTGTTTCCCGACAATGATACAACAGTTAAATATAATTTTCCCCTCTACATATAGTAACCAAAGTCTCACTCCGTACGCACCCGCCGACGCATACGTAAGATGTGAGCGGGGATGATTTGGGGGTTGAGTTCAACATAGTTTCGCGACCCCTGCCAGAGGTAGCGGGCATCGCTCAAGAGGTCGTGCATCTGGTAAGGCTTTTGGGGGTCGATGCCCAGTTCCTCCAGAGGGAACTCTACCCAACCCGACTGAGTATGATGCGGATCCAGGTTCACCACCACCAGGACAACATTGGAGAGGTCATCGGTGCGCTTGCTGTAGCAGATTAGCTGCTCGTTGTCTACCTCGTGGAAACGGAGGCTCCAGTCGCTGTGAAGGGCAGGGTTCTCTTGCCGAATCCGATTGACCCGGGCGATGAAGTCCTTCAGACTGTCAGACCTGGCAATATCCCAGTTTTTGGTCTCGTATTTTTCTGAGTTGAGATACTCTTCGCTCTTTGGTTCCCTGGGACGGTTCTCACAGAGCTCAAAAGCTGGGCCGTAGATACCATAGCTGGCTCCTAAGGTAGCTGCCAGGACCAATCGGGTCATAAATGCCGGCCGTCCGCCAAACTGAAGATACTCGGTCAAAATGTCCGGCGTGTTTGGCCAGAGGTTGGGATGGAAATACTCACGCACTTCTGTTTGAGTCAGCTCGGTGAAGTATTGTGCCAGCTCCAACTTGGTGTTGCGCCAGGCAAAATAGGTATAGGACTGAGTAAAACCCAGCTTGGTCAATTGGTACATCACCTTGGGACGGGTGAATGCTTCGGAGAGGAAAATGACATCGGGGTATGACATTTTAATATCGGTAATCAACCATTCCCAGAAGTGGAAGGGCTTGTTATGAGGGTTGTCCACGCGGAAGATGCGGATGCCCTGTTCGATCCAGAAGAGCACGATACTCTTGAGCTCTTCCCAGAGCTCTTGCCAATTCCCGGTCTCGAACTCGAAGGGGTAGATATCCTCGTACTTTTTGGGTGGGTTTTCCGCATACTGCACAGTGTTATCAGGGCGCCAGCGGAACCATTCTGGATGTTCCTTTACATAAGGGTGGTCAGGGTTGCACTGGAAGGAGATATCCAGGGCGATTTCAATATCATATTCGCGGGCCTTGGTTACAAAGCTCTGGAAATCCTCCAATGTGCCAAGTTGGGGGTGAATGGACTTGTGTCCTCCTTCTTCGGAGCCGATAGCCCAGGGGGTCCCGGGGTCACCTTGGTTGGCTACAGGAGTATTATTTCTCCCTTTACGATGTGTGTGGCCGATAGGATGGATAGGGGGGAAATAGAGTACATCGAAGCCCATGGCTGCGATATAAGGAAGGCGAGCCTCGCAGTCCTTGAAAGTTCCATGGCGCCCCGACTCAGGAGCGCAAGAACGGGGAAACATCTCGTACCAGGTGCTAAAGCGAGCCTTTTCTCTATCAACCACTACCACAAGCTCTTTGGGATAAGTGGTGGCAAATCGCCTGTCAGGGTACTTATCCATGAACTCCGGTAGCTCCTCGCTTAGGGCTAGCTGGATCTTTGCCTGCTCTGCTATCTGTTTAGATTGCAAGGTGCTTGCCCATTCTCCTATCTTTTGTCTCGCACTTTTAGGAGCACGCTGGCTTGCTTCTGCAATCAACTGAGCTCCTATCACAAGTTCGATCGAGATTTCTTGGCCTGCCTGGAACTTATTTGCCAAGTCCTGTTGCCATGACTTGAACTGGTCAACCCAGGCCAAGATAGTGTACCTATAACGCCCGAGTTCGGCGACTACAAACGAACCGCACCAGCGGTCGTTGACTAGAGGTTCCATAGGAGTTTCAACCCATTCAGGATTATCTTCCTTGCGATAGAGGAGCAAGGCTGATATGGAATCATGGCCGTCAGCAAAAATGTCAGCTTCCAAGACTACCCTCTCGCCGATAACCCGCTTGATGGCAAAGCGGCCGGCGTCGATTTCAGGTTTTAACCCTTCGATGATCACCCGTACTTGACCTGTCGGTCCTTCCATAGTCCTGTAGCCTCGCCTTATTGCTCCGTCATCATTCTATTATTTTAAAGAAAAATTGTGCCTTATTCGTATGCGTCTGTCAACGAACATATGTAAAGATGGTCAACTTCAGGCATTGAATTTCTACTTATCACGATGGGAAAGAGAAAAAGACAAGCTTGACAACAAGCTCAAGCAAAATAATGAGGAATAGTTTACGAGTTGGTGGCTATGGCTGGCAAGTCTGAAATATATTCTGCGACTCTTTTTGATTTTGGTTGAGGAATTTCTGTAGTATAATGTAAACATAGTATCAAGTCAGGAGGTGGGCGAGTATGGTCAAGATTGTCAAGATTAGCAAGGAGGAAGCAAGCAGGCGTTTAGGGGATGTGCCGGATGGGAAACACTTCTGGTGTCAGGATGGCAAGGTCGTCAAGAATATCAAGGAGCTGGGAAAAGCTCTAAATGACACGAGTGACGATATTTTCCATTACCATGCTGGTGAGGGGAGAAACGATTTCAGTAACTGGGTCAGGGATGTGGTGGGGGATAATAAGCTGGCGAATGACCTGAGCAAGGCTAAGTCCCGTATCCAAGCTGGCAAGGCAGTAGCACAGAGAGTTTCTTTTCTGGAGAGTAAGCTATAAGGGAGTTTGAGGACTTCGCTGAAGGCACGTCTTGTCGGAGACTTAAATTAGCTTGGGGTTTTGTCGTGCTTTCCACTCTTGGGGTAAAAGCTCTCTGAACATCGACGGAAACCTCGGGGGATAGATTTCGTACAGGTGCTGGTACATAGTCAGGACCATAGAATCTAGGTCACTGATATAACCCCAGGCACGCTGTATGTGGTCGGTGGCGACAAAGACCTCTCGACAATATCCTTTCAACTCTCGAACAAGGCGATTTAACGCTTCGCCCTTTCCGTCAGTAGTCGCTGCTGATTCAACGGAGCGGCTGGCTTCGAGTGCACGGTGAATAAATTCCGTGGCGACCACGCGATGGCTCTGCCCCCTCTGAATTTCCAGCATGGCTGCCTCTTTCTGCTCACCAGCAAGACCACCCTCCTCAATGCCAGTTCTCAGATAGTCAAATCGAGTGTCAAGGAGGAATTCCAGGATGCGCTCCGCTCCCAGGTAGGTGCTATCGTCAGGGTGCACGTATCTGGTGCCGGCGAAGGCAGTATCCTCAGGAGCAGTGCCGAGAAGAAGTTCCGAAAGGCGATAGCCGTGTAGGAAGGGTCGCTTCTGGCGCCCCTCTTCGGGTCGCCAGCCCCAATTGCAGGCTCGCTTCATAAGCCGGTAGTGCAAGGCTATCTGGTCTTTAAAATCAAAGCGTGGGACAGCATATCTGGTGTCATGGAGCAAGGCTGCATCTACAGCCAGTCGCCTGGGCATGCCAAAGGCATCCAAAATCGCCCCGTAGATATTTATAAGGAAACGCCCGGGTTCCCAGAAGACAAATGGTAAGTGCTTAAAAACCGCCGTGTCGAGGTCCACACCCCTGAACTTTCCGGCGTTAAGTGGCGGATAATGCCCATCGTAGCGGAGCACCAGGCGTATTTCAGGAGCCCAGGAGATCTGATTTAATCGGACGCGAGGTAGCTCCGCAATATCGCCCAGGCTCTCCAGATAATCATCTGGAGTCATAAAGTGCACTTCGGCAATCTTCTTCATGATCACATTTTTCCAGGCTTGCTCCATTATCCGAAGGGCGATATCGCCGAAGTCCATGAGTTCCAGGTCCTGAATGTAGAAGATTAATCCCCTGTCAGGCAACTCTGCCAGTGCGTTTTCCAGTACTGCAGTATACTCGGCTACTGCTTCCTCCCAGGATATGGGAAAGGGAATGTATGATTTATTGTGATATTCTTCGGCAAAGACCCAGTACTTTCCCAGAATGTACCCCTGATTTTTTACACCTCCGGGGTCATAACGGGTTATCGGTCGCCAGATGTATTGGGACACTGGAAAATGACGGGGCAACGCCAGCATATCGGGCCCCACCACAAAAGCGCGATATTGGACATCCCCTTTGCCATCCACGATGAAATGTGCCTTGCGGTCACTCAGATGGGGAAAGACGATGTACTCCATCCCGCTGTCTTTATAGGCAGCTAACTTAGCCGCATCCACAGACCCTTCGGTGGGAAATGCGCCACGATGCTTCGGCTCAGACACGCCCACAACGTTGTGAAGCAGCTCTACATTGAGGCGGAGCTCATCGGATATCTCATCGGAAGTAAGTAAGGCAGTGTGGGTATGATGGGCGTGTGTGTACAAGGGGTATATGGTGCCATTTTTGTAAGCTGCTGACAGGTTCTGGAATGTCTCCGGTACGTACCAAGCTAACTGCACCAGTAGTTCATTGGTGGCATCCAGAGCTACCGGAGCCTCCAGCGATTCCGCCGTTTGTACTAAGTGAGCGTATATATCGCGTTCCTCCCGCGCCCTTTTCAGAACATAGTTTTCTCCCCGAATGGCATCGCGTATTTCGGGGTCATCCACCAGGGCAATAAGCTCGTTGGGCAGGTCCCACAGTGGCTCATGGGCATGAAAGGCAAGGATAACGTAAGCACGCTTCATGATAGTTCCTAACCCCCAAAGGTAAGTTCGGTGGAAACCTCGGGGTGCTCCTTTTTATATTTCTGTTTCAGATGCTGAGCCTCACCTGATTCCTGCCATTCCCTTGTCTTACTCACCACTGCTTGAAACAGCCTGCCAGCTTCCTCCTTCTGTTTCTTATCTATCGCTTCCCCCAACGACTCTACAGCCTGGTATAATTTCTGGGCACCCCACTCAATCATCTCCACACTCCACCAGGGCCGGCAACTGGCCCACCAGTACTGGCAGCTATGCAGTCCCTCGTCCAGAAGTCTGCGTGCCTCTGGAAATCCAGGTGCTCTTGGTGGAGCTTCCTTAATAGTGTGCAATACAAAATCGGTGAGTTGCCATTGTAACTTGTGCAGTTCATGCCCCGGATACTGCCACTGCGGATAGGGTATGCCCTGTGCCATCTCATCCTCCCAGGTACTCCAGGAAGAAGGCAAAGGGTTCACAGTGTCCACCTGAACGAAGTGTTTGATGAGTTCCGAAATAGTGCATGTCTTGGGGGTTCCCCGGGCAAATAGCTCGGAGAGCAGCTTTTCCTGCCCCGGGCGATGGTGTCCATAGACTTCGCCATCGGTACCTGTGAGAAGATAGCTATGCTTCTCTAAACCGTCCTTTAGAGCTGCCAGAAAAGGTTCTGCTGAGGGATATGCGCCATAGGTAATGCCCGCGCTGAAGGGACGTTCCTTGAAGAACACCAGGAAATCTCCCAGCCCTTCAACCTTATAGAGGCGGTCGTATTTAACAGAGCCGAGCTTCCCCTTAAGGGAAAGCTCGTCCACAATTATCCAGCGAAAGCCAAGCTCGGCCACGGTTTGGGCTACCTCATAACTGTAGCACATCTCCGGGGGGAAAAAGCCCGTGGGCTTGTACACTTCCCCAAAGTAACGCTGGTTAACATCAGTATTGAGGTTGATCTGTCTGATAACCTCGTCCTGGGGAATAAGAGGCAAAATAGGATGATACATGGCACTCCCGGTGAACTCAATCTGTCCCCGCTCGGCTAATTCACGAAGACCTCGAATCACGTCATCAAGCCCGTATCTGGCAAGCTGTTCCGTGAGGATAGCATTTATGTTGAGGGTGATTTTGCCCCCAGGTGCCTCCCTCAAGACGCGTACCAGCGTCCGATAGCTCTCATCGGTGACCTTGCGGACTATTGCCTCGGTCTGGGTCGGCGGTTGATATATGTGAAGGAAATTGCTCCAGTACATAGCCCTGCTCTTCCACTGCTATTGCACAAATAGCCTATCTTCCAGTTTGTTTCTGATATTCCTGGCAGCAACAGTGCGGTAATAATATTCCCGTTTTGTCTCCTCACTGGTTCCGCTCTTGTTTATAGCCCGGTAAGCGTTAACCACGGTTCGCAGTTGGTCGAGCAAGCCCATGTGGATGAGGTTGATGTCCCACATAGGGCGATTGCTGGCCCACCACATCTGGCAACTATGTTCAGCCCGATCCAGAAGTCCCCGGGCAATGGCGGCGGAGTGCCGGCTTTCTTCATTATCAGCGCACTCCAGTGCTTTGTTTACCAATTCGATGCATATACCGAGATGTTCCCACTGGAGGCGGTGCACCTCGTTTTTTTTGTCTTGCCACAAGGGATAATAGTTGCCGGCTTTCATGTCATCGGCCGTGGTGCTCCAGGAAGATGGCCTGGGCTCTATAGGTTGACCCTGGGGAAAGAGGTCGAGAAGTTGGCTGATGGTGACCATCTGAATCTTGCCAGCAGCTTCGTTATTCGTCAAAAAGGCGGCATGCTGCCCGGCCAGTGCCTTAGCTTGCTTAACCTCTTCGAGGGCCTCTGCAGGTGGTCCTAGCTCTTCATAAACCTTGGCCAGGAATGCCCTCTCCCAACCCTGTATGTGGTGGCCATAAGTTTCGGCATCCATAGCCGTGACTACATAGATATTCTCGCATTTACCCTGGCACTCCTCCAAACGAGCAATGAATTCCTTGGCTTCTAGGTCCTGAAAGCTTATCCTGTTGCTGAGCACATCGTCACGAAAGAAGAGCATTAGGTTCTGGCCGTCACGCTCCACTTTATATATAACATCCATAGGCCACTCTGCAGGGCAGGCAATACCGCTCAGAATAATCCAGCGATATCCTGACTTGATAATAGGCTGCAGAATGTCCTGGCTGTAGCACATCTCAGGGGGAAAGAATCCTTGGGGTGCGTATCCCTTTCCGAATGAGCGGCGATTGGTCTGTGTGTTCAGGTTTATCTGCCTCTTTACCTCCTCTTTGGGTATCAAAGGGAGAATAGGGTGATATTTGCCGGTTCCGGTGAATTCAAGCTGGCCGATCTCGGCAAGGTTTCTTAGGCCCTCGATTACATCTTCATGGCCGCAGTCCATCAGCATATCAGTCAGGACTCCGTTGAAGTTTATGGTTACCCGAGCGTTGGGATACTCCTCAAAGACTTTAAGTAGAGGACGGTACGATTCGTCGCATATCTTTTTTAGCATTGACGGCACCTGAGTCGGCGGCTGATAGAAATGCAGTAATTGAGCCCAGTAGATCATATGTACCTCCGAGTAGAAATCTTATCCGGGTAATTCAAAGAAGATGACGAGTCTCGCTTATTCTAACATATACTTAGGTCGTAAAGTAACTGTTCGAGTTTGAGCTTAAGCTCTAACCAAGAAACTTGAAAAATATAGCTCGATTATTACTGTTCTCAGGAAGCTTAAACCGGGCTATGCAAGACATGGATATTGCCGTAGCCCCGACAATCCAGAAAATATGTTATCCAGAGGATATACAAAGTAGCCTTCAAACTGAGGCAAAGCCCAAATTTAGCCACCTTTGGCTTTTTGGGCGACTAAGGTGGGGTCTGACCACTCAGTTTCCAATTCAAAGTCGGGGTGAGAGGATTTGAACCTCCGACCACCTGAACCCCATATAGCTAGTAGAAAAGGCAGCGACCGCTTGCCTCCTTTCTTGTAGCATTATATTATTATCTAATCAATGAATCAATATATAGAAGAGTGAACAAGGGAGGCGTAGCAATGAAAAATAGAAAAATCCTCTTACCAGCTCTGCTCTCTATCGCTTTGATCTTCGGCCTGATTCTTCCTGCTTCGGTACTGAATACGGCTTCTGTTATGGCTCAAGGGCAGGTGACGCCCATGGTCGCCGCAGGCTTCTGGCACACGGTGGGGCTTAAGGCCGACAGCACCGTGGTCGCTGCAGGAGAGAACGGCGACGGGCAGTGCGATGTCGGCAATTGGACGGATATCACCCAGGTCGCCACAGGCTTCTGGCACACGGTGGGGCTTAAGACCGACGGCGCCGTGGTCGCCGTGGGATGGAACGACTACGGGCAGTGTGATGTTGGCAACTGGACGGATATCACCCAGGTCGTCGCAGGCGCCGGTCACACGGTGGGGCTTAAGACCGACGGCGCTGTGGTCGCCGTGGGATGGAACGAGTACGGGCAGTGTGATGTTGGCAACTGGACGGATATCACCCAGGTCGCCGCAGGCGACGGTCACACGGTGGGGCTTAAGACCGACGGCACCGTGGTCGCCGCGGGATGGAACGACTACGGGCAGTGTGATGTTGGCAACTGGACGGATATCACCCAGGTCGCCGCAGGTGGAGTTCATACGGTGGGGCTTAAGTCTGACGGCACCGTGGTCGCCGTGGGGGAAAACGGCGACGGGCAGTGCAATGTCGGCGGCTGGACGAACATCACTCAGGTCGCCGCAGGCGGCGATCACACGGTGGGGCTTAAGTCTGACGGCACCGTGGTCGCCGTGGGGGAAAACGGCGACGGGCAGTGCAATGTCGGCGGCTGGACGGGTATCACCTGGGTCGCTGCAGGCGTCGCTCACACGGTGGGGCTTAGGACCAACGGCACGGTAGTCGCCGCAGGAAACAACAACGACGGACAGTGCAATGTTGACAACTGGAATCTGAAGCTTGCTAAGCCAATTAACTGGCCGCTAATCGGCGGGATTATAGCGGTGGTGATAGTGGGGTTGACGATTTTCTTCGAACGTAGAGATAGGCCTGCCTAGACCAAATTTAGCCACCTTTGGCTTTTGGGCCACTCAGTCGGTCTGACCACTCAGTTTCCAATTCAAAGTCGGGGTGAGAGGATTTGAACCTCCGACCACCTGAACCCCATGTAGCCAGTAGAAAAGGCAGAGGCCACTTGCCTCCTTTCCCCCTTATGATATCAGAATCTTGGCAGGACTGCGACATCCATCGTTGGACGTGTTTTTGAAGCTCTAGCCTGCCGGTACGATGACAAAAATGCAGAACCAAGGTGAGCCTGTTAATACCACAACCAAAATACCTCACCAACCCTCCTATCACCTTAGTAATCAAAAACTTCAGATACCACTCAGACCTTCATCCCTAAATTCTCTTTTTCCCAAGGCGACAAAGATAACTGCCAGTATTCCCAAAAGGCCTGATCCGAGGGCACAGATAGCCCCGGCTAAGGACAGGCCAAATCTCTTCTGTCTTACGGCCGAAATGCCGCCTGCCATAGCTAGTATACCCAGAATAAGAAGCGATAATCCGCTAATAAGAAATATAATTGGGGGTCTCCACCCAACCATACAAGGGATAGAAATTTGCCACCAATCAAACCAGAGGCCTGGAAGGAATGGAAGAACCTCCCACGCTAGCCTGCCCAATAAGAAATGGTTGACGAAAAACAGCACTAACATTGCACCATTGTTTATCTGAATTATCCCAGCCACTATGCTTACGACTCCACCAGCGCTAAGTAACCCCCTCCTACTCGGACCATTAGATGCCATTTTCTTATCCCTTCGCCCCAAATTCTCTCTTTCCCAGAGCGACAAAGATAACTGCCACTATTCCCAAAAGGCCTGATCCAAGGGCAGAGATAGCCCCGGCTAAGGACAAGCCGAACCTCTTCTGTCTTATGGCCGAGATGCCGCCTACGACAGCTAGTACACCCAGAGCAAGAAACAGCACCCCCACAATCATTATCCAAATTGGAGGGCCGTAGGTGAAATTATAACAGCACCAATAATCAGCCCAAAAGCCTGGAAGAAGTGGAATAGACCACCACCACGATGGCATTACTTGACTAACAGACCGTGCCTGGGTTAAGAAAAACGGCACTAAGACTGCGCCATTGTTTATCTGGAATATCCCCGCTACTATGCTTAAGACTCCGCCAGCACGAAGTAACCCGCCCCTACTATTACCGCTAGACTCCATTTCATTTTCCTCCTCAGTTCTATGCTAATCTCTGAAGGAATCTTTGATAAAACACGATAATTTTGAAACCCCAACCACGTGAACCCCATATAGCTAGTAGAAAAGGCAGCGACCGCTTGCCTCCTTTCTTGTAGCATTATATTATTATCTAATCCATGAATCAATAATAAAAGAGTGAAAAAGAGAGGTGTAACAATGAAAAATAGAAAAATCCTCTTAGCAGTTCTGCTCTCTATCGCTTTGGTCTTCGGCCTGATTCTTCCTGCTTCTGTTATGGCTCAAGAGCAAGTAACGCCCATGGTCGCAGCAGGCGATGGCTACACGATGGGGCTTAAGGTCAATGGCACTGTGGTCGCTGTGGGGGAAAACAAGGCCGGGCAATGCGATGTCGGTGACTGGAGGGGCATCACCCAGATCGCAGCAGGCTACGGTCACACGGTGGGACTTAAGGAGGACAGAACTGTGGTCGCAGTGGGATGTAAAGACTTTATAGATCCTTGGTTCGGCGACATAGTACACTACCAGTCCGGTCAGTGCGATGTCGGTGGCTGGACGGACATTATCCAGGTCGCCGCAGGCGCCAACTCAGCGCACACAGTGGGGCTTAAGTCCGACGGCACCGTGGTCGCTGTAGGAGCCAACGAAAACGGCCAGTGCGATGTCGGTACCTGGAAAGACATCATCCAGGTTGCTGCAGGTACCTGGCACACGGTGGGGCTTAAGGAGGACGGCACCGTGGTTGCTACCACAGTCACCTCTGCAAAAGGTTCCTACCAATGGGATTTTGGCGGCTGGTCAGATATTACCCAGGTTGCCGCAGGTCACCATCACACGGTGGGGCTTAAATCCGGCGGCACCGTGGTCGCCGTGGGATATAACGGCTGGGGGCAGTGTGATGTCGGCAACTGGACAAATATCGTTCAGGTTGCTGCGGCCGGGGTTCACACGGTGGGGCTTAGGTCTGATGGCACCGTGGTCGCCGTGGGATATAACGGCTACGGGCAGCTCAATATCGGCGGCTGGGCGGACATAGTCCAAGTCGCTGCAGGCAGCGGTCGCACGGTGGGTCTTAAGTCCGACGGCACTGTGGTCGCCACGGGCTTTAGCTCTGAGGGCGAGCTTGTCAAGCTTGCCAAATGGAATCTGTTACTTGTGGCGCCACCAATCAACTGGCTGCTAATCGGTGGGATTATAGTGGCGTTGGTAGTAGGGGGACTGGTTATTTTCTTCGTGCGTAGAAGGAGACCTGTCTAGACCAAATTTAGCCACCTTTGGCTTTTGGGCCACTCAGGTGGTCTGACCAATTTTCTCTCAATACAAAATCGGGGTGAGAGGATTTGAACCTCCGACCACCTGAACCCCATTCAGGTGCGCTACCAGGCTGCGCTACACCCCGTCGCCCTGACCTCAATTAATATGTTATCATAGTCACCGCAGCAAAGAAAATAT
>Ga0315555_1002642_pt1 | contig 12536 bp, 10 predicted proteins | sample SalMarSW160380MG_FD_202113 | JGI IMG/M metagenome (GOLD analysis project Ga0315555, IMG submission 202113) | Salt marsh sediment microbial communities from the Plum Island Ecosystem LTER, Massachusetts, United States - Salt Marsh Sediment SW1603-80 ...
TTAATGCCAAATATCATATTTATAATGACCAGGAGAAGTTAATTGAGAAAGTATCAGAGCTAATCAGCCAGGAAAAAGTCATCGGCTGGTTCCAAGGACGCATGGAGTTTGGACCTCGTGCGCTTGGAAACCGCAGCATTGTTGGCGATGCCCGAAGTGAAAAAATGCAGTCGGTAATGAACCGTAAGATAAAGTTTCGTGAGTCTTTCCGTCCATTTGCTCCCTGTGTTCTGAGAGAGGATGTGCAAGATTATTTTTACATGCCGGACGGCAAGGACAGTCCCTATATGCTGCTGGTCGCTTACGTCCAAAACGATAAACGGTTGCCTCTAAATACACCGTTAGAGACACTTAAAGGTTTAGATAAACTTAAAGTAAAACGAAGCTGTGTACCTGCTATCACGCATGTGGATTATTCAGCACGAATTCAGAGTGTCGATGCAGAACGTCATCCGAAACTGCACCGTTTGATGAGCCGATTCAAGGAAACGACCGGCTGTCCGGTGATAATCAATACCAGTTTTAATATTCGTGGTGAACCTATTGTATGTTCTCCGGAGCACGCATATAGATGTTTCATGGCCACGAATATGGATGTTTTGGTCATGGAAAATCATTTACTTTATAAACAAGCCCAGCCACAGGCGACTCAGCATGAAGTGGATGAGTATTTAGCACAATTTGAGTTAGATTAAATTGCTTTTGGAAAGACCAAATGGCCTGACCCCCAAAAACTGTACCATTGTGGATTAGAGGGTATCCGATAAAATTAGAAGTTTTTAATGAAAGGGATACCCAAATGAAACGTAAATTTCACACACCAGAACAGATAGTTAAAAAGCTAAGAGAGGCCGATGCTGCAATAGCTTCAGGCAGTACCATCGAGCAGGTTTGCAGGAAGCTTGAAATCAGCGATGCGACTTACTACAACTGGCGAAAACAGTACGGGCAGATGAAGCTTGACAAGGTAAAACAACTCAAGAGCTTACAAAAGGAAAATGTCAGGCTTAAAAAGCTGGTTGCAGATCTGTCTCTTGATAAGGCGATTCTCAAGGAAGCTCTCTCGGGAAATTACTGAGCCCGGCACGGAAGCGAAAGGCAGTGACGTATATAAAAGAGCAGATTGATGTTTCCGAACGTCGGGCATGTGAAGTTAGCAGTCAGCCCAGAATGACGCAGCGTTATAAAACAAAGCAGCCAGACAAGGATAAGGCTTTGACAGCAGAGGTAAACAAGCTTGCGAAAAGGCATAAACGGTATGGTTACCGGATGATTACGGCCAAGCTCAGACAAGATGGCTGGATTGTCAATCATAAACGCATCCAGAGAATATGGCAAAAGCAGGGCTTACAAGTGCCTTACAGACGCAAATTCAAAAAGGCAAAGGGCACTTCAGAGAATAGTTGTGCCGTTAAAAAGGCCGAATATCCTAATCACGTATGGACCTATGATTTTATGAGCGACCAGACCGAAGATGGCGGAAGGCTTAAGCTTCTGACGGTGCTGGATGAGTTTACACGTGAAAGTCCTGTCATTGAGGTTGGCCGATCGATGAGAGCGAAGGATGTGATTGCAGTGCTGGAGTATTTGTTTATGGTTCGCGGAGTACCAAAGTTTATTCGCAGCGATAACGGGCCTGAGTTTATTGCAGATGCGATTAAAAAATGGCTTAAAATAAATCACGTTGAGACATTGTACATTGCACCCGGCAGTCCGTGGGAGAACGGCTACATTGAGTCGTTCAACGGCAAGCTGCGTGAAGATGTTTTGAATCGTGAAGTATTTTATTCGGTAAAGGAGGCAAAGGTTATTGTGGAGAATTGGCGGTCGGAATATAATAATCATCGTCCTCATAGCGGGTTGGGTTATATGACCCCTGCGGCCTTCGCGGCGAGGTGCAATCCGCCAGGCTCCGCTACGCTCCGCCTGCCGGATTGCAGGATAAAGAACGTGGATAACTCTCTAATCAAGGTTGGTACATAATTCGGGGTCAGATCACAAAGAGCTAAGATGTCATTAGTCGAAATAAACTGGCGTCCTAATTACAAAGAGCTTCGCAATTTTGGTATTATTGCCCTGATTGCATCGGCTGTTTTATCTGTTTTGCTTTACTTACTCAAGGGTCTTACCATCCAGTGGATTATAATTATTATTGGTATTGGTTTTATTATCTTTCTGAGCAGTGTAATTTCGGAAAAATTAACCAGGATAATTTATGTTGGTTTAATTCTGGCTGCCTTACCGATTGGCTGGTTGGTGAGCTTCATATTGCTGGCGAGCTTTTACTTTTTGCTGCTTACGCCCCTTGGACTTATTTTTCGTTTGCTGGGTCGCGACCCGCTAAGACGGCGGTTTGATTCCTCCGCCGACAGCTATTGGCTGCTAAGGCGCCCGCCGGATAACCTTGACCGTTATTTCCATCAATTCTAACAGAGCCGGAGATTGTAAATGGCTAAAAAGGCACAAGAGAGAAAATCCGGAGAGTTCAAAAAGGCTGCCCAAGGGAAACGTCCTTCCCTGCTCTTGGAGTTTTGGTTTTTTCTTAAACACAATAAAAAGTGGTGGCTGCTACCCATCCTAATTATACTGCTGCTTTTGAGTTTACTGATACTGTTGGGCGGCACGGCAATAGCACCGTTTATTTACCCGCTTTTTTAAGGTGAAAAATCCTTACAGGAAAAACCCCCCAATAAACCTGTCCTGCCTGTCCCGAGCAAGGCCGAGGGGAGCAGGGTCGAAGGATTGAGGGGCTAAATAAAAAGATATTTAGCCCCCAGTTTCACTGGGGGCTCTGTTTCGTTGAGGATTTTTTCAGTATCGTTTCAAGGACTTCGTGTGCCTGGACGAAATTAGGATCTAACTCAAGACAATTATAAAGCTCTTTGATTGCCGTGTCTCTATGCCCCTGCCTGTATAAAAGAAAACCAAGACTACAATGCAGAAGGGGGCTATCTGGTGTAAACACCAGACCCTTATGACATGTTTCGACTGCTTCGTCGATTTTACCCTGCCTATAGAGTATATCGGCTAAATTATTGTATGCAGCAATGCAATCAGGCCAGAATCTTGTTGCTTTAGAATAGTGTTTCTTGGCCTTTTTGGTTTTGCCCAGCTTTTGGTAGGCCCATCCGAGATAATGATGTGCATCGCCGCAGGTGGGCTTTATTCGTATCGCAGTTAGATAATGAGCGATAGCTGCATCAAGATCACCTGCTGCTTGCAATACCGAGCCCAATGCGTTGTACATTACATAGGAATGCGGTATGGAGCTTTGTACCAGCTTAAACTGTTCGGCTGCGGCCTTATAGTCTTTCAAATCCTCGGCCAGAAGCCTGCCGTATTTCCATCTTAGGTAGAAATCCTGCGGGCTGTTTTGAATTGCCTGACGATATTGAGCAGCCACTTTTTCAAGTGCATCCGCAGTGCAGTTAGCCTTGAGGTTTTTTTGCTCTTGCTCCATTATTCTTATTCGCTCTTCGTGATATAGTTGATTAGTGAACGGCGGATTCCTAATGAATCTTTTAAGAACCTCATCGGCAATCACATACTTGTCCCACTCCGTATAGGCTAAACGTTGGGCACACTCAGCCTGAGTTAGCGGTAAAGTATTATCGGCTCGATGAACTATTACCCGCTGTGCAAGCAGCTCTTCTACCTTCTTAAGCGTGGTCTTAGCCAGCAGATAGTTTCCCTTGAAATTCAAATGCACATGCTCATAGAACAGCTCATTACCGGCAGTTTCATGGGGGCTGTTAATCTCGAATGTCTTGACAGCGTCCGCCAGGTAAACACCTTTGCCGGCCCAGGAATCTGCTACACTGCGGATGATTTCATTGATTCGTCCGTCGGCTCTGAACCGCAGTGTATCCAGCTCACGTGCTTTTATGTACCTTCGCTTAGCGACATCATAGTCTTGCAGGGCCCAAAAGCAGCGGCCAAGGCGAAACTGAAGGTTTGCGTAGGAGTCATCTATTTCAGCAGCCGTCAGATAGCGTTTCACCGCTTCGGCAAAGCTGGCTGCGGATTCATACTCCACTGCTTGGGCGTAAAAATTATCCCACTTCGCCTTGTCTTGCTTGGTTAAATCCGGCCTATGCAGAGACGCAAACGGCGGATTGTCTTTAAGATTACTGCCCACAGTACAGACAATTATCTTCGCTCCGGACCTGCGGCCAACCTGCACAACATCTTCCAGATTCCTTTGGAAATGCTGATAGACTGTCTCCAAATGCTGGTCATCAGCACGTATTTGTTTCTCGAGGAACATCTCTAATCCACGCCAGGCCGTTGGCCTACCTTTTTGGGTGCCAACCCATTCGGCAAGACTCATTAGCAGTTGTCCCAACCTCGTAGCCCTAACAGCAATGCCCATGCGGATAATAGACAAGCTTGGCGAAAGTGGTGCAAAGACTGTACCTGCTCCGTACGGGCCGGTGACTTCATTGTTACCGAGATACACAATGAATAAATCTGGTTCGTGCCGCGCACAGTCTTTTGCTATTTCTACAACCACATGTGAATTAATTGCTGCCGTTGCAGCTATGATAACTTCAAAATTTATCCCCGGACACCTATCCTGCAACATTACCTGCAGGACACGTCCAAAACCGTAGGCCCCGTCCGGCTCACCTTGAGCTGCAGATGCGCCTAAGACAAAAATTCGATAAGTCTTTTCTGATTTGCTCGCGGAAAACCTAAATGGACCAAATTCTCGGGCAATTTCTTTCGGAAAAAACCGCCAGCAGAACTTGACATTGTCGCAATAAAACACCTTGCCGTTTTCCTCACACCTGATTATCGCATTAGCAGGATAACCGTAACCGATTATGCGCAAGCCTAGCTCCAGCAGCAAAAATAGCAAAGCTGGAATAACGGTAAGTGCAATAACGCGAAACAGCCAGAGACGCCAGCCGGTTATTCGCTTGCGTTGTAATTCTCCGGTATCTTTGCGTTTGTCTCGACCCATAGAAGCTGCTGAAACAATCGTTTTGTTTGCTGAGCGGCGCTTTTTGCTTTTGTGCCCTTTGATGTTTATCTTAGAATACCTTTTAGATATTTTTCTCCATCTGGCACACATTTGGGCTCCTTTCAATCATGTTTTTTCAGGATAGCCCTTAGCACTTTATGTGTCTTAACGGAATTAGGGTCTATCTGTAATGCGGCGCGAAGCTCTTTTATAGCCTCGTTTCTGCGTCCTTGCTGTTTTAACATAATGCCCAAATTGTGGTGCAGATCCAAATCATCCGGCACGAATTTCAAGCCATTGCGATAGGTTTGCTCTGCTTTGCCGATTTTACCCTGCTGGAACAGCACTACCGCCAGATTGTTGTAAGCCTGCGCATAATCCGGCCTGCACCGAATCGCTTTAGAATAATATTCAATAGACTTTTCGAGATTGCCCTGGAGTTGATGTGCAAATCCTAAATTGAAATACGCATCGGCATAGATGGGATTGATTCGTACGGCCTCTAAATTATTTCTGATAGCTGCATCTAAGTTTCCCTGCTTGCCGGATAAAAGCCCCAATTTGGCATACGCCTCGTAGCGATGCGGCACAAAATTCAGAACCGAACGGTACTGCTCGGCAGCGGCGCTGGAGCTGCCCAGCTCTTCCAATAATTCGCCGTATTTCCAATGCAGCCACCAGTCCGAGGGACTTTGCTGAATCGCCCAGCGATGCTGAGCTTGAACTTCATTAAGGACCTTCGCAGATAGATTTGTTTTAAGAGCATTGAGTTTTTGCTCCATTTGACTGACCCGCTGGTCATGGTAGAGCTGGTTAGTAAACGGTGCTCGCTTTATATAGAGGTTAAGAACCTGATCGGCAATTCTTTTTCGGTCCCAATCTGTGTATGCTAAATATCGCGCACACTCTTGTTCGGCGGGTCCGCCTATGGCGGATTGTTTCGCCTTATAACGTTTTATCTGAGCCGGTAGTATCTCCTGGACCCGCTCGAAAACTGTCTTGGCCAGAAGATAATTGCCGGTGAAATTCATGTGAACGTGCTCATAGAATAGTTCTTCTCCCGGTGTTTCGTGTGGGCTGTTCTTTTCAAAAACTTTTGCGGTATCTACGAAGTAGGTATCTATAGCTTCTTTGTTATTTGCAACGTCTCTAATAATCTGATTTATCTGTGTATCGGCGCGAAACCTGAGCGTGTCTAAATCACGTGCTTGGATGAATTTTTCACGAGCCTTTTCATATTGACCCAATGCCCAGAAACAACGCCCCAGACGAAACTGCAGTTCAGCGTAGTGGTCATCAATCTCGGTGGCTGCTAAATACTGTTCTACCGCCCTGGCAAAATCACCTGCCGATTCATATTCCATCCCTTGCCTATAAATATCGTTCCAGTTTTTCAGCTCTGTCTCGGTTAAGTCCAGCCTATGCAGTGAAGCAAAGGGAGGAGAGTCCTTCAAATTGCTGCCCACGGTACAAAAGATTATCTTAGTGTTACTTTTATGGGCAACGCGATTAAGATCTTCGAGGTTTCGTTGGAAATGCTGATAAACAGTCTGTAGATGGGGATCATCAGCCCGTATTTGCTTTTCGAAGAACATTTCCAGCCCTCGCCATATCTTCGGAATGTCCTTTTTGGCACTTACCAATCCAAACAGATTCGTTAGCATCTGTCCGATCTTCGTGGCTTTAAGTGCCATGTCAAAACGAATGAAAGGTAGGCTGGCCGAAAGCGGAGCAAAGACGGTTCCTGCCCCGTATGGGCCGACTACCTCATTGTTGCCTAAGTAAACGATAAATAAGTCAGGCTGGTGATGGGCACAATCCTTTGCGATCTGCAACACAACATGGGAATTGATAGCCGGCATCGCGATGGTAATAATCTCGAAATTTGCCTGTTGGTACTGTTGACGTAGCATCACCTGTAGAATTCGTCCGAAGCAAAATGAGCCATCAGGTGTACCAGCCGCAGCGGAAGCTCCAACCACAAAGATTCGGTATGTATTGTTTGATTTGATTGCAGGAAAAGCAAACGGGTCGGCTTCCCGGGCGATGTTAGGAGGAAAGAATCGCCAGGCAAATTTGGCATTATTACAGTAATAGGTTCGTCCGCCTTTGGCGGATTTGATGGTTGTGGTCGTGGGAAAACCGTAGCCGATTACGCGTAAGGCAATCTCAAGCAACAACAGCAAAAGAACCGGAATAATGGTAAAAGCAACGATCCGAAACAGCCACAGCCGCCAACCTGTTATCGGCTTGCGTGACACTTCTTTAGCAAACTTTTGTTTTTTCCCCTTCTCAGAGATTCCGGAGATGGCTGTTTTCTCTGCCGGTTTATGCTGCCTTGTTCTCCGTTTTTTAGATACTTTTTTCCTGGAGGGAGTCTTACGTTTCATTACCTTGCCCCTCGGGCTCTCGACCGATTTGCTTTCTTTTCAGGTAAGCGATTTCAGCTTTGGTTAGTGCTCTAAATTTACCTATGCCCAGGCCGCGTGCGGTGATATTGCCGATACGCGTTCTCTTAAGTGTTCTTACAGGCAGAGACACTTTAGCCAACATTCTGCGGATCTGTCGGTTCAGGCCTTGCCGGATAGTAATTTCGACTAACGATTCTTTATAGCTGCGTTTCAATACCTTTACTGATGCTCTGGCAGTTTTGCCTTTAGCCCTTCGACTATGCTCAGGGCGGTGAGCCTGTCGAACCGCCAGCCAGATGCCATTTTTGAGCTTCTCCACCATCTCGCTGCTAATTTGGCCTTTAACCATAGCCACATAGGTTTTAGGTACTTGATATCTTGGGTGTGTTAATATATTTGCCAGCTCACTGTCGTTCGTAAGAATAATTATCCCTGTTGTATCGGCATCGAGTCTGCCAATACAAAATAAACGTTGGCGAGCGGGGATAAAATCTATTGCTCTTTTCCTGCCTGAAGGGTCTGAATTAGTGCAAATAACACCTTTGGGCTTGTTTAAAAGAAAATAAACTTTTTTTTCCGACTGAATCTTTTTGTTATTTACAGTTATGATATCCTTTTGTGGGTCAACAAAAGCCGGCAGTTTATCTACCACCTTACGATTTACCTGCACGACCCCACTGAGTATTAACTCTTCGCATTTTCTACGAGAGCTCAGACCAGCCGCAGCTAAGACCTTCTGTAATCTTTGTTTAGCCATTTTTGGCAAACTTCAACCTTTGGCTGGTATGGTTGCGGTTCGACAGGCTCACCGCCCTGGGCATAGTCGAAGGGCTGAGAGCTGCCTAACGAGTCCGCAATCATGTCTCTACTGTTAGCTATCCCGCCACGGCTCGACTGAGCTCGCCGAAGTCAGGCAGGTAAACTCCTGTATTTTGGAGTATGAGCAATGGAAAGCTTATTTGATTAATCCGTCGAAGACGATGAATCCGGCTGTTCTTTCGGCTCCGATTGCGATTGGGCTTCTGGTTCTGTCCCCGACTCTGACTGATCTTTGCCCCTCGGGCTCTCGACCGATTCCGGCTCGGTCGTAGTTGGCTCAGTTCTCCGTAAGGAGTCCCTAGGACCGCCTTGCTCAGAAGTTACATAAACATCCTCTAAAGCGGTATTGTCAACTGCCTTACGCATAAGAGAATAGATTATTGTATTGGCGGAAAAATAAAAGCTTACTATAAAGGCAATTACTAATACAACGATGGCTAATAGTAACAGATATACGAGGAAAGCTGCGAAAGATTCCAATCCGGTAAGTGTTGGCCAATTCGGTTGAACGACCAGTTGAGTAAACGTTGGATCGTCTTGCCAGATTTCTGTGAGCTTGCTATTATCGCCCAAGATGCCTAATCGCAAAGACGAGTTGGTAACCCAGAGCAGCACAAAGGCGAAAAACCGCACAAAAATATAACAAATTGCGCCGTAGATCGCGGCTATAACCGTATAAAAGCCCATTCTCCACGGTTTTGCAAATACATAACTGAAAGAACGACTTATCGCGTCGAAACAATCTGAATTATCGTATGCCACGGCTGGAAACATCAGGTTAAATCCTGCAACTGTTCCGATTAAGACAATCGTAATTAATCCGCCGGCAATCAGTGCCAACAGCAAAAATATGACCATTATAGGCTTGCCGGCCCAAGGAATGTTGCCTACCAGTCCTAAAAGAAATATGAAAAAGCCGATGAAGATAATTATCCCCACCAGTGCTAAAGGCACGGTGAAGAAACTCGTGAATTTTTTTGTGCTAAAGCGCAATGCCTCGGTCAAACCAGGTTTTTCATCCCGTGCAAACTGCAGCGCTGCAATTCGGCAGATAGCCCCACCGGCTACTGACATCACGACGAGCGTTATCACAGCAACAATGATGCTATAAATATAATGGTATTTAAAGGCCCAGATTAACGCTTTAAAACAGTCAATGACATTTTCAGCCACTCCTTGGATATTTAACCTGAAGAGCGAATATAGTGCACCGTGAAACTTCATTGCTCCGAAATGCCAAAGCGTGGAAAATACGCCTCTATGGTCACCGTTTTCTTTAGCATTTTCAATGTATGATTGTAGCAGGTCTGGAGTAGTCAAATAAATATGTAATTCTGTTTCGTGGCCTTGTGTATTTGGTGTCGTAATTACTGTTTTATTAAAGTCCATGAGCCAGCCGGCCACACATATAGCAGCTACCGCTAGAAAAGCTATCATCATTTTGCTTGGCTGAATGGCCATTCGGAAAGTCTGGAATACTTTCGAAAAGAGAATACTATTGAACAAACCCGAGGATTCCTTCTCATCAGCCATTTTATTTCCTTTCATAAAACTGCAATTGATATTGATTTTTTGTGGAGAACAAACACAAATATATATAGCTTATTATCGGTCGGTTTCAACAATTTTTATAATATTTTATTCTCAAATATTGTGCTTAATTCTTACCCTGAGGACTTCTCAAAAAAGCTATCAGGCGATTCTTTGGCCTCATGTGACTGAAGTTTAGAAAACATCTTGTACTCTCCATCCAGCCAGGTACCCAAATCCACAAGCTTGCATTGTCGGGAGCAAAAAGGAAAGAATTTTGCTGTTTTGGATTGTGCTACAACTTTGTTACAAACCGGACATCTACGTTTCATGTTGAAATATTACCCTATTGCTTTGAGTGTGGAGCCCCACGGGCGTAGCCCGTGGCACCTCCATCTTCGGCGTAATCCGCCGAAGCACATCCGCCTACGCTAAAGCTATGGTGGATACCCGCTCGCATTTCCATCCTCCGTCCCTTAGGGACTACAGAGGACAGGCATCCACCCCCGCTCTTGCTTCGCAAGAAGCTGCAGGGGTGGCTTTCTGCGAAGGCGGGTAAAATGAGACGCATATCTGCTGGCCATTAACGATCTCAAAAAATATGTGCGCTGTTGCCAAATAATCCACCAATAGGTCGAAGAATCGAAGAGGGGAATTGGTGGAATATATCTGCAATTATTAGTTCCGGTCTTGTAATAAAACCAAATATACAGACAAAGCACATTTATTTTGTATGAAGCGTATAAATTTGAATAAACAGTAATGCAACCTTGATAAGCTTAGAAGCTGCTCAGCATGACCTCTCTCTTAGTTTAGCATTCCTGTTTAGTGATGGCAGGGATGCAAGCCGCTGTTAGCTTTATTTATCTCTTGCAAAGCGCTCTTAGCCTATCTTGCTTTGTATATACTTAGCCCCTCGGGCTCTTAGACCGACGATTCCCCCCAATTATTCTTCCTCTCTTTCAATACCTTGCTCTAACATCCGAGCATATTGAACGCAATATCTGGCCCAGGGTTGAGCTTCAAGTCGAGCTTTTAGTATGGGCTTGCCGGTACCTTCGCATACGCCGTAAGTTCCCTCCTCCATACGCTGCAGAGCATCATCTATCTCGCGTATCAGCTTTCTTTCGCTATCCATCAATCCCAAGACAAACTCCTGCTCATAGTTATCAGTGCCCAGATCAGCCATGTGTATCGGCATACTCGATAGGTCTCCGCTAGCATCCAGCCGGGATTTCTTTAATGCTTCATCCTCAATCTCATTTACGTTGTTCAGTATCTCTCTGCGCTTTTCTAAAAGCAGTTGTTTGAAGTGCTTAATATTGGTGGCACTTAAGCGATTTTTCCTTGCGCCGACCGAGCTTGCTTTATCTTTGGATATCTTTTTTTTACGTCTTTGTGCCACTTGTTTATCCATCTAAGAATCATCTATTCTAATACATTCAATAAGGCTATTATTGTAACATATATGAATGTGTTATATACAATACTTATTTTCTCTTAAATGGAATTGTAAAAGCTGGATAGCGCAGCCGGCAATACCAAATTATACAGGCAAACTTGCGTCTTCTACTCTAAGAACTTGAAAAATAAGGACTTATAATCGACGCTCCCGCTAAGGTCATTTCTCTTGTTTACTATTTAACTTGCTTTTGATATGCGTGGAGGCTTTTGCAAATTTACCCAAAGGTAGGAAGAAAGATTCCTGCTTGATGTTGCAGGTGAAGACTCTAACACCAAACACTTTTTCAATTTGCTCCGGTTTGAAGGTATCTTTGGTTTTGCCGATATAATAGCTATTATCAGCTCCCAAAAGGAGAATTTCATCTGCGTACTGGGCTGCCATATTAACGTCGTGCGTTATAGCCACGATTGTTTTACCTTTTTCAAGTTGCATTTCCTTGAGCAGGTCATATATGCCAACCTGATGTTTTAAATCCAGAAAGCTTGTCGGTTCATCTAAGAGCAAAATTGCGGTGTTTTGAGCGATCGCCCTTGCGATAAAAACCCGTTGTCGTTCGCCGCCGCTTAGGCTTCCAAGCGGTCGCAAAGCAAATTGGGCTGTGTCGGTCGCCTCAAGCGCTTCGTTAACTACTGCTCTATCTGTTTTACCCTCAAATCCAAATGTGCCCAGATAGGGTGTTCTTCCCATCGAAACAACCTCCGCGACCGTAAAATCGAAAATCGGCACAAATTCCTGACGTACAACAGCGACTTTTTGGGCGAGTCTTCCAACTGAATATGACTCTATATGTGCGGTGTCAATTATTATGGAACCGGCTTGTGCTCTGAGCTGTCCACATAGCAAGTTTATCAGCGTTGTTTTGCCTACTCCGTTCGGGCCGGCTATGGCCAGAAATCGGCTTTGAATTACTTTAAAAGTTATATGTTTTAAGATAGGTTGCGCCGGAAGGCGTCCTCCGTAAGGAGTCCCTAGGACTGCGGATTGCGACGTATAGCTAAAACTCAAATTTTTAACTTCTATAATGGCTTTCATTTTAACCAGCTAACTTTTCTACTGTATCTGGCTAACAAAATCAGAAAGAACGGCCCGCCGGCGATGGCGGTTATGACACCTACAGGCAATTGTGCGGGCGCAACGATTATACGGGCGATTGTGTCAGCTATGATTAAAAATGCGGCTCCGATTATTGCACTAAGAGGCAACAATTGACGGTGGTCAGGCCCAAATGCAAGACGGACTCCATGCGGTATGATAAGACCCACAAATCCGATTAGCCCGCTTAGGCTAACGGAGATAGCAGTTATTAAAGCAGCAAAAGCAAATGCGATTATCCTCGTTCTTGCCA
>Ga0315555_1002643_pt1 | contig 12532 bp, 11 predicted proteins | sample SalMarSW160380MG_FD_202113 | JGI IMG/M metagenome (GOLD analysis project Ga0315555, IMG submission 202113) | Salt marsh sediment microbial communities from the Plum Island Ecosystem LTER, Massachusetts, United States - Salt Marsh Sediment SW1603-80 ...
GTTGGCGGGGTGATGGTCTTGTAATACCCCATTGGCCCGCTCGACGAAAAGCTTGATGATGTGGGCCGTGTGCTCGGCCTCCGGGACCAGGGGTGTAGGCGGGTTGGGGGGATTGCCCTCTCTCTGGGGATCGGTATCCTCGATACGGCCGTCCAGCCCCTCCTCCATAAAGCGCAGGACGAAGCGGTGTTCTTTACCGTGTCTGATCTCCACCCGCACACCCTCTATCTCCTCGATCTCCTGCTGCAGGAGATCGCAGAGTTGCATGTTCTTTTCCGTGGGGATACGCCCGGCCCTACGGTCGACAATAATCCCCTTCTGGTCCATGGTGGCGAAGTTGCCGCGCGCCACCACATCGCTCTTTCCCAGCTCCATTCCGATCCCCAGGGCCTCCAAGACCCCCCTGCCGATCTCATAGCGCAGGGGATCATAGCCGAACATCCCCAGGTGCCCCGGTCCGCTCCCCGGCGTGATCCCCGGTGAAACGGGATCGGCCACCCCGCAGATGGAGCGGGAGGCCAGGTCATCCAAATGAGGGGTATGGGCCGCCTCCAGCTCTGTCTTGCCGTCTACGCGCAACCCCCCTACCCCGTCCATAACCAGCAGAACGATCGTGGAAGGGGTCTTCAGCGTCAAAGACCGGATGATTGCTTCATTGGCCATTGTTCACCTCCCTGAATATTCCCTCTCAGCCCATCCAGCTGAGGTTTCTCTATCCCTGTATGTTGGATTAACACCTTAAAGGTCTCTCCCATCCCCCCGGGGAGGATGAGGTTCTTGATGGTAAGCCTCTCGGCCATGCCCTCCCATCCCTCCTCTTCCCCGCCAAGCCGGGCTATCTCGTCCAGGATCCCTAAGGCGAGGAGAAAGCGGTATTGGGGGACCAAGCCGGTGAGTGCCAAGCCGTACTCTTCACCCCACGCAATGAGGGAGGTAAAATCCACATGAGCGGTCATATCCTGCAGGCCCAGATTGGCGTAGGGATCAGCGAGGACCTGGTGGCCCCGGTAGCACAGGAAGGTCCCCTCTCTACGAAGGGGGCTGAAGAGCTCCCGGGCCGGATACCCGTAATCGATGGTGACCACAAAACCCCGCTCCATGCTCTGCGCCACCCCCTGGAGCCATCGCCGGGCCTCCAGGTTCACCTCCACCCCCTGCCCCTCGGCAAGGGTGATTCCCAGGCGCTGAAAGTACGCCTCCAGTTCAGGCGTCGAGGGATCTCCGATGATCTCCTTCAAAACCCCGTTATCCAGATCCACAAAGATCTCTTTGAGTTTCCCCCCCTCCATCACGGCCCGATGCACGGGAAAGGCATCGACGAGCTCATTGGAGATGAAACACCCGGTAATGTTCATCTCCCTCATCTGATCGGGTTGATGCCATGCCACCTTTCCCTCATGGGGAGACAATAACTCCCGCTGCCTCTCAATGATAACAGGGCTGATCTCCACCATATGGTAGGTAAGAATCCCATAAAACTGCCCTTCCTCTTGCTGGAGGTAATCCAGGATATCCAAACAGAGATACCCCTCTCCCCCTCCCATCTCTACGATCTGGAATGTGCCCGATCCCATGGTCCTCCACATCTGGACCATCTGTTTTGCAATGAGGGCCCCGAAGAGGGGGTGGATCGTGGGGCTGGTGTAATAGTCCCCCTCCCGCCCTCGACAGGCCCTCCCTGAGGCATAGTAGCCGTACCGGGGGTGGTAGAGGCACAGCTCCATAAACCGGGCAAAGGTGAGAGGCCCCTTGGCCCCGATCTCCTCTGCGATAATCTGCCGCAAACGCTCTGAAATCGCCGCGCTTTCCATGCCTTACAACAACCCCCTCAGCGTGCGGAGGTTTACGCAATCCCAATCCTCACCGCTGTCGGTCCGCCCCTTGGGGGTCTCCAAGATAAAGGGGAGGTCGGCCAAACGGGGGTCCTGCAGGAGCAAATGGAAGGGTTCCAGGCCCAGGTGCCCCTGGCCTATGTGCTCATGGCGGTCCACCCGCGTGCCCACGGCGGCCTTGGAGTCATTCAGGTGAACGAGCTTCAAACGGTCCAGGCCGATGATCCGATCGAACTCCTCCAGCGTCGCCTCGTATCCTCCCGGCGTTCTGATATCGTACCCCGCAGCAAAGACGTGACTCGTATCGAGACAAACCCCCACCCGTTCATCCTCCTCGATCATCCCGATGACCCGGGCAAAGTGCTCAAAGCGATAACCCAGGGTAGCACCCTGTCCGGCAGTGGTCTCCAGCAGGATCTGTACCCGCATCCCAGCCCCCCGCTGATGGAGGAGGTTGATGGCCCGGGCGATCCCATAGAGCCCCTCCCCTTCGCCACTGCCTCGATGGGAGCCGGGATGGATCACCAAATAGGGAAGCCCCAGGGCCTCGGCCCGTTCCATCTCCTCCCAGATGGCCTCCAGAGACCGCTTATAGAGCCCCTCATCAGGAGAGGCGAGGTTGATCAGGTAACTGTCGTGGGCCGCTACAGGTCTGACCCCCGTCTCTTGGCGGGCCTGCCGGAAGGCCTCAATGGCATCCGAAAGAAGGGGCCGAACGCGCCACTGATTGGCGTTCTTGGTAAAAAGCTGGATGACATCACACCCGGTTTCCTCGCCGCGCCGCAGGGCCTTGTCGATCCCGCCGGCGATGGACTGGTGGGCCCCCAAAGCCCTCCGCCCGCCATCACAAGGCCCACTCCCTTTATGGCACATCCTCCATCAACTCTTTCACCTTCGCCTCTACCATTCCCCTGATTTCCCCCAGTCGCTCCTGGGATGCGGCCTCGAACCTGAGGACCAGGGCCGGCTGGGTGTTGGATGCCCGTACCAGGCCCCAGCCATCGGGGAATTGCACCCTCATGCCGTCGACGTCAATGACGGGATATTCCCGACGAAAGTATTCCGTAACCTGCTCTACGATCTTAAACTTGACGTCATCGGGGCACTCCACCCTGATCTCCGGAGTAATAAAGGTCTGAGGAATCCCCTCCAAGAGCTCTGAGACCTTCTTCCCGGTCTTGCTTAAGATCTCCAAGAGACGACAGGAGGCATAGATGGCGTCGTCGAAGCCGAAGTACCGATCGGCGAAGAACATATGCCCGCTCATCTCCCCGGCCAGCAAGGCCCCCTCCTTTTTCATCTTGTCCTTGATCAGGGAGTGACCGGTCTTCCACATGATGGCCCGCCCCCCGAGCCGCTCGATCTCATCGTAGAGGGTCTGGGAACACTTGACCTCGCCGATAAACGTACCCCCTCCCCGCTCTCGGATGATATCGCGGGCGAAGATGATCATCAGCCGGTCACCCCATATTATTCTCCCCTCCTCGTCGATGACCCCGATACGATCGGCATCCCCGTCATAGCCTATCCCCAGATCGGCCCCGGTATCTTTTACCGTAGCAATGAGGTCCGTGAGGTTTTCCTCCACCGTGGGGTCGGGGTGATGATGGGGAAAGCGGCCGTCCATCTCACAGTACAGCGCTTCCACTTGGCATCCGAGCTCGCGCATGATGGGGACGCCCACAACCCCTCCCGTCCCATTGCCGGCATCGACCACTACCTTGATCGCCCGGTTCACCTGGATATTGGAAAGGACATAACGATGATAATCCGGAATGATATTATGCCGAGCGAGGCCCCCCTTCCCCCGGATGTACTCCCCTTGTTCGATGATCTCCCGCACCCGCTGAATTTCTTCGCCGTAAATAGCGTCTTTCCCCACGCATACCTTGAAGCCGTTGAAGTCGGGAGGGTTGTGGCTGCCGGTGATCATCACCCCCCCCTCGTGTTCCAGGTGTACGATGGAAAAGTAGAGCAGCGGCGTGGGGCAAACCCCCACATCGGTGACCGCCATGCCGCTGGCCAGTAGTCCCTCCAGGAGGACATCGAAAAAGGGATCGGAGCTGGGGCGACAATCCCTCCCCACGGTGATCCGCTTGATCCCGTGCCGGGCGAAGTAACTGCCAAAACCCCTTCCCAGCTCGCGGACCGTCTCTGAGGTAAGATCCTTATCCACCAAACCCCTGATATCGTACTCTCTGAATATCGCGGGATTCATGGCGTCCTCCGGGTCGTACCCTCGCCCCGTGCCGCCCTTTTGACAAAGATATGGACGATCCAAAAGCCCAGGATCAATAACGTCACAAAGGCGATGCTGAAGATATCCAGGTATTTGGTCACATAGGCCTTCACGGTCTCCCCGAAGATAAATACCAGAAGCCCCACGAGGAAGAAACGGGTGCTTCTGCTGACCACGGAGACGAGGATGAATCGCTTCAGATCCAGGGCGAAGACCCCCGCTGAAATTGTGAAGGCCTTGTAGGGTATGGGGGTCAAACCGGCAATCCCTACCGCCCAGACGTCGTACTTCTGATAATACCGCTCCACAAACCGAATCCGTTCCTCGGAGAAAAGGCGTCGCATCAGGGGCCTTCCCCCCTTGAGCCCCAGAAAATAGCCTATGATCCCCCCCACAACGGATCCCGCACTGCACAGGGCGGCGTACCCGAAGGCCCACGGGGGACGCAGTATGGCGAGAGCGATAAGCAGCACGTCGGGGGGGATGGGGAAAAAGGACGATTCGGCTACGGCGTTAAGAAAAAGGGCCACACCCCCATAGGGGGTATAGGCCCATGAGACAACCCCGTCAATCCATCCCTCTAACGACATCCCGCTCCCTTCCCCTCAAAGGTAAATTTATATGCTACGGGAAAGGGGGATAAAAATCAATATGATTTTCTCGCCGAGGGACGAAACCTCATTTTACAAAGAACTTCATCCCCCCCACCGAGAGGAATATCATGGCGATGATCTTGAAAATCACATGAACAGTAAAAGCCAACTTGAGGCCGTACTGATAGCTCAAAAGCAGCGAGAGGTCGGCCACGAAGAAAAAACCGACGGTGCAGATCACGAGGTTGATCACCGTTGCAATCAACCCCCCCTTATATTTCCTCCGCGCAAAAAAGAAGACAATAATGATGATCAAATAGATGGCCAACATCAAACACAGCGAAAGAAATAAGTCCATCATATCCATGGGAATCTTCATACGCCACTCCCCTTTCCGTATTGTTATGCCGTCACCTGGGATACTGGGCTACGATCTTGTCGAAGGTCTCCAGCACCTTTCCCTTCATGGGGGAATCGGTGTAAAATCGATAGACGTTCCCTCTGATCTTCCTGATCTCCGCGATCACCTGTTTCGTCAGGGGGATCCCTAACATAGTGGCCAACGCCTGTAATATATTTTTTATCAAGGCATAAAACCCATCGATGAAGATCACATTGTCGGAGGGATCGGGATAATAATGGGAGATATTCTTGAGTATTTTTTTTTCGTCTGAGGATAGGTTCGTATACAGCGTTACACCGCCGAATAGCTTCTTATAGTCCCCCGTCAATTGCTCCAGGGCCCTGTCCACTATTCCCTTGGCCTTCGTCCCCAGCTCCTTGCGCAGTTGCTCCAGCACCAATCTGAAGACTTCCAAAAAGGTCTTCACAAATATAGTAACCTCTCTATGCTCGGCATCTTCGTACGTACCGACACCCTTTGTCTTTTTGATCCGTCCCTTTGATTCCAAACGATAAAGGATGTTGACAACGGAAACCTCGTCGTCTCCGCTCAGCTTGATCAGGTGGTCAACGTTTTTATTGCCGTCAATCAATAAAAAAATAAATCTTTCATTGGCATCCAACTCCTCTAAAACGTTCTTTCGATCTCCCTCGATGTAGGGGGGGATGTGGAAGATAATCTTATTATTGGGAATCATCTTCCTGGAGGTGGTGAAATCGAGCGCCCTCCTGGCGGCAAACAGGGCTACGTCCAAGGGCGTGTAACTAACCACTACATCCTCTTCTGCTACTTCCTGTGTCTCGAAATAAAAGTCCCCCTCCTGCCATGAAAAGAGGTCGGCCAGGATCTCCTTGACCTGGAAATCCAACAACTCAAACAACTCTTTCTCTCTGAGCAAACCGCCCTTCACCAAAAACGTACCAAGTTTTTCTTTGCTCTCCTTGGCCTGTATAACAACTTCCTCCAAATTGAACGAGGCACGAAGATCCCTCTGATGCAAAAAGGTGCCGAGCCGCTCCTCCGTCTTGGTGGTGCGGGCGAAGACGATCCATCCCTGCTTGAATACAACCTCTTTGTGGGCAAAAGTGCTGCGAACGGCGGCCACCCCCGTGTGGGCGGCGGAAAACAGGATATATAAGAGACCTAGCAAGGGGACTTCATCGAGGCTGCTCCGAAAGAGAGGGGCTTCCGACACCACCTGCATCCTTACAAAATCAGGACGCAGTTTGGCGGCCTCCTGCCACTCACCGATGGCCTTTGCATAGTCTTTGTTGTGGAAAAACGCCGTGCCGCTGGATAAGTGCTGAAAGAATGCAGAATGAGGAAAATCGGAAGATCGTACGGCCGGAAATTGTTGCCTTTCGGTTACGTCCAATATCTCTCCCCAACAAAACCCTTGCGGTCACCACGTCCACGGAGTTTATAACACGGTACCCTCGCTATAACCCGTTTAGCGTACCATCCCCATTCCGCTGTTGTCAACGAGAAAGTGTCCGGTTAAGTATGCCTCCTAATCAATGCATCGGGAAAGCGGTTTGACATCAGGGTTGCAGAGGCGTATGGTCTTATCCTGCAAGACGGATTATAGGGGTATCTGTTGAGCAGCATTACATCCCCCTCAAAGCAGTTCCTCCCTTTCTACCGCTGGAACCCCTGCAAGGGGAGAACCGGCACTATGAGGGAAAAGGAATAATCATCACGAAAGGGGCTCTCTGCCGATGAAAGAAGACACCCATCGGGAATTGGGACAGATCGTCACCCAGTTGAAGGAGCATCTGAGATATCAAAAAGAGTTGGGGATCCATACCCTCCTCACCCAGAGTAAGACACATTCATCACTGACCCTCGACGACATCAGACAGGAGCTGGGAGCGTGCACCAGGTGCCGGCTCCACGAAGGGAGAAACCACCTGGTCTTCGGCGCGGGCGACCCCCACGCCCGCCTGGTCTTCGTAGGAGAGGGTCCGGGCAGCAATGAAGACCTGCAGGGCAAGCCCTTTGTCGGCAGGGCCGGGGAGCTCCTCACCCGCATCATCGAGGCCATAGACCTGACCAGGGAGGAGGTATACATCGCCAACATCGTGAAATGCCGCCCCCCGAACAACCGCGATCCCCGACCCGACGAGATCCATACTTGTCTACCCTTTCTCCTCAAACAACTGGAGGCCATCAAGCCCCGGATCATCTGCTGCCTGGGGACCTTTGCGGCCCAAACCCTCCTGGAGACCGAAGAAAAAATATCCGCCCTCAGAGGGCGCTTTTACCCCTTCCTCGGCGCCAAGCTTATGCCCACCTACCACCCCGCCTTTCTCTTGCGCAATCCACATTTCAAAAAGGCGGTGTGGGAGGACATGAAGGCAATCAGAGAGGAGTACAACAAAGGATAGGGATTTTTCGAGAAAATAACATCCCCTTTTGAGTTTTGAGGAATTGATGAAAGCACTGCCTCAAATACTGCGAATGGTGTTCGAGGATGTTGCCCAGGCATGATCGCCAAAAGAGGAAAAATCCAGGATGCCGCAGGGCGACCTTCAGGGTGCCGAGCCCCCCTAAATCATCAGCTCAGCAGGTAAGGCGACAGGGCACGATCGCGCCCTGATCCGCCGTTCTTCCCCTCCCCTGTTACACGACACCACCACCTCCTCATCCTCGGGGGCGTCGCTGTACCTCACACAGACGGCGGCGGCCCTCTGGATATCATCCATGGACCCACCGGAGGGAATGAGGCAGAGGGGACCGGGGTATTCTTCCACCTTGAGGAGATCATCCCCCGGAGCGACCATTTCAGAAATTCTCTCGTTGTCCCGTGCATGTCTCCCCACGATCACCTTTATTGTCGGGGAAAGTCGAAGGTGGCGGCCGATCTTCAAGAGCTCTATATCTCTGATCTGAACAGGGTCTTGATTATTAAAGAGATCACGAAGGCGACGGGAAAAGATCGGATCGGTGAGCAGGCACCCTCCGGCAGGGGAAAGATACGTCGTAATGTGATATCGCCTGGCCAGCGCCATCTGTTCCTTTCGGGAGCGCCCCTTGATCGCCAACAGCCGCTCCCGATCGACCCACCCCTCCTGCTCCGGTATGGTCTCGGGGAGGAGGTGGGCGCTGAGCGGGCGCAGAACCAAACCCTCATACCCCGACCCCCGCTCCACAACCCGCAACGAAGCCTTGTTCTGGGACATGGGGCGCTGCCCCAACACCTCGCCGGTAAAAAGAAAATCCCCTCCCCTCCCCTCCATCACCCTCCCCGCCTCTTTGAGCATGAGTATGTGACAGTCAATGCAGGGGTTCATGTTGTTGCCGTATCCGTGTGGGGGATTGCGCAGCATGGCAAGGTGGGTCTCGGTAATATCCAGCACCTGCAGGGGGATACCCACCGCCCCCGCCGCCCGCTGTGCGCCCTGGCCGCTGAAAAAAGGGGTGGTGAAGGAAACACCGACCACCTCGATCCCCTGCTCCAGGATGACCGTGGCTGCCAGGATGCTGTCGAGCCCCCCTGAGATGAGCCCTATCGCCGTGGTCATCGCCCACCCCCGGTGAATTGCCGGACGCGCCCCTCAAACCACCTGTTGAGACCCGCGGTGTTTCCCGGGCTGGTGCCGAAGACCTCCTGCCAGACGTCATCCCGCTCCATGCAGAGATAGATAAAAAGATCCGCCTCATAGGACCGCAGCCACGATACCATCTGACGGTACATCGCCGCCCTGATGGGCTTGAGGTAGCGCAGCTTGCCATCCTCGCCTCGTATCAGCTCGCCGGAGAACATCCGGGAGCAGGGGAAGCGCTCCTCGGCCAGCCGTTTCAGTGTCGGTGGGCAGCGCAGCGCGCCGAGGCTCACCCAGATGACCCTGCGGGGATCAATGTGTTCGAAGAGGAGGTCCACCACCCTGTGATAGTCATCTTTCCATCCCGGATAGGCGATGAGGGGATCGAAGTGAAACCCTAAGTGATACCCCGCATCGGCGCAGCGGCGCGCCGCCAGCAGGCGCTCCTCAAGGGACGCAGTTCTATGTTCTTCTTCCTCTATGATCCGCGGCGGGTTGAGGGACCATGAGCACACGGTCCTCCCCCCGTGGTTCAGGTCCAAGAGGTGATCCACTGCGCAGGCCTTGGTCTTGAGCTCAAAGATCGCATTGTGCTTTGTTGAGAAAAAGGGGGCGGCCTCATCGGCAAAACGGACGATCCCATCGAGGGCCAGACTGTCACCCAGCTCACCCGTGCCGAAGCGGAAGATCCGGTGAGGATGGGCATCCACGATCTCATCTATCTCTCGAAAGATCCGTGCGAACTCCGGATAGAGGGTCACACAGGGATTGTTCAGATACCCCTGGAGGATGCAGTACGAGCAATCGAGGGGGCAATTGGTCATGACGTTGATGATCTTATAGCCGCAGCAGATGTGGCCGATGGTCCCGGGGCAGTTTTTTACCAGCCGTCCCGCTGCGGGGCGGATCATGAGGATTCGCTTGCCCGCACCGCAGGGGTCCTCGTGGTATGAGAGCAGTTCTTGGCCTACGCCGTCGAGATCTGCTCGAACATGCCACGGGAGGCGGTCGAGGCCTTGCCTCATCCGCCGGACCACAAGATTGTCCTCCAGGGTGGGGTCCACGTAGACCTCTGCCAGGGGCATCATCTCCTTTCCCCCTGCAAACGCGCGATGAGCCGTGCGGGGAGTCCATCGCGATTGGCATGGCTCACTGTTATAATCTCCACATCGCCCCGCCGCCTGATGGATTCAACAAATGGCCCCCTCCCCTGGTGAATGACACCCAGGAGGTGCCGCTCATCCTGATCGAGGACCCGCAGGACCATCTCCTGAAATCGCCGGGAGAAGAGCTCCATTTTTCCAATCTCGTCTATGACGACGAGCTCTTTTGCACGCAAGGCCCGCTCCAGGGCCGGCAGGGCCATGCCCTCAAACAGGGCGAGATCCACCCCGTATCTCCCTACCCGATGCCTCCCCTGATAATCGATGTGGGCCAAAACCCCTTGTTCGCCATCCAAGGTCTTGAGGGCGAACCCGACCCTGCGCCCTCCCTCTCTCATCTCGTGGGTGTAAACCCCCCCTGCCTTGATCTTAATCCCCGACAGTACCGTGTGGATGACCGTGGTCTTGCCGACGCCGGGGGGTCCGGTGAGCAGGAGCTTCATCGAAGAGTGCCGGCGGGGTTAGCCTCGATGATCCGTACCGCCATAGATCGCCGGGAGGAATAAGCTGCCCCTAGAAATACCCCCTCAGCTCCTCGCACAACCGCTCCGGCTTCTTGTATCCGATCGACTCCCCATGGAGCTTCTCAAAGTAACTGACGTCGCTGGCCCCCACCGGAGGCAGCAATCTCCTCGACACCATCCTGGCGTTTACCCAAAAGGAGTCATCACCCCCGTATTCCCCTGAGTAAAGACTCAGGTTGAAGCTATAGTGATTGAATGCGTCGAAGTAGCGAAAGACCTTAAGCAACCCACGAGAGAAATCCCTGAGGTCCTGATCAGTGAGATCGATGAGGGAGGTCCGCTCCCTGACGACGGCCATGACGTCCCCAAACCCGAAAGGAGCATAACTCGCCAGCCACACGGTATTGCCGACAGCCCCAATATAACGCTCACCAATCTCCTCTTCCGTGGTGATCAGCTCATCCCAAAAGGGTTTCTTCCATTGCTGCTGATATTCCCTCCCCCCCTGGATCATCTCCCCTTGGTAGTGCGTGGGCAGTTCACCCCCGATGATCTGCAAGTGGGGATGGATGATGCTCCCTCCCGACATGGGGAGATAGTTCCAGTTGATGGAGAAGAACCGTACCGCAGGATCCACCTCTGTCACTCTGCGCAGAAAGAGACAGGCGGTCGAAAACCCGTTGAAGAGCTGCTCCGCGGTAAAATCGGCGAGGGGGACATAGTGTTGACGGGTGAGGACAACGACGGCACAGTACCGATCAAAGGGGAGCCTGTTGGGAATCACGCACACCTCCCCCCGACACAGCCTCCCCCCATCAATGAAATCATCCGTAAACCGAGGGGTGACCTTCTCCAAGACATCGGGGCAAAAGGGGCACATGACACCCCCTGTTTTTTGCAACATCTCGTCTATATCCAAGGCATCGAGCTTTTTGATGGGGAGATCCAAAACCCTCACCGTCCTCTTGGTCAGCGGGTCCCACCTCGTCTCCAAGGTCAGGGTCTTCTCCTCGTATCCCGTTTTGGGATCCAAGATTTTCGCGTGTTGGAGCCTGCTCTTAAATTCGATACCCATTGCTCAACTCCCAAACGTAGATCACTAATACGACAACAATCTAACAGGGGCGCTTCGAGGTGTCAAGGTTACCGAAAGGGTGGGAGACATGCCGCCGTATATTTTCACGTTGACAACTCTCACCTTCTCCCTTAGAGTTAAGGTAAATAATGAACGAGGAGACAAAGGGGTGATCCCGCGATACACGAGACAAAAGATGGGGGCGCTCTGGAGCGAGGAGCATAAATATCACACCTGGCTCCAGGTGGAGATCTTGGCCTGTGAGGCCTGGGCCTCGTTGGGGGAGATACCCTCCGAGGCCGTCCAACAGATCAAAGAGCGGGCGCACATCGATACCCGGCGCATCGAGGAGATCGAGCGCGAGACCAAACATGACGTGGCCGCCTTCGTAAACCACCTGGAAGAGGTGGTGGGCGAGGCGGGGAGGTATATCCACTTCGGGCTCACCTCCTCTGATATCGTCGATACCGCCCTCTCGCTCCGGCTCCGGGAGGCGGCCCAGATCATCATCACAGACATCGACGACCTCATGAAGGCGATCCGGGAGAAGGCCGTAGCCCATAAAGAGACGGCCATGATCGGCCGGACCCATGGGGTGCACGCCGAACCTATCACCTTCGGTCTCAAGATGGCCCTGTGGTACGAAGAGATGCGCCGCAACCGGGGACGCATGGAACGAGCCAAAGATACCATCAGCGTGGGCAAGGTATCGGGGGCCGTGGGCACCTTTGCCAACGCCCCCCCGGCGGTGGAAGAGTACGTCTGTAAAAAACTGGGGCTCACTCCCGCCCCGGTCTCCTCACAGATCATCCAGCGGGACCGGCACGCCGAGTTCTTCACGACACTGGCACTGATCGCCTCCTCCATCGAAAAGTTCGCCGTGGAGATCCGCCACCTGCAACGCACCGAGGTCTTGGAGGCCGAAGAACCCTTTGCCGAAGGGCAAAAAGGCTCGTCGGCCATGCCCCACAAGAGAAACCCCATCGGGGCGGAGAACCTCTCCGGCTTGGCCCGCGTGGTAAGGTCCAACGCCGTCGCCGCCCTGGAGAACGTCCCCTTGTGGCACGAACGGGACATCAGTCACTCCTCGGTGGAGCGGATTATCGCCCCGGACAGCACCATCCTCGCGGATTATATGCTTGCGCGGCTCACCCATATCATCAAGGGGCTGGTGGTATATCCCGAGCGGATGAAGAAGAACCTCGCGTTGACCAAAGG
>Ga0315555_1002645_pt1 | contig 12517 bp, 9 predicted proteins | sample SalMarSW160380MG_FD_202113 | JGI IMG/M metagenome (GOLD analysis project Ga0315555, IMG submission 202113) | Salt marsh sediment microbial communities from the Plum Island Ecosystem LTER, Massachusetts, United States - Salt Marsh Sediment SW1603-80 ...
GGAGTTTTGTCTGGTTCACGCCCTGGCATCCGGTCGATTTTCGTTTTGGATTTTTAAATAGACTCTGTTACGACCTGTTTGACAGCTATGGCGATTTTTCCCTTGGGGAGGCCGAGTCTTTTATCAAAAAATCAAACTTGTTTATACTCGAGAGTAACCCGGTGCTTTTCCTGGAAGAGCGCTTAAGAAAGCTGAACCCCGAGGCCAGGTTTGTCTATAGAGTTTCCGATGACCTTCGACTTCTGAATCCTCATCCGGTTTTATTGGATAGGGAGCGACGGCTGACCGCGACCTTCGATCTTATAAGCGTTCCCAGTCAATACATATACGATCTCTTTGATAAACAACCACAGTTGAAGCTTCATACTCACGGTGTCAGCAAAGAACTCTTTGATATAGAATACCTGAATCCCTACAAAGCCGGTCATGGTCCCAATTTGATATTCGTCGGACAGGCTTACTTCGATTATGATTTTCTGGAGATTGCGACAGGTCTTTTCCCGAACTGGCATTTTCATATTATCGGGCCGTTGAATAATTCCATCAAAAGAGATAATGTTCATTTCTACGGCGAAGTGCCCTTTAGTAATACGATTCCCTATGTTAAGTACGCCGATATCGGCCTGCACACTCTGGCTCATACGCGAGGTGCCGAATCCTTCACCGATAGCCTGAAAATGATTCAGTATGAATATTGTCGCCTGCCCATTATTGCTCCCGATTATATGGATTGTGATAGATCGCAGGTGCACTATTATAAACCCGGCGATCCCGATAGCATCAACGGAGCATTATCTCAGGCAATAAAATTCGATCGAAGCAAGATTTCGGTCGACCATATAAATTCCTGGGATGATTTGACGGACAATTTAATCGGCGAAAAAACCGAACAAAGAAAAGCGGACGAGTTGCCGAAGAATTGAATTGATTATAATATGAGATTCAGAATAGTCAACATATTACGGTTCTTTTTCAAACCGTATGGAATAGTAATGCTTACTGTTTTGATAAGTTTCCTCGCCTGGGCGATGCCGGATTTCGGTGTTTTGCAGAAAGGTTACGATAAACCGCAGAATCTTTTTTCTTTGGGAATGCTGATGGCCGCAGCCTGGTACGGCATGATTATTTTTTTAAGCTGGGTCGGTTTTCAAACGGGACGGGCATCCGGCTCGATTATAAAATCTTTCAATCGTGAGGCTCGGCTCGATGACTTCGCCGCCTATTGTTTCTTAAGCGCCGTCAGTTTGGTCGGATTTTTGTATGTCTTTAATTTTATGATTTCGATTTTCGGATTGAAGCAACTGGTTCTGATCGTCGCCAGCGGCGAGGCCAACCGATTTCATAAAGCACTTTACTCCGATTATTCCATCGGACTTTTTTCATTGAGATATGTCGTCATATTAAGCGGCGGCCTGGCGGTATACAGAATTATCTCGCGAATCTCACGATCGCTGCTTGATTTTTTCAATATTGGCATGCTCCTGATGGTCGCCGTTATCTCCAGTCGGATGTCGGTCGTTTTTGCGTTTGTTATAGGCATCGGGCTGTGGGCGATTAATGTCGAAAAAATCCGTATCAAAATATTTCGATGGTTTCTGTTTCTGGCCGCCCTGTTTATCTTATTCGCCGCCTATAACTACTCCAGAAACATCGGATATTACATGGCCACCGGCGATTCAAATTTCTTTTCGGCCGGTACATCCGAAATCATTAAATACTTGGGCGCACCCTTCCAGGGCTCCATTGCGGCCGGCAATGAATTCGAACAAATTACTCTTTTCCCCGAAAATATCAGCCGTTTCACCGGCATTAATCGATCTCTGACCACGAACTCGGCCCTGCTTCAACTTGTCAGAAGACACGGCTACTGGAGTTTTCTGATAATGTTTTTTACCGTTTCAATCGGTTCTTTCCTGATGGGCATGTTCTTCAGGCAAAGAAGTAATTACCTGATTTTGATATACTTTGTTCTTTTATATTGCTTCGCCGAAATCTGGCGTGTTTACATTTTTAATGCCGGTATAATTATAACACTACTGGTCTTTTCATTAACGGCTCCCTTTGCCTCGATGCTGATCAAATGGATTATCAATCAGGTCAAGATGTTAAACTCGCAAAAAAATCTGGGAATTGAATAAATGCTGCAAAAGGTCCTTATAATTAAACTGGCCGCGATTGGTGATGTTATCATGGCTCTGCCGATGATTAATGAACTGCGCCAAAAGAATCCCGACTGCGAAATAACCTGGCTATGTGGGAATATGGTAGCGCCTTTACTGAGGGAAATCGGCGGCATCGATGAAATCATACCGATCGATGATGCGAATCTTTTGACCGGCAGCCTGTTTACACGATTGCGAATTCTGCTTTATGTCTGGCTGAAACTCTTTGCTCGTCATTTCAATCTGGTCGTGATCGGCCATTCGGATTCCAGGTATCGTCTTTTAAGCCTGACTGTAAGAGCTAAGATCAAACGAAGTTTTACTCGCGATGGAACACGTTTCTGGCCCGTTCCGGGTCGACATCATTCCGATGAGTACGTACGGTTGGTTTCGAATTACGACGGCCCGGAAAATGTACCGGTCTCACTTCCGACCATATCGCCATCCTTGTCGGGGAGATTGCGCGATAAATTGCAACTGAATCCATATTCATCCATTATTGCCTTTGCCCCGGGCGGGGCCAGAAATGCCCTGCGTGAAGATGCCATCCGCCGTTGGCCGCTTAATAATTATGTTACTTTGGCTGAGAAGCTGATCGATGTCGGACATCATGTTGTCCTGACCGGTGCGCCCGGCGATGATTGGGTGCGTGAAGCGTTTGCGGGTCTGCCGATTATTGATATGATCGGAGAAACCGATTTAATTGAATTAGCGGCTCTTTATCATTCATGCGACGTGGTCGTTACTCACGACAGCGGCCCGCTGCATCTGGCCGGACTGGCGGGAACACCACTGGTGGCTTTGTTCGGGCCGACCAATCCGAATGTATTTGCGCCTCGAGATAAACGGAATATTATTTTCTGGGGCGGTGACAATCTGGCCTGTCGGCCGTGTTATGACGGTCGCGCCTTTGCCGATTGCTGCGACAATCAATGCCTGAAATCAATCACTCCTGATGATGTTTTCAAGACTGTCTCCAATATTTTGGAAAAAGCCGCCAGATTCAAGCAGGCCTGAGTTTGACGATTGACTAATTCAAAATTTGTCCAAAAATCTCGTAATTCGACATTATCAAAAACCATAAAAATTTTTCTATTCTATATGGAAAATCATTCCAAAAATGCCTTGTAATTCAGTAGATTTTAGACCGAACACCACGACTTCAGGCTTGTAACAATATGTTATTCAATATATTGTGAACGCAGCGATGATTGTATGGCACGTTTTTCGCTTGATTTTTGAGTATCGAAAAGGTGAGAAGGAATGAAAAGACGATTAACAGTCAAAAACAGCTCTGAGTCATTCGAGACTGATGCGGAGTTCCCCGACTTGCGAGACGATTCGGACAGCCAGATAGACCTGTTTGCCATTGCCGGATATTTATTAAGGCATAAGCGGTTAATCGCTATCGTTGTGCTGCTGGTGATGTTTATCGCTGCCGTAAAAATCCTGTCATCGTCCAACACCTATATTTCTCGCGCCAGCATTCTGCCTTCGGGCAAAACCGATAAGCTGGATAAGTTGAAAGAACTGGCCGGATTGGGCAGCTCGACGACCAGCGATGAGAACTCGTCAACTCTATTTCCGGTAATCCTTCGCTCAAATCTGATTTCAGACGCGGTCCTCAGTAAAACGTACACATTTATCCAGGATGGCCGGGCGACGACCGGGACTTTTCAGGATTATACCGGATGCTACAACCCGGACCTCCTTCGACTCAGTCTGGCCGAGATGACCGATGTGTATGAAGATGTGGCAACCGGTGTGGTCTATCTTTCGGTCGAATCCGATTCGCCTGAATTTTCGCAGGCGATTTTACAAAATTATCTTGATGAGCTGGAGTCATACAATCTCGGCAAACGTCATTCGCGAGCCAAAGACAATATCACTTATCTGGAGAGGGAGCTGGCCGTTGGTGCCGATAAGCTTAAACAGGCCGAAGATGATCTGGAGGCTTACCAGATGACCAATCGTGATTGGGATATTACAACCGATCCTGAAGTAATTAAAACATTATCAAGACTGCAGCGGGATATTGAAGTGAAATCACGGATGTACACTTTCCTGATAGAGCAATATGAAATAGCCAAACTCGATGTTCAAAAAGATGTTCCCATCGTTCGGATTCTTGACAATCCGTCGCTGCCGACAATCAGCTCTGGGCCAAAACCGGTCAGTGCTGTCTTGTTATCCGGTGCGGTGGCATTGGTTTGCATGATATTTCTGGTTATCGCTTATGAAAGTTTGAAAAACCGAAGCCAGGGTCCTGACCGGGATACCTTCAAAATGCTTCGTAATGATCTGGAGACCGCCTTCCCCAGATCGGTTCGGGCGGTCAACCGGATACGTCGAACCGGCAAAAAAGAGGTCTCAATGATCGAGGTTTGAAAAGGGAAGAAAAGCCGATTTACCAGGGAAGGTGAAAATGCGGTTTAAGTTTCGAAAAAGCATTTTATTTCTTGCACTATTGTTATTACCGATGAAATCAATCGCCGACGTGGCTTATCCACCGGGTCGGTTGCCGTTTGATCTGGAATACAAATTATTATACCAAAATTCAATAGCATCGTTTGACCTGACCCGTCTGCCGTCGGTCGGGCCGTTTTACTTAAGCATTCTCAGAAACCTATCGACAAATTCGACGACAATGAAGCTGATCGACAATCTGCCGGACAGTCATATTCGCCTGTTCTCGATAGCTACCGAGCGATTGCAGGCAGCCCGGCGCGAAAGAACCGATGAGCTGTTTTCGTTAGCCACCGGCCTTCGTTATCAGGCTTCACAATATTTCGGAATATTGACATTATTTAATCTTGACCGCGCCAAGGCGATCGACCCCGACTACACTGGAAAAAAATGGCGAGGTCTCGCCGGTGATGTGGAAACCGCAGCGATCTATTTCACAAAGGGCGGATTGTCGATTATTCTCGGTCGACAGCGCATGTTCTGGGGCCCGCAGCCGGTCAATCTGATTGTATCGAAAACGGCCGAACCGCTGGATTTGATTTCGGCAAGTTACAATAAAGGGCGCTTGAGATTCAGTTTTTTATTCGCCCGCCTCGATGAGAGCCGCCCCGATTCGTCCGATTATGCTCGACTTCAGGATCAGACGTTCAATGATAACCGTTATCTGGTCGGTCACCGGCTCGATATTTTATTGCGAAAAAATCTCCGGCTCGGATTTTTCGAGACATCAATATTCGGCGGCGAGGGCCGTCCGCCCGAATTGTACTACCTGAATCCGCTGCAATTTTTCCACGCCGCCCAGCTGAATGGAAATGAGGATGACAATACAATACTTGGTTTCGATTTCTTCTGGTTGCCGTTGCGGGGATATGGGATGTACGGTCAGTTAATAATCGACGATTTTCAAATTGATCACCAAAGCCGGGGCGATAAAGAACCGAATGAAATCGGTTTAATGTGCGGTCTTCTCAAATCGGGACGTCCGCACAGTTTTTCACCCGATATTAAATTGGAATATGTACGAATCGCCAACCGTACTTATCATCAAAGCCAGCCGCGGAATCGTTACCTGTTTCGCAATAAACTTCTGGGACATCCTCTGGGACCGGACGCCGATTCACTTTCGCTGCTTTTGCGTTTCTGGCCCTCGGTCAGACAATACACCGAACTGGAATTATCTTTCACCCGTCACGGAGAGGGATCGATATATGCCCCGTGGGATGAACCCTGGCTCGATGTCGAAGGCGATTATAAAGAACCGTTTCCGACCGGTGTTGTTGAAAAATCGATTAATCTGGCGGTGCGGATTATAGGCTATCTGCCGCTTACCCGATATACATGGGAGCATCTTTTTGTAACGATTGATGGCGGTTATAGCTCAATAAAAAATCGGTTTAATATTGATCGTAATAATGGTCACACCGCCCGGATAAATCTATCCTTGACATGGCTGGGATACCTGGAAATCGGAATAATGGAGTGATGGAAATTATGTTTATGCAAACCAGTCTATTATATGTCGCATTCGGCAATAAATGTCGAGAGTTGATTTTAATGCCAAAATCAATAATTGCTCAAACGGCAGGGATCGCCGTTTGTCCGGCAAATACAGGAAGTCTATTTAAAGGGGGTTTTTCATGAGCATGTGTGTTATTTTCGGTGGCGCCGGTTTTGTCGGGACGCATCTGACCGAGCACTTTTTGAAAAGCGGTCGATTTTCGCATATTCATATCGCCGATATCCTGCCGACCGAATTGGAGGGTATACCGGGAGTGACATCGTCCATCACCGATATTCGTCAACCGATACCGATCGACCTGACTGAAGAAAAACCGGAATGGATATTTAATCTGGCGGCAATCCATCGCGAGCCGGGCGAACCGCCGCATTCCCGTGAGGAATACTTCGTCACCAATCTTGCAGGCGCTCGAAATGTCTGTCAATACGCTGGAGCAGCCGGGTGTAATAATATTTACTTTACCAGCTCTATTTCAGTTTACGGACCGACAAACGGTCCAACCGACGAGTCCTCGCCGATTCAGCCGACAACACCGTACGGCAGCTCCAAATACCCGGCCGAATTGATTCATGAAATCTGGAAGCGGCAAAAATCGGGACGGCGATTATTGATATCACGTCCCGGTGTTCTTTATGGACCGGGCGACCCCGGTAATATCCTGCGCATGATTAAAGCGATTAAAAAGAGATATTTCGCTTTTCCCGGTTCGCCACGAGTTTATAAATCGTACGGCTACATTTATGGCTTTATCGACAGTATAGATTTTACCATGGACAGCGACCGTAATTATTTTGTTTACAATTATGTCGAGACCCCCACCCAGCCTTTGAATGAGTTGGTTAATTCCATCAAGAAATTTCTCAACACTAAGGCTTTTGTATTGCCGATACCGTTATGGATTTTATTGCCTGCGGCTAAAATGGTCCAGAAATTTTTAGGCTATAAAAATCCGATTCACCCGATACGTGTCAAAAAAGCGGCTACCCCGACTCACATCGTACCACAGGCTTTAAAAGATTTAGGATTCGATTTTAAGTATGATTTTCTGAATTCGTTAATTCACTGGCGGGCGAAAAATCCGACCGATTTTGGAGCGCTCGTTCCCGAACCTGTTGCGTCCGGACTATTCGACATCAGGATGGTGCGCGGTGCGGAATCTGCGGAAAACATCAGGATTGAAGCCGAAAAACAAGAGGAGATAATGATATGAACTCGAATAATCCCACCGAAGTTGATTTGAAATCGCTCAAAGTCGCCATCGTGCATGAATGGTTTGTTGACTATTCCGGCTCGGAGCGAGTGGTCGAGCAAATGCTCAATCTGTTTCCGCAGGCCGATCTGTATGCTCAGGTTGAATTCCTGCCGGAAGACCTGCGCGGTTTTATTAAAAATAAAAAAGTGACGACATCATTCATACAGAAACTCCCCGGCGCCAAAAAAAAGTATCGCAGTTATCTCCCCCTGATGCCGCTGGCGGTGGAGCAGTTCGACCTTTCTCGCTATGATTTGATTCTTTCAAGTAATCATGCCGTAGCCAAAGGAGTTATCACCGGGCCGGATCAGATTCATATATCATATGTCCATTCACCGATCCGCTACGCATGGGACCTGACCCATCAATATTTGAATGAAGCGAATATCAATAAAGGATTCAAAGGATGGATTGCCAAAGCTATCCTGCACTATATTCGAATCTGGGACACCAGAACAGCCAACGGGGTCGATAAATATGTGTGCAATTCGGAATTTATAGCTAGGCGCATTAAGAAAGTGTACCGTCGCAATGCCGCTGTTATATATCCGCCGGTGGATGTGGAATCATTTGGGCTTCATACCGGCAAAGAAAATTATTATCTGGCGGCGTCACGGATGGTACCCTACAAAAAAATCGGTCTGATTGTTGATGCCTTCTCTAAAATGCCGGACAAAAAGCTGATTGTTATCGGCGATGGCCCCGATTTCAAAAAGATTAAAGCGCGCGCGGCTGAAAATGTCAAATTGATCGGTTTTCAGCCGACCTCAATGCTTCGCAATTACATGCAGAAAGCGAAAGCGTTTATTTTTGCCGCCGAGGAAGATTTCGGTATCATGCCGGTCGAGGCCCAGGCCTGTGGGACGCCGGTTATCGCCTACGGTAAAGGCGGCGCGCTGGAGACGGTCGTCGATGGTCAAACCGGGCTTTTCTTTGAACGACAGGAACCGGAGGATTTAATCAAAGCGGTCGAACATTTCGAGCAGATGGAGCGCCTTAATCCGGAAAATATCCGCGAGAATGCACTGAAATTCTCCGTGGAGAATTTTCAGGATAAATTCAATACTTTTGTTATTGACGCCGTCAGCGAGCATTTCGGCCGCCGCCGTAACATCACCGCCGATCTGCCATTCATTAGCGATATTATCGCCAAGCGTCAAGAGTCGGTGAATTTGAAGGAAATGAAGGTGGGGGAATTTAACAGATTGCTAACCGATTAATATTTGATATTCTTTTTTGTTTCACAAAGTTTGGCGCATATAGAAATGCGCCGGTCTTTTCATTCACTCCTTAACGCCTCCACCGGGTCGACTTTGGCGGCGCGCGAGGCCGGGTAATAACCGGCGATCAAGCTGACCGTTATACCAAACGCCAGCGCCAGAAAAATCAACCATACCGGCAAGGCAAACGGGTCAAAAGCCGGGACACCCTCTCGTTCCATGATCGCCTGCATCACCGCCGAGACAACCCGGCTGGCCGCCCATCCGCAGATGATACCGATTGAAGCTCCGATGGCTCCGATAACTGCCGATTCGGCAAGGAACAGTATTTTAATTTCGCGGACATCTGCCCCCAACGAAATAATCACGCCGATTTCTTTGCGACGTTCCACAATTGACATGACCATTGTATTGATAATTCCCAGGGCCGCTGTCGCCAGGGCAATTAAACCGATTATCCCCAGACCAAGATTGTAATAAAGGAAAAAGCGTTGGATTTCTTTGAATTGCTCCGCGAAACTGAACACGCGAAAGCCCATCGCTTCCACCGAATCTTTTATATTTTCCTGTGATGCGTAAGGATCCAGATTAAGTGTCACTCTTGAATATGTCCGGCTTTCCTTATTCTCGTCGGAATTAAAAAGCATCCCTGCCCTGGCCGCATTATACAGATCAATCGGGTTCCTGCCCAAACCGAATCCTCCGGCGCTGAGTTTGGCGGCCTTTTTCTCCGGGATAATTATGGGCGCCACATTTATATAGTGCGATTTTAATCCTTCGGTAACACCTTTAATAATCACGGTATCATAAATAGACAACTGACGGCTCATGAAGCCTTCCACAAATCTGCGCACGCCTTCATTTAATTCCCTGCGCATAAGACGTCTTCGGTAATCCAAATCTATCAGCGAATCATATTCGATCATTTCCAGACGTCGCTGCATGCCCCCATCTTTATCGTCAAAAATATTCATCAGAGCGCTGTCCAGACTGGCCGCTTTGGCACAGATAATTAACTCCCGGCCGATTACCGAATCCGGCTCTGTTATTCCAGCTCTTTCCAAAAAATCATGCGTCACGAAAACTTCATCGGCGGAGTCGGACGAAAATGTCCGGCCGTTCAAAATGGCCGCGAAGAGTTTAATCTTTGTCGCCGCAAGGGGTAGGGATCGTGCCTGGGTCGTAAAGTGCGAATCGGCGAAAGATACGTTGATTTCAAAAGCATCATACGGATAAACCAGCTTTACACCAGGAATATCCGTCAATCGCTGTATTGCCGCAGTGTTTAATGATACTATTGTGGCTGTGTCGGAATCGTTCTTATCTTTGGGGAAAACGTGCATATTGGTAAAAAGGCCGAGATTTACATATATGTCGGTGATATATTTTTGATTACCGGCCCCGAATGATAACATCGATACAAACGCGGCGATGGCTATTATCACGCCCGAAATGGTCAGAAATGATCGCAATTTACTGCGCCATAAATTGCCCAGAGATATTTCTATCAAATCACGTATTGTCATAGCGTGTTATTCTCCGGAAGAATCATATCTTCCACGGTTTTTCCGTAACTCATTTTTATTCTGCGTTGCGCAATCTTATTGGCCGTCTCGATATCGTGGGTTACCATCACGATTGTCAATCCGTCATTATTTAACTTCAGAAGTAGATCGTTAATCGTTGCGGAATTGTCTTCATCAAGATTACCGGTCGGTTCGTCGGCAAAAAGTATCTCCGGATTTTTGACCAGCGCCCGCGCAATCGCTACGCGTTGTTGCTCCCCACCTGATAAATCGGTTGGTTTGTGGTCCATTCGTTCTGCCATTCCGAGCCGTTCGAGTATTTCAGCCGCTTTCTTGCGTCTCTCTTTTCGAGGAGTTTTACCGAAATATAATGGCATTTCGACATTCTTTAAGGCCGTTTGGTTCGATAATAAATTAAACGATTGAAATATCATTCCGACTTTCTCCGCTCGATAGGCCGAAAGCTGGCGGCGCGAAAGCGAGCTTAATTTCGAGCCTTCGACTTCAACAAAACCGGAGGTCGGGGTATCGAGACCGGCCAGAAGATTCAGTAATGTCGATTTGCCGGAGCCGGAAGCCCCCACGATAGCGACAAACTCACCTTTTTTGACTGATAGTGATATATCTTCGGTCGCCCGTACGATATATTCACCGCGTCGGTAAAAGCGGCAGAGTGCAACAGTTTTAATCCAGGCACTATCCATGACAGTATTACAATATATATTTTTTGGATCTGTTAATCATTATATTAAAAATAGACAATATAAACAAAAAGCCCGCGGGAAAATTAATCCCGCGGGCTAAATTATGAATTACTTTAAATTTTATCAATCGTCGCCGAATTTATAATAATCATCATCGTCATCGTCATATCCATTATCGCAATCATCGTCACTGCAATGTCCGGGACCGATTTCGCCTTCATTATACATTTCATTCATGCTTTTCCATTTCATGACATGATATCGCTGCTTTTTGTCAAGGCTGTCCCAATCATTCCAGTCATGGTCGGCCAGGAAACTATCCGCTTCGGCGATTACATCCTCAACATCGGCCGGATCGGAAAAATTGGCGATATTCAATTTGGCCGTCAGCAGATGCGCATAGAGTTTGGTTATACCGTTTTTCGGGTAGCAGAATGTATGCTGCTGCAATATCATAAAGGCGGTATCGGCGGTCGTCACGGCAATGCTCTTATCGCCGTTTTTATCACCCAGCCAGATGGGAAGCAATTTGGTTATTTCGTCATCCTGCGGACCGATCCCCGCATGGTTCTTCCAATAACCCTTACCATAGGTGCAGCCTTCATAAGCGAACAAACCGGCATCCCAGCCGTCCTGTTCATCACCATTTTCGACCGTGAAGCATTCAGTGCGCTTTTGATACCGATCGACATCGCTGTCGACCGTATCGTCGTCGCCACTATCCTGATAAGTGAATATAAATCCCGGCGGATTGACGAATTCCAGGTAATACTCCCCCGGTCCGACCGCTTCAAACATATACATTCCGTCGCTGTCACTCATGGTCGAATCCATTAATGTCCCTTCACAGGTAAAAAGCATCACCTTAATATCCGCCATGCCGGTTTCACCTTCATCCTGAAGACCGTTCTCGTTCTCGTCATTCCAGACGAAATCACCTATCGAGGCCGGAACAGGAATCAGACCGGCATCCAGGCCGATATATAGAACCCCCGGCAGCAGCGTGACACACTCGCTCATGCCGGTTTCCGGATCGGCGTCACTATCCAGCGTTTCGTCATCACCGACATTTGCCGTTGTGAACATATCGTTATCGGGTGCTATAAATTCGATATAATAATCGCCGGTCTCCAAATCATCAAAACTATAATAGCCGGTCGAATTAGTCGTTGTCGTCGCCACCATCTGACTGTCATCGCAGCTGTACAAATTCACGACCACCCCTTCGACGCCCGATTCATCTGTATCCTGTAATCCATCGGCGTTATCGTCAAGCCAGACGAAATTGCCGAGAGAGCCCAATCTTACCTCGACTGAAAATTCGAACCGAATCAGTGATTGATACAGCGAATCTTCGCCGACTTCCCTTTCTATATTCAACGACGTATCACTGCCGAAATTGGTTTCCGCATCCGCCGAATAAATATAGGCATCGGCGGCGGTCTCCAGCGTATCGCACGTTGAACCTTCATGGATGGTATAAAATACTTCCAAAAACGGATGTTCCGAGTCGGCCTCACGGCTGTTGGTTTGTGTCGTCAGACCGGTATCGTTTATGCTTGGCTGAAGAAGAAAACCAAAATTTTCAAATGTGCTGTCGAACCAGCCCTGCACCTGCGCGCTGACATCGACATAATACCAACCGGTATCCTCCACCGGCAAGGATGC
>Ga0315555_1002646_pt1 | contig 12515 bp, 10 predicted proteins | sample SalMarSW160380MG_FD_202113 | JGI IMG/M metagenome (GOLD analysis project Ga0315555, IMG submission 202113) | Salt marsh sediment microbial communities from the Plum Island Ecosystem LTER, Massachusetts, United States - Salt Marsh Sediment SW1603-80 ...
TATGGCGAGCGACAGGTGGGCTATGACTTCCCATTGGTCTACGCCGGCCTTTCCAAGCACAATCCCAATGCCTGGTATCAGGACTACTGGGTCCAATACCACATCAAGCACTTTGCGAGCAAGGTAGATGTTCACATCTATTGGGATGGGCCGGAGGTGGGCGGTTACAGCCATCGCAACGAGGAATTCTACCAGGGGAGCCCGGAGGGCAAGTACTATCGCTGGGTGAAGCGCACCCTTGAGAATGCCGGCGTTACACCCAGGGGCATCATTGCCACTGAGTTCGGCACTCCAAGAAATCACTGGAATGACGACGATATTGCCCAGATCAACGATGAGTGTGCCTGGTGGCAGGAATGGTACAGCGATGCCCTGGCTGGCTGGTGGTGCGAACAAGCGCTACTCTATATCAGCAACGCTGACCCCCCGTGGGAAGCACTATACGCAGTCACGCAGGATCAGTTACCCATAATCCGGAATTGCTAAACCCACCTGCCAGGGCCAACTATCCAGCCACCCTTTGTCTTCCCTCCGCAGCCGGGCTACCAAGAAGGTAGCCCGGCTCTTTTTGTTGGTCGTAATATGGCATCAGGGAAAAATCGCACGCCTGCAGCGGGCTAGGCTCCCACGCCCGGCTTTCTGGCGGCATGGAAGCCGCCTCCGCTGACTTGACGTGCTACTCTTGCCTCTATGCGTAATATGGCAGCACCCAGTCATCGGTTACGGCACGCAAGGTGGTGGTACCTGTGGGTAGGGCAGAATCGTCCGAGCATCTTGGGCGTGGGTCCAAATAGTGGCAAACGGAGATAAAGTCTTGCCTTCCTGAGGCAATACCCTCACTAAGAAATGGTATTGCTGACCAGGTCGCACTGGCACGTTGTTAAACACCCAGCGCGGGTACGTCTTATCTCCTACTGCATACGTGACTTTTTGCGCCGTGCGGTCCGAGAATGTCAGGGGACCGTTTCCCTCTGCGATATTGAGCATTAATTCGATGGGCTGGTACTCAGGGGGAACGGAGTTCAGCGTCCCATGCACGAAAAGATCAACTGCAATATTGACAAAGGGCGCCCGCTCGACCGGAGCAAATTGGCCGCGTTCGTCGTGTGGCCAGACTATCTGAATGCGCGGGTCGAGGGATCCCGAGGGGGACTCGCCGTAGCCGGTAGGCACGACGGGGTGAGGATAGAAAGTCCGAGGGTCTGCCGCGTGGGCCCAGATGCTGGACCCACAGAGGAACCGGAACTTGGCGGTCGGTTCCGCAGCCAGGTTGGCTGGGATGTTATTGAATTCCAGGCTTGGGAATGTGACTCCGCCGACCGTGCGCTGAATCAGTTGCCCACTAGATCTAATAAGCTGAGTCGGCTCGTTGTCCTTGGCCATCGACAGGCCGAGCTCCGGGTACTCGCTGCAACTCACTTGCGTGCTCGGCCAAACGCTGATGTTGACCGCTCGCGACTGCGCTACGGTGGTCGGGTTTCCCTGCCCATCGTGGGGCCACACGATGGCAATATGCGGCTGCCACGGGTGGGCTGCTAACGTCGTCGCCGACCCGGCTAATGGGAATAGTGTGAGCATGGCAACTAAGATGGCAAACAGGCGTCTCCTAATCTTCATGACTCGCTTGATCCTCATATCGCCTCCTTTCAGGACTTCATCAGGCTTCTCATCGCCTCTGCTGCCAGTGATCCAATGTATATATAAGATACCACAAATGGGGAAAAATGTCAATACCGTGAATACCTCTTCGGCTGGAACTGCTACCAGCGCTGCCAGCGTCAAATAGATAGCCATCATACTGACCGGCACCACCACGGAGACATTATCGTTGGAGAAGGCCATTCATCAAAGAATCTGCATCCTCGCCTTGGCCAGGTCCATTTTATGTAGACATTCGACACTACGCCTTACCATGGAGGGGGTTGCGTGTCGGAGGACCGGGATCACTGGGATGAGGATTGGCGGAACTATCCCCGGGTCTCTCTGGAGGCCATGAAGTTTCATGGCCTATCGGTGGCCCACTATGATCGCTACAGTTGGGAGTGCGACGAAGACCCCTACGAGAAGCTCAAAGCTGCGGTCCCACCGCAGATCCGCCGCATTGCGGAGATGGACCACCGCCGGCGCACCCGCAAGGAACAGGAAAAGCTGAAACGGTGGGTTGAAGACGTGGGGGTGAAGCTGGCTGCGAAGCTGGGATTGCGAAGGGGGTGAGAGAACAAAAACAGCCATCAGCTAATAGCCATACGAATCTGCTTAAGCGCTACCTTGCCTGGGCCAGCCTCCAGGCTTTGTCCCTGAGGCATCTCGACTGAGCCCCGCCCTGAGCAGGACGAGGGGCTCGACGAAGTCTCGGCCCGAAGGGATGTCAGGAAGTTCAAGTTGTCAAGTGGGCGGCGGGCTGGGGCCCCCCAGATTTAGTCTGGCACAAGCAAATGTGCGGAATGACATAGGTGAACAAATCTACAGGAGGAATGAGACATGACTTCAGCTCTGAATGGCTTACATTGGCAAAGCCCAGTGACCACTCATTCACCGGGTTCCAGATACCAGGTGAATGGCGCGGGGTCAGGTGTGGGGTTCGGATCCGTTCTGATCCTATCCCAGCCGGAAGAAGATGCCAAGCACAACATTTACTGGCTAGAATATAACATGAACTGTCGTCCCGTTAACGTTCCGTTCTTTGAGGCCTGTATCGTTCGACTGTATTGGCCTATGTGGAACCCCTTGCCTCCTGATCCGGCTACCCTGGCGGAGGCATGGGCTGAAATGGTTCGCTGGTGCCAGGGTCAAGGGGTATACAACTTCCAGGTTCTCAACGAGCTCGACCTTGAGCACGATAGCGGTCATTGGCCTTCGGCTGATTACATGCAGCAGTTGTCCATAGAAATTCGGAATCGGCGACGATTGGGCTATCCTCTCTGGTTAGGCTTCCCTGGGCCAAGTGGACAGAATGAAGATTATTTGCCGGGCCACCCTAAGTGGAATGAGTACTGGAACACGTACGAGGGCATCATTGACGCCCACTACTATAACAATCTTGCTCTCCACGCTTACGGGACGACCTACCAGGGCCTCAAGGACTATACCTGGGCTGCATACTGGGACATAGCGGACCGATTTCCGTACCACCCTCAACGGTTCACAGAGTACGGGGTCTGGCTTGATACCGGGTACGGGGGCGACCGGAATGCACGGGCACAGGATTACGCCGCCTATGTGAATTGGGTTCGCTCAGGCTGGGCTTGGAGGGCCCCCATCCACGCCGTTCACGTTTTCATCGCCCGTGACTCGCCTGACTGGGACGAATCGCCGCAGTTCTACGAACTCACCGACGGTGAGGTGCAGATCCTGACGAGCGGCGTCGGCTGTGTGGGACTATAAGGCAGACCCGCCAGTAGGGATGCCTTGTTCCGGGCGACTCGAAGCGAGCAAGCAGGTGGGGTCAACTGACCCCACCTGTCGCTTTGCCGCCGGTCTCGCCCAGCCTCACGAATATCGCTTGACAATCCCAGCCTTTAGCGGTACAATAACGGCGCTTAAACGTTGGAAGCTAGAATGTCGAGCAGGAGGGAATCATGAAACGAATGCTGTTTGCTATTCCCATGATGGTGTTGCTGGCTATTTCCCCCATGTCCACCCTGGTTGAGCACACAAACGCGGCGCAGCCGACGGAGACCCCAACCCCATACCCGGACGTGATTCTGTGGGACGCGCAGATCGCCGTCGTGTGGCCACACGATGGACAGGGGAATCCAACGGACGTGGCCCACTCGCGGGCGGTCAACGTGAGTGTCTGGCCGCGCAACCAGGTGTATTGCACCCTGCACCCGAATGAAGGGCCGGGGGGAGTCCATGATTTCTACCTTTGGGTGGCCAGGGACAACGAGCCGCTGGAGTTACTCGAGGACAGGGGGGAGCTGATTCTGCGCACGGTCAACGGCGTCACTTTTCCGAGCGTGGAGTTCAACAACGTCCCGGCTGACTTGGCTGCAGACCCAAACAGCAAGTACGTGTTTGTCTTGGGACGAGGGTGGTCCAATTTCTGGGTGCATGGGGCTGACCCACGTACTATTTTCCCACACCCGGTAATACCTACCGGCTACAGCGATTGGGTGTCGCCTGAGGCACGCATTCAGATCGTCTGGCCGCACGACGAGGAGGGCCGGTTTGCGCCGGTGGAGGAGGCGACCCTGGTCAACGTCGCCGTTGACATCTTTCATCACGGAACACTCAAGTCCGCACCGCTGGACTACGAACCGGATAACGTAACCCTATATGTCGCCGAGGGGAACGATCCCCCAGGTTCGTGGAATTCCGAGGCCCAAAAAGTCACGTATACGGCGAACGGGCAAACGTTCCCCCGCTGGGTCTTCAACGATGTGCCGGTGAAGCCTGGCCAGCAATACCATTTCACGGCCTCCGTGTTCCAGGGCAAAATATCGCATCCTTATACCACCATCTGGACCCACGCAGCGGACGCGCGGACATTCTTGCCCCATCCAGAGGTGCCGCCGCCTTGCCTGGAATGAGCCGGTTGGATTCAATTCTCCTCATGGAACGGGCCGCCAGGTGGCGACGATGGCTTCGGCCAGAACAGGATTACCGTAGGCGGCGATGGTCAACCCCTGGCTTTGCGGGGTGATGACCAGCCACAGCAGGCTGAGGCCCTCCGGCGCCTGCCGCAGGGTGACCTTTAGGGCCTCTAGCCCTCCCAGTTGGACAGACTCGGCCATGATCAGGTAAGGCCCAAAGCTGCCCTGCTCGATGCTGTCCAGCATTGCTTCCAGGCTTGGCTCGGTCAGAGCAGCGATGTTGATGGCCTGACGCTCTTCTCCGCTCGTCGCCGGGTTCGACAGCCAGACGGAAGCTCCTTGTACCCCGTCTACATCCCAGGCGGCAGGGTAGTCAATGGCGAAGCCGAGCGCGGTATCAGTGTAGGTACTGGCGGTCAGGACAGTGGTAGGCGTCGGCGGGGGCGGAGTAGGGGTGAGGGATACCGGCGGCCGGGGCGTTGGCGAAGGGCCGGGGGTGGGCGCGGCGATGCCCTCGGGAGCCCTGACCGGTCCACGCCACCAGTCGAAGAGTTGGTCCCACTCTATGTAGCCGTAGTAGCCGAACTGGCCGGGGCTGGGGGTCAGTTCATCCACCACCTGGTGCTGCTCGTTCCCATCCGCGCGCATCAGCCACAGGCTGGCCTGCTCATCAACCAGGCGAGCGAAGAGAGTATAGCTCCCGTCGGCCGACCAGAGGGGGCGCTCGTCGCGGTACTTTGGGTCGTTTGTCAATTGGCGGGGGTTAGACCCATCCGTGTCTATCGCCCAGATGCACCGCTTTCTTATGCCTTCTCTGGCTGGCTCGCCACCGGCCACGGGGCCGATGTCTGGTGCAGCGACGTAGGCGATCTGTTGCCCGTCGGGTGACCAGGATGGCGAGAAGGCTACTACATCCTCGCTGGTGAGGTAGGCCAACTCTCCGCCGCTAGCCTCTACCAAGGCGATGCGCTTGTGCGTCCAGCTCTCGCGGCCACCACCAACTGCCACGGCTATCTGAGCTCCCCGTGGTGCCAGGGCGATGAAGTCATCGTGCACCAGCACGGCATGGGCCAGCTCCACGGGTTCGCCCCCGCCGACGGGTATGGCCATCAGAGGTAGCCCACCGGCCATAAGCGAGGCAGACATCTCCAGGCCTCGCCAGAAGAGGATATGCTGCCCGTCTGCCGACCAACAGGCCAGCAAGCTCTGGGTTGCCAAGGGATCGGGGTTGGCGTAGATTTCCACAGGCTCCTCGCCATCGGCCTTAATCCGTCGTAGGCCTTGATAGCTGGGCGGCTTCTCGGGCTCGGCCTTTGTCCACTCGTAGCTGATCCACGTCCCCTCCGGGCTCCAGGCGATGCGGCCCACCCCGCTGTCGGGGTCGCCGCCCCACTGGGGGACGAGCTCTTTCTCGTCTGAGCCGTCCGCGCTGACTACCTGCAAGCTTCCGAGCCCGGTCACATAAGCGATGCGGTCCTCGACGGGCGACCAGCGGGCATCATTCACCGCCGTGCCATCATCGAGGGGGTGGGCATCGGTGCCCGAGGTGCGTATCACCCAGACCTGGTGCTCTTTGCGGAAGGCCAACCATTCGCCGGAGGGAGACCAGCGGGGTGTGCTGTTGCGGCCGTCGGTGGTGAGGCGCTGGGGTTCGCCATCGGGCAGGGCCTTGACCCAGACGTCGCCGCCCTGGACGTAGGCCAGTTTCCCCAGGCTGGGCGCTGGTGTGGACGTGGGGACGGCCAGCGTCGCCACCTGGGTAGCCAGGCGGACATTTTCGGTGGTCAGGGCGGACACTGTGGCTGTGGCGGCACGGTCTGGCGTGGGGGTGTGCTCGACGCCTACCTCCAGAGTGCCACAGGCAGTCAGCATTGAGGAGAGCAAGGCGGCAGCCAACCAAGCGGCAAATGCTTTCTTGCACTTCATGACATTCATAAGTTACCTCTCCTCAATACTCAGCGGCGCGGCCCCACAACATAGCGATAATGCCGTCCCTCACGTTGGATGTGCAGAGAATGGCTGCCCTTTTCTCAAGCCAGGAAACCGTGATGTCCCCGTTCTTTGGGTGTTGCTCATGATAGCTTGTTTCAGTCGGGGTAGGAGGCGGGGGAGGGGTGGAAATCCAAGGTGTGGCTGTTGGCGCCGGCGGACAGGTACCTTCGGGTGATTTCACCCCGGTGGCGATGGCCAGTAGGTTCTCCAGGGAGAGAGCCTGTACTGGCGCCCGCAGTTCCAAGCCTACGTCGTCGCATTTCCAGTCTAGCACCCACCAGTTGAAGCGCTGGATAATGTACCCCGTGTTCTGGCCTATCGTCACGGGGCGGGCCTCCCATGCGTAACGGGCTTCGCCCCAGCCAGCGCTGGCATAATGGTCTGTTGTGACCATCTGGATCAGCTCCAGCCAGGTGTTGTCCGGCAGGCGATACATCTGGCTCACGTCCGTCCAGCGGCGTTCCCCTGAAGTCCTCGTTTCGACCTGCACTCCATCCAGCACTGTGCCAGTTGGCAGCCAACCTGGCCGGTAGAGGGGGAAGTCAAGCGTGGCCTGCGCTGTTTCCAACGAGCCGAAAGTCTGGGGTGTGGGGGGCTCCCATGCGCCGAACCAACTGCCGACATCCCCCGTGCCGGGCACCGTCTGGGTAATGGCTGCGGTGACATAACCTGGAGCGGCAACCCAGGCTCGCATACTGATCTGGCTGTCGCTCTGGCTCATACGGCCACCCCACGCTCCTGACCACGTGCCGTCGGCGCTATCCTGCAGGGGTCCGGTGGCGGTGGTGTCGAATGAGACGATCTCGTGGAAGCCCCACAGCGGGCCGGGGGGCACCCGGCCAGAGGTATCGGTTACCTGCAGGCGCCAGCCGTCTCGGTCGGCCTCTAACTCGGCCACCAACTGCTGCCAGGCGTCTGGTGGTGTCACCTGCAACGGGATCGGCCCCGTCTCCAGGTGCAGCCACAGATTGTCCCACCCTTCCGGCCTGTCCGGTGCAGGGCGGCCGAAACTGGTCTCAGCCCACAGGACGTAGGCGTGACCGGCGGCCTGCTCCTCGGGCGGCACCTGGAAGTTGAGGGTCTCGGTGATCGCTTGACCCGGCTCCAGCTTGCGCGGTTCGTAGGGGATGCCTGGCAGCACCATCGGCGACCAGGGCCAGGGGAGCGGCTCGTGGCCCTGCTCGTCCAACAATACAGGTAGGAAGAGGTTCTCTCCATCACCACGGACGAAGACCGTCTCCGGCCCCTCGTTGCGCAGGATGGCTTCCGCCTGGCCACCCTCGCTAGCCAGGTAAGTGTCTTTGGGCAGACGGAGTTCGAAGGATAGCCCATCGCGCCGGGTGGTAGCGACGGACGGCTGGCCTGTCTGAACGGTGGCCGGGCCGGCGGTTGGGAAGGGGGAGGCGGTAGCTCGGGCGACAACCGTCGCCTGGCGGGCTGCCTCCTGGGTGGCGTAGGCCGACGCGGGGGTGACTGGTGTGGAGGTGCCTGCGGGGACGAAAGTAGGCACGCCAGTAGACGGCGCTGGCGTGTATGTAGGCGGAATTGGTGTCGGCGTCGGCGGGGGCGGAGTAGGGGTGGGGGATGCCGGCGGACGGGCCGTCGGCGGGGGGCCAGGGGTGGGTACCATCACGTCCGCGGGTGCCCTGGCCAAGCCGTGCCACCAGTCGAAGAGCTGGTCCCACTCGACGTGGCCGTAGTAGCCGAACCAGCCCGCGGCCGGATCTGGCAGGGGGGTTAGCTCCTCCACTACTTGCTGAGGTCCGCCGCCCTCGACGGAGATAAGCCAGAGTGATGCCTGATCGTCGTTGTCCATTCGAGCGAAGAGGAGCTGGCTCCCGTCGGCCGACCAGAGGGGGCGCTCGTCGCGGTAGGCCGGGTCATCGGTGAGTTGCTGAGGTTGAGGTTCGCCCTGGACGTTTACCACCCAGACACGGCGCTCCATCATCCCCAGCCGGGCATCATCCCCACCGACCAGGTCACCCTCGTCGGGCATGGCTACGTAGGCCAGGCGGGTGCTATCCGGGGACCAAGAGGGCGAAAAGGCTGCCAAGTCTTCTGTTGTCAGGAATGAGATGGCGTCTGTGCCTGCCTCGACGACGGCCACCCGCTTGTTCATCCACGTGGCGCGGTAGGCCCCGACTGTGACGGCCACTTGTGCCGAGGACGGGGCAGGTGCCACGAAGTCCGAATATGCCAGTACCTTGTCGGTGGAAGGGCGCGCGTCACTGGCCAACTGCCTGGCAAGCTGCACGGGCTCCCCTCCACCGGCTGGCAGGCTGTAGAGGGGCACCCCATCAGCCAGTATTGAGCCTGAGAGCATCTCCCCTTGCCAAAAGAGGATGTGTTGGCCGTCGAGAGACCAGCCGGCCAGGATAGCATCGCCCTTCTCAGGCGCGCCGCTAACGTAGAGTTCAGCCAACTGCTCGCCATCGGCTGAGACCCTCCATAGGCCCTGATAGGTGAGGGGCTGGCCGGGTTGCCACTCTTCCCACCCCCAGGCGATCCAGTCCCCGTCGGGGCTCCAGGCGATGCGGCCCATCCGGCCTGGGCCATGACCGGGAAGGCTTGGGGGCACCAGGGTCACTGGAACGGCACCGTCGGCGCTGATGACTTGCAGTCCCGCGGCGGCGACGTAGGCCAGCCGGTCGTCTGCTGGTGCCCAGGCGAAGGCGTCCACGGCGGCCCCCTCGTTCAGAAAATGGGCACTGTTACTGTCGGCGGAGATCAGCCAGACCTGATAGTCACCCTTGCGGAAGGCCAGCCACTTGCCGGAAGGTGACCAGCGGGGCGCACTGTTACGGCCGTCGGTGGTGAGGCGCTGGGGTTCGCCGTCGGGTAGGGCCTTGACCCAGATGTCGCCGCCCTGGACGTAGGCCAATTTCCCCAGGCTGGGCGTTGGCGTGGGTGTGGGGACGGCCAGCGTTGCCACCTGGGTGGCTAGACGGGCATTCTCGGTGGCCAGGGCGGACACCGTGGCCGTGGCGGCCCGGTCTGGCGTAGGGGTGTGCTCGACGCCCACTTCCAGAGTACCGCAGGCGGTCAGCGTTGCTAAAGAGAGCAAGGCAACGGCCAGCCAGGCAGCAACTACCTTTGCGCACTTCACGACATTCATAAAGCACCTCCATAACGTTGATGTCCATCGGTTCTCCGACGGCATCCCCATTATATCACGCCGACGTAACGAGGATGTTTCAGATCTGTAACAATCCCGAAACACTCCGTAACAATCTCGTTGTACAGCGGTGTCAATCCAGCGGCAGGTGCAGGGTGAAAACGGTGCCTTCCCCCTCCCGGCTGCGCACGGTCACCGTCCCCCCGTGCCGCTCCACTATTGCCCTGACCAGGGCCAGCCCCAGCCCGCTCCCCTCAGTGCCCCGTGCCCCCTGACCCCGATACAGCTCCTCAAAAACGTGGGACAGCTCATCTTCAGGGATGCCCGGTCCGGTGTCGGCTATCTCTACCGTTGCCACCCGGCCATCCTCCACAGCCCGCACCTCGATAGTATCGCCGGGACGGGTGAACTTCAGAGCATTGTCCAACAGGTTGTAGACGGCCAGGAACAGCAGGTCACGGTCGCCAGGAACTTGTGGCAGGGGCCAGGGGGCCTGGGGCAGGGTGAGGGCTATTTCGCGCCCTTCGCTCTCAGGCCGCTGCTTGGCTAACGTCATCACCTCGCTCAGTAGCTCGCTTAAGTTCACTGCTGCCCGCTCCAACGGCTGTGTCTCCAGGTCGGCCAGCTTGCGCAGGTCGGAGGCCAGTTTGCTCAGCCTGCTCACCTGGGTTTCGACGCCGGCCAGGGTTCGATCCCGCGTCTCCCCTGGCAGCGTCTCCGCCAGATTGGCCAACCCGACGCGGATGGCGGTCAGCGGGTTCTTCAACTCGTGATCAAGCTGACGCAGGAAGCGGCGATGGGCCTCGGCCTGGGCCTGACGTGCCTCAGTCAATGCGCGATCCAGGCGGCGCCCGGCCGCAGCCCACACCACGACGCCCGTCAAGGCCAGCAGGCTCAGCAGCCCACCCAGCAAGACAAGCCAGGTCCCCAGATCGGCCCGCAGGCGAACGATGGGCGGCCCATCGGAGATCGCCCAGAGCAGCAAGGCAGCGGCAAATCCCAGGGCGAACGGGACCAGGGCCAGGATCAGGGCGCGGCGGGTGGACTTCATGGCAGGGCCTCCACGGTCCCCACAAAGCGATAGCCCTGGCCGGGGACGGTCTCGATGTAGTGTGGCTCGGCCGCATCGTCGCCCAGGGCCTTGCGCAACTCGGCGATGCGCACGTCCACCGCCCGCGTGCCGGTCGGGTAATCCCATCCCCACACGGCATCCAGAAGTCGCTCCCGGGAGATGACCTCGTCGGGGTGGGTCACCAGGTAGTCCAGCGCGGCCACTGCCTTGGGCGTCAGGGGGAGCTCGCGTCCGGCCAGCAGGGCGCGGCGGGCCGTCCGGTCGAGCACCAGCGGCTCACAGGCCAGGCGGCAAGCGGCGCTCAAAGGTGGAACTCCGGGACGGGCGCGGCGGAGCACAGCGCGGATGCGGGCCACCAGCTCGTAGGGATCGAAGGGCTTGTTGAGGTAATCGTCGGCCCCTTCCTCCAGGCTCATGGCCCGTTCGGCTGGCGAACCCACCTGGGTGAGCATGATGATGGGCGTCCAGTTGCCAGCGGCCCGCAGTCGGCGGCACACTTCGCGACCGTCGAGTTTGGGCATCAGCACGTCTAGAACGATCAGGTCGGGGGCGAAGTCGGCGACGCGGCACAGGGCCTCTTCGCCGTCGCCAGCCACTTCTAAGGTGAAGCCCGCCCGTTCCAGAAAGGGAGCCAGGTTGGACGTGATGGCCTCCTCGTCGTCAACCAGTAGGATTTTGGGTTGTGATGCCATGCTAATCTCCGATGATCAATCGCCCGATATGATCAACAGGTCTTCCGGCCCATAGACGTGGCGGGCAGTGAAGGCGATCCAGCGGCCATCGGGAGAGATGACGGGATCCTCGAAGTGACCGGGTAGATAGTGCAGGGGAGGGAAGTACGTTCTCTCGGCGAGAGCCGGGGAGACACACACCGCTGGATTGCAGGTCTCGTATGAAGGTGCCCGGTCTGCGAGGGAGAGGCCGATCTTACCGGTTTTCAGGTCATAGAGCATCGGACACCCCGGAGAGCCGGGTTGCCATCCTTCCTTGGTGTAGAACCCGCCGCACCACTTGCGATAGACCAAGGTATGTTCATACACCCAGCCCAGTGGCTCGTATACGCACCCTCTCACCTCTGCCCCCACCTGGCATTGCTTGACTACCCCCTCCAGCAACCCTGGCTTCTCCACGATGCGTAGTTCGACGCCGGGGGCGGCCTCCACTGCCGGTTGGTAGCGCATCACAAAGGGGAAAGCCAGCACCGAGGCGAGGGCGATGAGGAGCAGGTAGAGGCGACCGCGCCGCCAGATCCGTCTCCGCTCACGCACCGCCAGCCAGACCAATGCTGCCGAGGTTAGGATCAGCGCGGCCAGGCTGATGGTTACGTAGCGGGTCATATCGCTCATGAGCCACTGAGAAAGAAGGGGATACGCCGCGATTCCAAGAAGCCACCCAGTCATGGAAGTGGAGGAAAGCAGCCGCATCAGCGCTGACAAAGGCCAGAAGGCCAGGAAGGGCATAGCTAGCGGAACCGCCACGGCGGTGAGAACGAGCTGCCATCGTTCAGCCCGCTTCTGTCGGCGCACCAACAGCCCCATCAGCACTGCCGAAATCAAAATGTGCATGCCCAGGACGGTGACTGCGAAACCCTGAATGCCGAACCAGGCAGGGAGCGATACGGAGTCGAATAGCCGATATAGCAGCCAAAACAGCCACTGGATCGCTACCGTGACGAGGAGGGGTGGGACAAACAGAATAGCCAACGCGGCCAGAACGAATTGCCATCTTTTCATTTATGCACCTCCAAAACGACTGAGCGTAGCACGTGCGCACGCAGCGCGGGAATCGTCCTGAACCTTAA
>Ga0315555_1002654_pt1 | contig 12497 bp, 7 predicted proteins | sample SalMarSW160380MG_FD_202113 | JGI IMG/M metagenome (GOLD analysis project Ga0315555, IMG submission 202113) | Salt marsh sediment microbial communities from the Plum Island Ecosystem LTER, Massachusetts, United States - Salt Marsh Sediment SW1603-80 ...
CTCCGCGTCGAGCGTCACCACTCGCGTGGGCTTGATCCGGCACAGTGTCGGCACCTCGGTCTCCCGGAAGTGGGCAGGGATGCACGCCCCGAAGTACGGCCCCACGCCCGTGTACTTCAGGCACAGCTCATCCAGGTGCTCCATCGCCCCCTCCTCTTTCATCTCCACGACCCTGCCCCGTATCTCCAGAGAGCGGAGGGGCCGTTTGGGGTCGTAGCACAGCAGGGTCACCAGCGGGTTGGCCCGCATGTTCTTCTCCTTGCGGAAGCCCCGCATGGTGTTCACCCGGACGTACGTGCCGTCGAAATCGCACCACACTACGGACGTTTGCGGCGAGCCGTCCGGCATCACGGTCGTCAGGGCGGCCACGGGCGGGCACTCTGCCAGGTCGGCGAAGTCATCGGGGATGGGCGCCGGAGGCAGCTGGTTGGCGTCGGCCACGGTGGAGCTGCCTCCTAGCGGTGGCCCCGCCGGACGCTGTCCGACTCGCGGATCTTGCCGTCCCGACCTTTCGTGGTCAGCTCGCCCCCGCCAAGGTTGCGAAGGATGGCTCGGGCCCGATCCTCCGCCTCCCGCTGCGTCTCGCCTATCGCCGACGCACGGCGGTGATGTGGCTTGACTATCTCCCACCGTCCGTCAGCCCGCTGCTGAACGATCCGCCTCTCCGGGCTCAGTCTCCTGGCCATGACAGCACCCCCGGCTCAGGCGTGGCGTGCGCCACGCCCCGCTATCGTAGGCACTCCAGGCAGTGCCTGCCGCCCCAGCGTGCCGGGGAACGCTTTCGCCGCCGGTGCCCTGAAGCCACCCGGCTCAACGAGGCTTCGGCGAGTCGAGGGCCCCCCGCACTGCATCGAGCAGAGCCGAGACGCTGAAGGGCTTGGGCAGGAAGGCCGCCCCGGCCGGCAGATCCGGGCCACCCCCAGGTCCGGCCAGATGGCCCGAGATGAACAGCGTTCGCGGCGGCTTCGGGCCGGAGGCCAGCTCGGCGGCGAAGGCCACGCCGGACATTCCCGGCATCGTGACGTCGGACAGCAACAGTTCCACTCTGCCCTCGTTGGCCTGCCACAGCCCCCGCGCCTCCTCACCATTGGCCGCGGTCAGGACGCGATAGCCGGCATCGACCAGAACCCGCTGGGCCAGCTTGCGGATCGCCGCCTCATCCTCGACCAGCAGGACGGTCTCGCTGCCGCGGATGGGCGTTTCCGCCACGGCCGCCACGCTCTCCTCTCTGTCCGGTGAGGCGGGGTAGACCAGCCAGACCCCGGTGCCCTTGCCCGGCTTGGTCTCCACGGCGATCTCGCCTCCGGCTCCGTGCACGATCCCGTACACGATCGAAAGCCCCAACCCGGTCCCCTGGCCTGTGTCCTTGGTGGTGAAGAAAGGCTCGAAGATCCGATCCTTGATCTCCGGAGCGATCCCCGCGCCGGTGTCGAATACCGAGACGTAGCTCACCGGGACAGTCTCGAGGCGCCGGGCATTCTCCGTCGGTCCGACAGAGACCAGCGCTCTGGCAAGGCCCGGAGTGTCCGTCCTGCTGCCGGTTTCGATCGTGACCGAGCCGCCCTCCCGCATCGCATCCCGCCCGTTGACGCACAGATTCACCAGGGCCTGCTCGAACTGGGCCGGATCGATGACGATCCTCCCGGCGCCGGGCCGGAGCACGGTCGACACCTCGATGGTGGGCCCCATCAGGCTCTTGATCAGGGGCAGGGCCTGCTGCACACAGGCGTTGACATCTACGACGCGGGCGTTGGCCCGGGTGGGCTGACTGAAGGTCAGCAGCTGCCGGGTCAGCTCCGCGGCCCTGTCGGAGGCCCGCACGATCTCCTCCAGGTCAGCCTTCGCTTCCGCGCTACCCGGCTCCGCCATCGCGGCTAGCTCCGCGTAGCCTCGAATGGCCTGGAGCAGGTTGTTGAAGTCGTGGGCGATGGCTCCCGACAGCTGACCCAGGGTCTCCATTTTCTGGGCCTGCCGGAGCTGGCCAACGCGAAGCTGCAGCTCCTCGATCAGAAGGGCCACTTTCACTGCGCCGCTGACTCGAACCCTCAGGGCGCCGAAGGCGTCGTACGTGAAGGCGTCGCGCGGCGTCATCTCGAAGATCGCGTAGCCCAGAGACTCGTCCTCGAAGGACAGCGGCTCGGCGACCATGGTGTAGCGGCGATCCTTCGGCAACAGCCCGTCCGGGAGGCATGCACCGTCGACCGGGGTGCACATCAGCCGCTCCAGCTCCGCCGGGTCTCGACGCGGATCGTGGGCGAAGGCCACTCTGGCCGGGCCCGGGGCCGCGGCCCGGTCGAGGACCAGGAAGGCGCTGGGCACGCCGAGCTGGGGCAGGCTCTCGTGGAGCGCCTCTGCCAGCGACTCCAGGTCGTAGGCCCCGCTCAGAGCCTCGGTCGCTTCTGTAAGCGATCTGCGGCGCCGCTCGATCATGAGCCGGTAGTGCATGTGCGATTCCTCGATCGCCTCCCCGACCAGGTACTCCGCCTCGTCCAACCGCTCCCCGACACCGGCGCGCTGCCCCTCGTCCGGGCTCAAGGCAGCCAGCAGCTCGCGCCCCAGAGCCGCCAGGGCAGGTCGGAGGGGATGGCCGGTCGCAGCCGGCTGCATCGTCTCCTTCAGGAGCTGCCTGACCTTGTCGCCGAAGCCGGCAGGACCGCCGCTCAGCTCTGTCAGAAGCGAGTCGACCAGCCCCTCCGCCCAATCCTCCGGGAAGCCGGCCGGCAACTCACCTGCCGCCTCGCGGACAGCCTCAACGATCCGCGGACGAGCCTCCACAAGGACCTTTCTCGGCGCTCCCTTACCGGCCACCGAGACCGGCCGTTGCTGCCTCTCGAGAGCGCCCGGGATGTGACGAGTCTCCGGGTAGCAGCCGCAACTGCGCCGCACGATCAGCTCCGCCGGCAAGACGAGAGGATCCTCAAAGCTCTCGCCCCGCAGCCGCCCCAGCAGCACCTCTGTCGCCAGCCGGCCCTGCTGGCGCAGTGGCTGGCGGATCGTGGTCAGTGATGGAAGGGAATAGCGGGCGTCGCTGATGTCGTCGTAGCCCGTGACTGCCACGTCACTCGGGACGTGCAAGCCTCGCACTCGGAGGGCGTCGATCGCACCCAGGGCCATCGTGTCGCTCGAGGCTACGATCGCGTCCGGCCGCAGGCCGCGCTGGTCGAACAGCACCTCCACGCCGTTCACGCCGGCCTCATAGCGGAATCCGCCGGCGGCCACGTTGGCATCCGGTGCGGGCAGGCCAAGCTCGGCCAGAGTCTCGCGGTACACCTGCAGTCGAGCCCGGGCTTCGACGTTCTGCGGCGGTCCGGCAAGGAAGGCCACGTCCCGGCAGCCGTGTTCCTCCACCAGGTGCCGGATCCCCTCGCGCAGCGCAGGCTCGCCGTCCACCAGGACCCCGGTCATCCCCCGAACGGTCGCGGCGATGCTGCACATGGGCCGCGGGCGGAACCGCTCGCAGTACGCGGCCAGCTGGTCCATGCCGACGATGTTGGCCAGCGGGCCTGCCATGACCACGATGCCATCGATCGTGTCCGCTCCGGCCAGGTCGTAGGTCATGTCGGAGCGGCGCCTGCCCTCGCCCCTCGCCCGGCCCAAATTGTCGGAGAGCAGGATCATGTTGAACCCCAGGTCGAGCGAAGCTTCGACCATGCCCCCGACCACGCCGCTCTGATACTCCCCCTCAAGCAGGTCCACGAGGACGCCGATCGTGGGTGCGCGAGCGGCCGACCTGGCTTTTCGCGGTGTCATCAGGGCAGTCTGCTCATGGACTTGCGGCTCACCTACCCCAGGGGCTCCAAGCCACCGGACAGGGACAACTGTACCCACTATCACAGGTCCCGGCGAGGCTGAAGAGGCTGTGGTGCATGGGGAAGACAACCTCGGCCTGGCCCGGCGTGCCGGCTCGGGCCGGGTGTGACGGCCGTCAGCCGTGGCATGATCAGCTGCGAGATTCGGACAAGCGAAGGAGATCGGCCGTGCTGGATATCTCGGGCAAATGGGTCCTGCTCACCGGCGCCAGCCGTGGCATCGGCCGGCAGGTTTCGGGCGCCCTGGCCGATCGTGGCTGCAACCTCATCCTCCACAGCCGCAACCTCGAGCATACCTTCGACCAGGTGGCCCGCTTCCAGGCAGCGGGCCTGACCGCCCACGCCCTGGCGGCCGAGCTGTCAGACCAGAGGCAGGTGGTTCGGCTGGCAAGACAGGCCCTGCGTATCTCGGGCGGCATCGACATCCTCTACAACAACGCCGCCATCCAGCTGCCCTGGCGCGAGGACATGTTCGAAACCGATCTGGAGGAGTACCGGCAGAGCTTCCAGGTGAACACGATCGCCCCGATCACCCTGTGCAACATGATCCTGCCGGGCATGATCGAGCGGCGCTTCGGGCGCGTGGTGAACGTGACCTCCGGGATCGCCGATATGCCGCAGCTGATGCCCTATGCCGCCTCCAAGGCCGCCCTGGACAAGTACGTCTACGACATGGCGCCGCACCTGGCGGGAACCGGCGTCACGATGAACCTGCTGGATCCCGGCTGGCTGAGAACGGACCTCGGCGGTCCGGAGGCCCCCGGCGCGGTCGAGTCCGTTCTTCCGGGGGCCATGGTGCCAGTTCTGCTCGAGGACGACACGTCCGGCAAGTGGTTCAGCGCCCAGGACTACGCCGGCAAGGGCTGATCTAGCACACGGCCCCACCGCCGCCGGGACAGCCCCTGGCGAACCAATCGAACCTGCCACCGCAGCGCGGGCAGTTCCAGCGGGCATCCTGCCCGGCGCTCCAGGCTGCCAGGCCGATCTCCTTGTCGGGCCGCGACTGCGAGAGCGGACGTTCGCCGGCCGAGGTGGCCGCTCAGCTAGGGCGTCACGATCACGGTGCCAACCATCCAGGGGTGCACCGTGCAGTGGTAGGTGTATGTGCCCGCCGTGTCGAACGTCATGGAGAAGGTCTGGCCCTGAGAGAGGTTTCCGCTGTCCCAGCTGCCGTCGTCAGCCGTGACCGTATGGACCACCGGATCGTTGTTCGTCCAGGTGACCGTCGTTCCTGGGGCCACGGTGATCGTCGCGGGCTTGTAGCTCGATACCGAGATGGAGACGGCGTTGCCGCCCCCGGATGGGCCCACGGTGTCACTGGCGGACGTGGAGCTGCCGCAACCTGCGGCCGCGAGGGCAAGGACGACCATCAGGCCGGTCAGGCCTCTCAGAGTGGGACGCTGCGCCGACATCTTCGCTTCTCCCCAAAGCATGTGCCGGCAGAGTAGGCGGCCGCCTATTCCCCGTCCAAGACGGCGCGTACCTTGTGCGCCAGGCGGTCCGGGGTGAACGGCTTGGAGACAAACGGGATGGGGTTCCCGTCCGCGTCGCGGAACCCTTGCGGGGCATCGGTATGGCCGGACGTCAGGAGCATTCTGGCCTTCGGGCGCAGGCTGCGCAGCCGCGTCGCCAGCTCCGGCCCGCGTATGCCCGGCATGATCACGTCGCTCACGACCAGCGCGATGTCATGCTCCGTGGCGGCGATGCGCAGCGCCTCTGCCGCGTTGGCTGCCTCCAGCACCGTGTAGCCCAGCGATCTCAGCCCCAGCACAGCCAGCCGCCGCACGCTGGCCTCGTCCTCTACGATCAGGATGGTCTCGCTGCCGCCTGCCGGCGCGCTGGCCTGCATCGACTCCGCTCCGCCGGCAGGCTGACTGCTGCACTCCGGCAGCATGATCGTGACCTTCGTGCCCTGCCCCAGCTCACTGTGGATCCAGATATGGCCTCCGCTCTGCTTGACGATGCCATGGCACGTCGCCAGGCCCAGGCCGGTGCCACTCCCCTGGGGCTTGGTCGTGAAGAAGGGCTCGAAGAGATGAGCCTGAACCTCGGGGGGCATGCCCTGGCCGGTGTCGGTCACCGACAAACTCACCCAGCGACCGCGCACGACCTCCGGCTGCCCGGCCAGGTACTCGTCGGTCACGATCTCGTTGGAGGTTTCGATGACCAGCTTCCCGCCCTCCGGCATCGCGTCACGGGCGTTGACCGTCAGGTTCACGAGGACCTGCTGTATCTGCCCGGGGTCCGCCTCCACGATGCCCGGGTTGGGCTCCAGCGCGGAGACGATCTCAATGTCTTCGCGCAGCAGGCGCCGCAGCAGCTCCAGCGACCCTCCGACCACCTCGCTGAGGTTGAGCGGGACAGGCTCGATCATCTGGCGCCGGGCGAAGGACAGCAGCTGCCGGGTGAGCCGCGCCGCCCCCTCGGCAGCTTTCGTGATCTCGGCGATGCTCACCCGGGCCGGATGGTCGGCCTCGAGATCCAGCATGGCCAGCTCGGCATTGCCCAGGATGGCCGTCAGCAGGTTGTTGAAGTCGTGCGCGACTCCCCCCGCGAGCCGGCCGATGCTCTCCATCTTCTGGGCATGGGCCAGCTCGTTCTGTAGCACCCGCCGCTCGGTGATGTCCTGCAGGATGCCGTCGTAGCCGATGAGCCGGCCGCCTTTGTCGAGCTGCGGCACGGGCGTGCTCCGCACCCACCGAACGGTGCCGTCCTTGCGTACGATACGGTGCTCGATCGGCCTCATCCTCTGCCCGGATTCCACCTCGCGAGCCTGCTCCAGGACCAGCGCCTGGTCCTCGGGAACGACCATCGCCAGCCATAGCTCCGGATCGGCGTCGAAGTCCTCGGGCGCGTAGCCGGTGACGGCCACGCAGGCGGGGCTGTGTCGGGTGCCGGCCACATGTCCGTCCTCCAGATTCACGTGGAAGACGTAGTCGGTCATCGTCTCGGTGATACGGCGGTAGCGATCCTCGCTCTCGGCCAGCTCGGCCGTGCGCTGGCCGACGCGGTCCTCGAGCTCGTCCCGAGCCGTCCGTAGCTGCTCCCGCACCTGTGCGTTCTCGATCGAGACCGCCGCATGCCTGGCCATTGCCGAGAGCAATTCGGCATCGTCCTCGTCGAACTCACGATCGCCGGGGCTGTTGGTCGCGACGATCACGCCCAGCGGTCGGTCGCGGTAGATGATCGGGGCCACGATCATCGGCCCGTGGCCGAACTGGACCCGCCGCTCGTGCACGATGTCGGTCTCCCGCGGGTCGCGTACGCCGCCCGCCGACACGGTGCCGGTCCGCTCGCGCAGCACCCAGCCCGCCAGGCCCTGCATCAGCTCCTCGTACCCGATGTCGGCAGGCGGGTCTCCGCCCGGCCCACCGCGGTAGTGGCCGGTTACGGTCTCGCCCTCGACGTCCATGGCGAAGAGGCTCACCCGGTGGGCTGGGAGGCTGCCGGCGATGGCGTCGACGACTCGCTGGAGGAGCGACTCCAGGCTCTCCGCGGCCGCCATCGACGTGACCACTCGGTACAGCGCCTCAGTCCGAACCAGGGCCGCCTGCGTGTCGGCCAGTGCCTTGCGGTCGCCAGCCTGCGAGGCGGGCCCCGACGACCCGCCGCGCCGTGACGTGCCCCGCGCAGCCGCCCGCTCGCCAGCCCGGCCCTCACCTGGGACGGTTCTGGGCCTGGCCTCCCCTCGCTTGGTCCCGGCCATTGTCGACCTCGCTAGCGGCGGCGGGGGTGAGTGTGCGCCTGAGGGTACCCCAGCGGCGCCAGCCAGCGCACCTCCCTTCCTCGCCCGAGACAGCGCTATGCTGAGCCCAGACTGCCGTCCGAGGAGTTCGTTAGTGCCCATTCGCGACCTCTACCGGCCCACCCTGGCCGCGCTGACCGATCTATACGAGCTGACCATGGGTGCCGGCTATCTGGCCGCCGGGCTGGCCGATCGGGAAGCCGTCTTCGCCCTCAGCTTCCGCAACCTGCCGTTCGATGGCGGCTACGTGGTCGCAGCCGGGCTGGAGGACGCGCTCGAGATTCTGGCCGGCTTGGAGTTCGATACCCCCGACCTGGAGCACCTCGCCGCACTCCGCGGCACGTCCGGCAAGCCGCTTTTCCGCCACGACTTCCTCGACCATCTGGCAGGTCTTCGCTTCAGCTGCGACGTGGACGCGATCCCCGAAGGGACCGCCGTCTTCCCCCACGAACCGTTGCTGCGCGTCCGCGGGCCACTCCTGCAGGCGCAGCTCGTGGAGAGCGTCTTGCTCAACGTGATCGGGTTCCAGACTCTGATCGCGACCAAGGCCGCCAGGGTGGTCCAGGCGGCGGGCGGCGGCTCCGTGCTGGAGTTCGGCCTGCGTCGAGCTCACGGCCCGGATGGGGCGATCTCGGCCGCCAGGGCGGCCTACATCGGCGGCGTCGCTGCGACCTCCGACGTCCTGGCCGGGCGGTTGTACGGCATCCCCGTTCGAGGCACTCACGCTCACTCGTGGGTCCAGGTCTTCCGCGACGAGCAGCTCGCCTTTGACACCTACGCCGACGCCCAGCCCGACAACGTGACTCTCCTTGTCGACACCTACGATTCGCTCGACGGCGTCCGGCATGCTATCCGGACCGGCCGCCGGCTGCGCAAGGCCGGGCGGTCGCTCGACGGCATCCGCCTCGACTCGGGCGACCTGGCCTACCTGTCGATCGAAGCCCGGCGCCTGCTGGACGAGGCCGGCTTCGCCGAGACCGCGATCGTCGCCTCCAACGACCTGGACGAGTACACGATCGAGTCCTTGCGCGAGCAGGGCGCCAGGATCGACATCTGGGGCGTAGGCACACGGCTCGCCACGGCCTTCGACCAGCCGGCCCTGGGCTGCGTCTACAAGCTCACCGCCGTCCGCGAGGACGGGCAGTGGCGCTTCCCCGTCAAGCTGTCCGAGCACAGCGCCAAGATCTCGATCCCGGGAGTGCTCGGAGTGCGTCGCTTCACCGACGCTACCGGCCGCTTCCGTGCCGACATGATCTACGACGAGGCGGTCCCACCCGCGGGCGACGGCGATGTGATCGTCGACCCGGCGGATGCGCTCCACATGCGGGCCATCGATCCTTCATGGACCTGCGACGAGCTGGTGGCGCCGGCGATGCGCGGCGGCCAGCGCCTGCCAGACCCGCCTTCACTCGATGCCGCGCGGGATCGCGCCAGAGCCCAGCTCGAATCCCTCCACCCGGCCATCCGGCGCCTTCTAAACCCGCACGTCTACCCCGTCGGTCTGGAACAGCGGCTCCACGAGCGCCGGACGAGGCTGGTCCTTGAGCACCGCGTGCCCGGGTAGCACGGCCTGGCCGCGCCCCTGGCGCGCCGTCTAGTGGCCCGCTACGGGCCTGCCACCCTGCTCGGCCGGCTCGCTGGGCTCGGAGGGCCCGGTCTCCGCCGAGTCCCACAGCCCGCCCGCCGCCGGGGGCACTATCTCGGCCTCCGCCTCGACAGCCTCTGGTTCCGGCTCGGGGGCCTCCGCCTGGACGACGGCCTCCTGCCGCCGCGCTTCCTCGGGCACAAGATCCTCAGCCGACGGGATCACGTCCGGGGTCGTCCAGCGCGGATCGAGGACCAGGTGCAGCAGAGCCGGCCGCCCGGCCTCGAGAGCCTGCTGCAGCGCTGGCTCGAACTCCTCGTCCGTGCCAACGGTCAGGCCCAGCGCGCCGCAAGCGCCGGCTACAGCGGCGAAGTCGATCTGGCCCAGTCGCGTAGCCAGGCCGGGCGCCGACGCCTGAGCCGCCTGGTGCCGCCAGACCGTCCCATAGCGCCCGTTGTCGAAGACCAGCACTATCACGTGGGCCCGCTCGCGAACCGCGGTCTCCAGCTCGGCCATTGACATCGCGAAGCCGCCGTCGCCGGCCAGCGCCACAGCCGTCCGGCCCGGCCGTGCCAGAGAGGCGGCCACGGCCGCAGGCAACCCGTAGCCCATCGCTCCCGAGGTCGGGCCGAGGAAGGTGCCGGGCCTGCAAAAGCGATAGCCGCGGGCCGCCCAGGTGCCGAAGTCGCCTGCGTCACTGGTCAGGATTGCCTCCGGTGGGAGAGTTGCCAGCAGGGACGCGATCACCTTTCCGGGGTGGATGCCGGGCCCGGCCCAGGCCTCCGTGCCGGTCACGGCAGATGCCTCGAAGGCCACCCGGTCGGCTGCGTTCTGGGCCATGCGGCGCTCCAGGCCTGCCATCTCCAGCACTCCGCCGGCCGCCACTCGCGTGGCCACCCGCAGGAACGCGCCCACGTCCGCGGCCACCGCCAGGTTGGGCCGCTGTCCGCCCGGCCCGGCGGCAGTAGGCTCCAGGTCCACCTGCGCCCAGCGCGTGCCCTCAGCTGGGATCGAGTAGCCGTAGCTCGTGAACTCGCCCAGCCGCGAGCCCAGCACGAGCAGGCCGTCGGCGTGCTCCAGCCGCTCACGCACGCACGCCGGCGATCCCAGGCCCGTGGCCCCCAGGTAGAGCGGGTTGTCGTTGGGGAAGACGTCGCCGCGCCGCCATGAGGCAACCACCGGCGTGTGTACCAGCTCCGCGAAGCGAACCAGCGCATCCGTGCTGCGCGCCCGCAGGACTCCGGCTCCGGCCAGGATCAACGGCCTCTCCGCGTCAAGGAGCAGGTGCAGGGCCTCGCGGACCAGCACCGGGTCGGGCTCCACCGGATGGCCCGGATGGAAGGCCCGTCGCTGAGGGCCGACCGGGATCTCCGCCTCCAGCACATCCTCCGGAACCGACAGCAGAACAGGTCCGGGACGGCCCCGGACTGCCGTGGCCACGGCCCGCTCGGCCAGTCCGACAACCTCCTCCGGCTCACGGGCCTCCGCCACCCATTTCACGACGGGCCCAAAAGCTGCCGCCAGGTCCATCTCCTGGAAAGCACCCCGGCCGCGCACCTCGCGCCGGACTTGGCCCACGATGGCCACCACCGGCGCGGAATCCGACTGCGCCGCATCCAGGCCGATCATGAGGTTCGAGGCGCCCGGTGAGCGCCCGGCCAGGACCACTGCCGGGCGGCCCGTCAGCTGCCCGACGGCCCCCGCCATGAAGGCCGCCGCGCCCTCGTGGCGGGCGGCCACGACTCTGACGCGCCGTTCCGCCAGCCCCTCCAGAACGCCCACGATGCTCTCACCGGGAACGGTGAAGGCGAGCTTGATGCCCGAGCGGGCGAGTGTCTCGGCCAGCGCCGCGCCGACCGTAGTGGTGGCGGCGGGGCCCTCAGCGCCTGACATAGCCATCTCCTTCAGATCGCCCGCGCCGGGTCACCGGGCGTGGATCTTGCCGGTAGCGGATCTCACCGGTAGTTCGTGAACTGCAGGGGCACCGGTTCATCCAGCTCGCGCAGCCGGACGATGACGCGCTGCAGCTCATCCTTGCTCTTGGCGAAGACGCGCACGGCGTCGCCCTGGACCTGGACCTTCACCTTGGGGAACTCGCCTCGGATCAGCCTGGTCAGCTTCCGCGACAGGTCCTCGCTGAGGCCCCGCCGCAGGCCGATGTGCTGGCGGACCCTGTCGCCGCCGGCCGGCTCGAGCTTGCCCCAGTCGAAGATCTTCAGCGACAGGCCGCGACGCACGGCCTTGCTCTCGATCAGATCTCGAATTGCCTTGGCCCGAAACTCGTCGTCGGTCAGCAGCACCAGCTCGCCTTTGCCCTGCGTCAGCTCGCAGGTGCAACCCTTGAAGTCGTAGCGCTGCTGGACCTCCCGGCGCACCTGGTCCAGGGCGTTCCGCATCTCCATGTCGTCGAAGTCGCTGACGACGTCAAACGATAGTTCGCCGGCCATCCAGCCTCCCGTCAACCTGGGCAACCTCGCCACCGGGATCCTTCCGCCCGGCCCAGGGAGATTGTGCCCCACATCGGCCGCCCGCGGGCGCCCAACCGGAACGATCGCCGGCCGCCTAGATCTGGAGCGCTTTGACGAGCTCCTCGGCGATGACGTAGCTCCGTCCGCCGCCCATCACCAGGACCACGTCGCCGTCGCTCACCTGGGCAGCCAGCCAGGCCGCAGTCTCCTCGACCGTGCCCGGCGCGGCCGAGGTGATGGACGGGTTGCGGCGGGAGACGGCTGCCGCCAGAGCGGCCGCGGAGGTGACCGTCGTATCCGGGTCGCGGCCGGCCCAGATCTCGGCTACGGCCACCGCATCCGCCTCCGCCAGGACCTCGGCGAACTGCTCGATCATGGCCGCCGTGCGATGGTAGGTGAGGGGCTCGTACACCGCCCAGACCCGCTTGCCGGGCTCCCTCTGACGGATCGCCGCCAGGGTTTCCCTGATGGCCGTGGGGTGATGCCCGTAGTCGTCGTAGACGACCACTCCCCTCCCCTCTCCCTTTCTTTCGAGCCGCCGCCCCACTCCCCCAAAGCTGGCCAGGGCCTTGCCCAGCACGTCCTCCGGGACCCCCAGTGCCAGCGCCGCCCCAGCCACCACCAGGGCATTGGCGGCGTTGTGCCGGCCGGCAAGCAGGATCCGCGTCTCGAGGGGAGCGCTCAGCCCGGCTCCCTCCAGCCTCAGGACCGTGCCCGACGCCTCCGCCGAGACGACGCTCCCGCGAAGAACCTCAGCCGCTCCTGCCCCGGCAGTCAGTCGCGCCGGCACCTCGCCCAGCCCGGTCAATGTGAATCGCCCCGGCCAGGACGCCAGTCGCTCGACGACAGCCAGAACGCCCGCATCGCCGGCGTTGGCCACCAGCAGCGGC
>Ga0315555_1002655_pt1 | contig 12497 bp, 5 predicted proteins | sample SalMarSW160380MG_FD_202113 | JGI IMG/M metagenome (GOLD analysis project Ga0315555, IMG submission 202113) | Salt marsh sediment microbial communities from the Plum Island Ecosystem LTER, Massachusetts, United States - Salt Marsh Sediment SW1603-80 ...
TAAATAATCTTGATATAGTAGCCGTCGGATTCGGTCATTGAAAAAGCCCTGTAATCGGTGACAACGCTGTCACCGGGTTCGCTAACCTGAACGGCGGGACTCCAAATAGATCCGGCATCCTGAGTCAGAGTCACATATATCGCATTATTTTTTATGAATGCGCACAGGAATGAACGGCCGGATATATGCTCCACCTGCGGGAATCTTTCGGCCTGATTATCATTGGCAACAGCATGATATGTCAGAGTCCCCACGTTGCCGGTAATATTGGAAAAACAGACAATATCTTTCTGGTCGGGGTCGGCGTTTGTCCATCTTTCTGCAACGACAACGACATTATTGTTACGGGCGGCTACCGTCGGATACTGTAAATGGGAATTATCGACCATCGAGTAAACGCCATTGGTCGGATCCAAATCCCAGTTGGAAAAGTCATCTTTGCGGATAAACAGCTTCCATATATTGCCAGTATCCTTAAAATCGTAGGCACAATAAGTTTTGGCAGTAGTGCGATCGATATCGGTTGTAGTCGTATTACAATGATCTACATAATACCATGACATGGTAGCGTAACCATCGGATGAAGTCTGATAAGAAATAAAGGGAATAGAATCATGCATGGTCGGCGTCTGCCAATCCGTGCCCATTACCATTGACATAATACCCCATTCCCAATCTTCCTGGCTGTTATCGCAGGCGATGTCATTCATCGCCATACCCCAGAAATGTCTAAACACGCCGGGACTAATCTCGATTTCTTCCCAATTCCAATAAGAAAGATCCGGGTTGCCGATATCACGCTGGTCAATGACAAAAACCGCTGCGCCGCTTGCAAAAGAGTCGCTGGGCACCATCGTTCCATAAAAGACCGAGTCATCACCCCAATAATCGGTTGATGGGTAGAAAGCGCCGCCGGTTATCATCCAGCCGGCAAAATCAGTCCAGCTATCGCCTTCGTCAATAGAACCGCCGAACCAGGAATTTAAGTCGCCTGATGAGCTGGTATCTTCATACGCCAGGGATAATATGCCCCATTCCCCCTCATCCAGCGCCGGATGCTGACCAAAGGGAATCCACGGGGGGAGTGCTTCGACGGTTAATTCGTAGTTACCGGATTGGCCGCCGATGCCACCATCAATAATAATATAATAGGTTTCTCCCGCATATAACTGAAGATTATATATATCGCCGCGATAAATTCCGGTACCGGCGCTATCGCAGATTTCCGAGTACATATTGCAGCCAATATCATTGGAGACATCATTCTCATAAACGAAGACCTTAGTCCAATAATCAGTTCCCGGATTGCAGGTTATTATATTAACACGCTGATTGGCCGTTGAAAAATAAGAATAAACCACATCGGGAGCATTTGTCTGACTGCAGCCGCCGCCGATCGATTCATAATCATTTGCGTAACCAACTGTGGTGCCGGTACCGCTAAAGGGCAACGACGGAATTACGGTAGCAGTCGCGATATCTTCACCGCCCTGTCTGCCAACCGTCACGTCCTTTACTCCCGAAACCGCTTCACCGTAATCCCGCGGTGATATTTTTTCGAGTTTCGACGAGGGAATAGTTATATGCTGAGGAGCGGCAGTAATTTGGTCAATGATAATCGGCCCCTCCACTCGTTTTTCGGCGCTGGCGAGAGTAAACACAAAGGTTACCATTAACAGGGTCAGCCAGATAATGGTTTTGTTAAGTTTCATTTTGTTTCCCTTCCTTTTCGATGAAAGAAAAATCATTGTTTCATTTGCTAAATTCTTAAAGGGGATCAGCCGGTCAGGCGATTCACTATCGGAGTCGCCCTAACCACCGTGATCATTCTTACATCATTGTAACTCCTCCATATTAATATTATAGGTCAAGAATCCATTATTTTCATATAAAATTTTAAAATTGCCCTGTTCAGATTTTGAGCAGACTCGAAATCGCGAGATAGTTTTAGACCCGACAGGAATTCGTTTCTTATAATCCATCGCGCGCAATCTTGTTAAGCCAAAGCCCAAATCCAACTTAAATCCTCCATAAACGCCTTTCGGTGAGGATCTTATCAGAAGTAAACAAACGTCACTCAATAATATGGCGTGTATACAATTACAACGAGACTATGGCAAAAAATTCCTGTCGCCCCATAATCCCATCTAAATCATAATATACAATATTTTTTGTTCCGGTCAAGCCGAAATATTATCTTCAGCCTACTAATCTGTTGTCAAACAACGTAAAAATGCAAATATCAAGGGCACACCGGCTCGGGGCCTTCAAGATACAGATAGCTTATCAGGCCGGTTATATCGAAGATATTTGTGCTCCCGTCGTTATTTATATCGCCTGATTCAGGCGGTATCGGCGGCGGACCTTCGCGATAAAGATAATCTATCAACCCGGTGACATCGAAAATATTCACGGTACCGTCGACGTTGATGTCGCCACAAATGAACGACTCATTGAAAAGCCGGCGCACTTCGGAATACTCGGATGAATCGCCGGTCGAAATCTTAAAAGCTTTCATCCGCCAGTAATGAAGGCCATAGCCAATCGTCCCCAGATCGATTTCAAGTCCCGTCGTATCAACCACCTGAGAAGTCTCAATATCGGTGAAATCGGAATCGCGGGCAACCTCGACACGATAGGAATCATCATCCATTTTCCATCCGGTAGCCCAGTCGAAAAATGTGGCTCGGGCAAGGGTATCACCATCGGCCGGTTCGAAAAGACGCGGCGCAAGGAGCGGTAGCGGCCAGTTGGCGCCGAAAGCGTCCTGGTTCATGTTTCGTGTGTCGGTCCAGATGGCATTGATATGATCATGATAAGCGGTAACGCCGATGTACTCGGCGATACGTCCGGCCCGGACCTGCGGATTTCTCATTCCGGCAGTATAAGTCGGAGGCGGGCCTTTAGATATATTGGGTTCCGGCAATCCCAGGTAGGAGGGAAATATTGAAGTATCCGAAATACGATGATTGGCCGTAAAAGATTCGCCACCGTCGAACGAATAAGCGCAGAAGGCATCAAACGAGTAATGAAAAAGCGGATCGGTACGCTGGTCGTAAAATATTATAATCAATATACCTTCTTCATTGCAGAAAAGCCAGGGATGAAATTGATCGAAAGTTGCGCCCGGCCCGGTATAGTCGTCATTGACATAGATCGGATCAGTCCAGGTTTGACCCTTATCGCTGGATTTGATAAACTCGATGTTATAATCAAAATAATCAATATTGGTTGTATCCGCGTTGGCATAGGCGATATAGATATTGCCATCGAATGGTCCGCCAGTGATATCGGCGGCACACATCGGGGAGTTGTAAACATCAATCTGCCCGTCAACATACCCATATCCATATGTAGTTCTTACCAGCTCCGGGTCAGTAAATGTCTGCCCGCCATCCTCGGAAACGACCATTTGAATCGAAAAATAGCCGTTACATAATGAATCGACATAAGTTCTGTTCCAGAAAGTATAGATGGTGCCGTCACTTCCAACCAATGGAAAGGCAAACTGTCCACCCCAGATATCGAAACCGCAGGCAGTGTCGTAATACGGCGGGGCTATCGGGAAGGGCGTCTCGAATCCCGAATCAAAGTCAGTAGAGCGAGAAAACATAATAATATTAGGACTGTCATCATTGGGAAAACGCGCCCAAACCACATACATATTGCCGTCATACGGTCCGCCGGTGCGGTCAATCGTCGTAAATTCCTTGTCCTCAAAATAAAGCTGTGACGGATCTTCGATATTAGTCATCGCGCCCCAGCTAACGCCCTTGTCGGTCGATCTTAAAAACGTGATTCCCGACCGGTTACCGGCCAGGACCTGATAATCGAGCATACCCAGGTAGAAGTTTCCTAAGCGATCGACATCCATAGTGGGATCGGACTGCTGATCGTAATAATAGACTTTCACGAGCGAATCAACCCATGTGTTCCCGGCGTCGGTCGAACGACCGACCCCCAATTGCCGATAACCGAGGCGAAAATCGCGCCAATCAGCAATGACAATATTGCTGTCGATCGGGCAAACCCAGATCATCTCTTCATTTTGAAGCTGTGACGATGGGCTGGAAATCTGATAGTTGGGCGGAATCGGATAATCCGCTAAGGCCATGCCGGTTAACAGCATAATCCCCAGCAGATACAGCAGCGCATTAGCTTTTTTCACCATATCCTCCTTAAAAATTTAAGTTCCTCGGCGGCAGGTTGCAGTAGTTTCTCTAAGCGTCAAGTCTTAAAGGACTTACTCTAAATACGAGAGAAGTAATCTGCGTGTTTCAATCATTAATAAGATATAAGAAAATCGACTTTCGTCAAGCTATTTTAGGCCCTTAGTTCGTTCGGTCGACAGGAAGATTTCCGACAAAACCGCTGAATTTCGGCTAAAAATCGTCTTCTTTATCAGCTTCCGTTTCGTCAATTGCGGGCAACAGATCTTCATCGGATTCTGGAATAACCGTTATGCCGCGTTGTATGCGCAGCGATTCGATTTTACGTAACGGTTTTTCCAATTGACGTCTGCGCGTCGTCGTCAGCGTTTCATACTCCTTCTGGGCATCGTTTATCCGTTTGCCCATAAGTTCCATTTTGGTGATAAATTCGCCCCATTGCTTCTTAAAATTGCCCATCAATGACAGGATTTCATGGGAAGTCCTCTCCAGAGTAAAATTGTCGATTGACTGTCTTATTATGGCCAGGATGGCAAACAGAGTGATCGGTGAGCATGAAACGACTTTTTCTTTCAGGGCATTGTCAAATATGGATTCATCCTGTTCCTGAATAAATGAAAAAATCTGCTCATTGGGAATAAACATCAAAACGCAATCGACCGTATTTTGCTGTGGATTTATATAATCCCGGGTGGTAACCTGCTTGATTTTGGCCTTTATATCATTCAGGAAACTTTTCCGGAATTTTTCTTTTTCCAAATCGGAGTCGGCTTCGATATATCTTTTATAGTTATCAAACGGGAATTTGACATCCATATTCAATTTCAGGTCTTTGGGCAGCAGAAATGTATAATCCGGCTTGGAGCCAAGACCCTCAATGGCACGCTGTTTTAAATAATTCACATTTTCCTTGAAACCGGCCAGTCGCAAAACATCTTCGGCCATTCTTTCACCCCACTGTCCACGGGCCTGGGAACTGGACAATATTTCGCGAAGAGAGTCAGTCGTATCTCTTAAGGCGGTAGTCTGTTCGCCGGCCGATTTGAGCTGGCTCTCGAGTTTTATATTGGTACTGGAGACCTTTTCCAGTTCTCCGGTAATACGCTTCAGTTCCTGGTCGATAAGACTCTTTTTCTCACTTAATTCCTTGACACTTATTTCCCTTTCCGCTTCAAACTTTTCTTTGGCCAGTTTCAGGAATTCATCGGTTGATTTTGAAAGAGCGTCACGAGAAAGATCGCCGAAACCGGCTTTTATGTTTTCAACGACAGTCTCGATATTAGCCTGACGCAGGGCCTCGCTTTTGCGGTATACTTCCTCGGCCAATTCCTCGCCGGTTTTGGACAGGAATTTCTTAAAAACCAGGAAAAACAGAAAGCCGAGTAGCAGTCCAACCAGAAAAACAACAATTATTATGAGCCAATCCATAGAATTCTTTCATAATCAAATCCAGATTTCATAAAACAGCCAATATCGGCGAATGTCAAGGACAAACGGTTTATTCCATACCCAGCTGCCAGAAGAGAAAACTCTGCTCATCGGTTATATCTTCAATAATTTTGCTCATCGGCGTTCCGCCCGAATGGCCGGCTTTGGTGTCATAATGTAAAATTATCGGTCGGTCGGATGCGGTCGCCGCCTGCATTATCGCCGTCATCTTGCGGGCATGCATGGGATCGACGCGGGTATCGGCATCGCCGGTAATAAACATCACGGCCGGATATTTAACGCCTTTTTTGACATGCTGATACGGTGAATAGGCATAAATATAATCAAACTGATCGGGCTCGTCGGCCGAGCCGTACTCGGTAACCCAGTACGGCCCCATCAAAAACTTATGATAGCGCAGCATATCAAGCAGCGGGTAAGTACATATCACCGCCTGAAATAATTCCGGATGTTGGGTCATGGCGGCGCCGACCAATAAACCCCCGTTACTGCCGCCCCGGATGGCGAGCTTTGACGGATTGGTATATTTGTTATCAATCAGCCATTCGGCGGCGGCATAAGAGTCATCGAAAGTATTCTGCTTTCTCTCAAAAGTACCGGCACGATGCCATTCCTCGCCGAACTCACCGCCGCCCCGGAGGGCCGGGACCGCATAAACGCCCCCGTTTTCAAGCAAAACAACCGCCTGGGAACTATAATATGGTGTCATACTGGCGCGGAAACCGCCGTACGAGGTCAGCAAAGTCGGATTGTTTCCATCCAGTTTGATATCTTTATTGTAAGCCAGAAACATCGGAATACTGGTGCCGTCTTTGGAAGTACACCAAACCTGACTGACCTCGAAATTGTCGGTATCGATCGGCACGTCAATCTTTGACCAGATTTCTCGTTTCTCGGTCGAGACGTGATACAGATAATTGGTTGTCGGTATATAAAATGAATAGTACGTAAAAAAGGCTATATCACTATCCCAACGTCCGCTGACACCGCTGACCGTACCTATCGCAGGAAACGAAATCTCGCCAACATCACGGCCATCAGGTTCAAATATTTTAACACGCGACATTACATTTTCCAGATAGTTAACAAACAATTTGCCGCCGGCAGTCGAAAAGCTACGGATAGCAGCATCGTTTTCGGGAATTAATTCTTTCCAATTTTGCGGCGAGGGATTTTTTAAATCGCCGGTCATAATCTTCCAGTTGGGTGCGTTCCAGTTGGTTTTGATAAACATCCTCTCACCGATCACATCGACATCAAAAACCGCCTCGACATCGTTAACCAGCGTTTCAATCGGTCCGTCGGCCTGCAAATTCTTAAAGTAAATTTCTGTTTTTTCTCCTGAAGAACCTTCGTAAACATAGATAAATAAATACTTGCCGTCTTCGGTAATATTGGACTCGATTATCATTTCGGGACCATATCCCTCGCCAAAAATCATCTTGTCCGTACTAATAGCGGTTCCCATTTCATGGTAATAAATCCGACTTCCGGCCTCATTACGAAGCGAATAATAATATCCGCTTAAATCCGACGTCAGTGACAGGGAGAAATAATCACCGCGCGGCAATGAATCTGGATACTCCTCCCCCGTCTCGACGTCCAGTAATTTGAGAACGACTTCATCCTCTCCCCCGTCACGAATATAATAAGCCAGAACCGTCCCGTCATCGGAAATATCATACATCCCGACGCTTTTGGTCAGGTCTTCACTCAGGTTATGAGGATCCACGAGGACTTTATCCTCACCTTTCAGCCCTTCACGCATGTAGATAATATACTGCTCCTGCTCCCCGGTTTTTTTATAGAGAAAAAATCGGTTGCCCCGTTGCGAGGGTCTTGAAACATAATCGGTTTTTATCAATTCACTGAATCGCTTTTTAAGTCGTTCGCGCTGTGGAAGTGAATCGAGAATCGAATCCGTATATCGATTTTGAGCGTCAATCCATTCCCTCGTGGCCGGGCTGTTCTGATCTTCGAGCCAGCGATAAGGGTCTTCGATTAAATGACCGTGCAAAGTGTCAATGACAACTTCGACTCTGGTTTCGGGCGGTAAGAGCCTATCGGACGCGCCGCATAACGCCCAACCGACCAGAAATACAGCCAATATCGATAAGGCGGTTTTCTTATTTGCCTGATGCTTATTCATTACCTCAAGCTCCTCGGGTTTGTAAAAGTTTATATTTAAGGCAATGTAAACTATTTTAACCGAATAATCAAATCCGGAATGGACAACTCAATTGAATTTTCAGCATAAAAAAGGGGACAGGAAGAATCCTGTCCCCAAATAATAAATTAATGAAATTACGGACAATTCGGCGCCGGGCCTCCGAGATAGAGGAATGAAATCATATAAGTGGCGTCGAAGATATCGACAGTACCGTCGGAATTAACATCTGCGGCGTCCGGGTAGGGCGGCGGCGGACCATCCATGTACAAGTATGAAATAAGGTATGTGACATCAAAAAGATTATGGAGACCGTCATTATCGATATCGCCGCAAATCCATGTTACTTCGGTAGTAAAGCTCCAGGCTGCGCTCCAGTCGCCCCATCCCATGGAATTGTGAGCACGAACCCGCCAATAATAGGTGGCACCTTCGTCGAGATTATCGACATCGCAATGCGTTCCGGCCATGCTGGTATCCATAAGTTTGGCGCCGCTGAAAGTGGCGGAACTGTCAAGCTGCATCTGGTACATATCGGCGCCACTGACATTATCCCAATCGATCGTGATCGGTTGCGGAAGATCGGTGGCCCCGTCTTCCGGGCTAACCATACTCGGTGCCGGCGGGGGCGCGGTTTGATTCAGAACGGTCATGGTTACCGGGATATCGAGTTCCGGAGTATCCGGGTCGTTCGAGTTGAACGTTATCTGACCGTAATAATCGCCTTCCGGCAATTCAGCGGCATCGAAATTGACATTGACGACATCTTCACCAAATGGTGCAATCGACCCGGAACCGGGTTCAACCGAAAGCCAGCTGGCGGCATTGAAGAGAATCGCCATATTATCGTGGATATATTCGGCGTTATAAACGACTTCAAGCCCGTCGTCCCCGCCGATATTTTCAATTCCGATCGTTGAGCCGGTCAAACCGTCGCCATCAGCGCCCGGGACCATTGAGCCGTACTGCAATATAATCTTGCCGTTAGGCAGAAGGATTGCCTGGAAATGCAGTGAACCGGTGCCGGTCGTTGAATAATAATTGGGAATACCGTCAAAACTGACGATAAATCTTTCATTAGCGGCATCGTAATAATAATAAATCATGCCGCCCTTACGCGGATCGAGATCATCCCACCACATGGCAATCATATTATTGGGAAGTGCAGCATCGGGAATCGGGTCATTGGTCCGGATTTTGGAACCGCCACCGAATGTCAGGATACCATTGGAGCCTATCTGGAGAGTATTATAGGTATTTTCATAGAACGGAAAATCAAAACCGATAGAAATCGGGCCGGTGCTGTCATCATCGCCGATACCTTCAACCGCTGTCCCGACTGACGAGATATCCACCCAGCCATAAGCAGGACCAGCGGGATCATCGGAATCGACCCATGAGTAACCCCATAAATCAGGACCACCGTTATCCCTCGTTACCGGGGCGTAAACCGGTTCCGATTCATTGGTGATTGATTTCTCCGGATCGGCGGTGCGGTAACCGATTGGTTGAGGATTAACGTTTTCCTTTGCCGGATTGGTTCCGCGCTTGCCGTTAAACATCAGTCGAACGACGTTGTACTCCAGCGGTCCGGGACCGACATTTTGAATTGTCAGCGGTACCGAGGATTGACCTTCCGGTTCGACACTTTCTTCAATCGAGCTTTGAGCAACATAAATATCGGGGGAATAAATATGCAGATAAACCGGGATTGCCCCGCTCGGATTCAGTGGATCATTGGTCACGTAGTTTACATATCCGGTGAAATTACCATAATCCAAACTGGAGGAGTTAATAGTCACCGGTATCGAGATACTGTCATAGGCCGGGATCATCTGCTGGCCGGTCGGGACCGATAGCCAGCCATCGGAGGCGCTGAAGCTCGCTTCCAGTATTGCCTTGCCGTTGTTGTAAACCATCATCGTATCAACCGATGATTCACCCAAAAACATACTATCGATGATTTCGCTCGGCAAAGTTATTTCGGGATAGCAATAACCGGTGATGTTGAAACTGCTCGACCAGGAAGTATCGAGATTCGAGACGACAAGATCAAATACGATATTGCGGTCATTCGGCATATCGTCGGCGACGTCAAATGTGAAAGCATCGGCCAGATTAAGAACGCCGAAATCACCCGGGATTGTTCCAAAACTTTCCGTATCATCGGTGATGTCCACCAACGGGTCACCGGTACTCAAGACTGCAGTGACATTATAGGCGGTATCCGGGCCGACGTTCACAAGCTGCACTCCGAGTGAAATCGTCTCGCCGCAGTTGACGATGCCGTCATTGTTGCCGGCTGCGTCATTAATACTGTTGTCGTCATACACCACAAAAGGGCCCTCGGGCGCAATCGCCTGAATGGTCGCAATGTAGGGTGTTTTATGGTACGCGGTCACCGTCAATGTAACCGCCTCTCCAACCGGCAATTCCTGGTCAAAAACTATCGTCGCCGAACCGGTTGCATCGGTATATGCCGAGCCATAGAGCGTACCATCGAAATATATCGCGCACAGAGCGCCTTCAATACCAACTACCTCAACATCCATTTCCGGCATCGTAAAGATAATCGCGTTGTCGTGGTTGACTGTCATACTTTGCGGATTCTTGACCCGTACCTGAATCGAGGGATCGCCAAAAACGGTCCAGGTATCGAAATCATCTTCGCCGTCATATCCATAAGTCTCCAGCATCTGACAGCCACCATTGACAAGCAAGCCACCGACAGTGGTCTTGGCTTCGGTGACAAGCAAATCATTGATCGCGTCCTGGCCTTCCATCGGCTCATTCCAATCCTGATTGATGGTCGACATGTATGTCGCAATTGCCCCGGTCGGATTTCCATTATGAGTGGCCCTTAACCAGGCCTCGGCAAAACAACTCTGTCCGACAAAATCACCGTTGACGCACGCAACGCTGATTACCACCGGGAGCATCCAGTCATTGACAAGGGCGTTGACGTTAGAACTGGAAAAACCTGTCGTCGACCAGGCGTTAGTACTGCCATGACCGGTATAATTTACCCAGCTGCGACCATCGTTAATGGCTGTCGTTACCATAGAAGCGGTCGCCCCGGGATCATAAATCTGGTCAACGTACGTAAAACCGTAAGCTAACAGCAATAGACGAATATTATCTTCATGCTCCCAATCGTATTCACCGTCGTCACCGGGACCACCGGATGAACCGATACCGGTTGCTTTTTGATACCAATCGGAACCATACGGCGTTTTTTCATAATTAATCGATCTCAGCACCTGCGTCTCGGTCTGAGTATTGTTTTCCGCCGAGAAGCGCCCGACAAGAATCTCGGGATAATCGTCGCCACCGACCAGTTTGCCGTATGAAGGATCGGAATCCCCGTTGGAATATAGTGTCGGAATCTGTCCACCATCACCGACCAACAAAACAAAAGCCAGATTGGTTGTGTCATAAAAACTACTGATAAAATTATAAATCGAAGTTGCGCTGCTCCCAATCGAGGAAACATCGACGATCGTGGTCTTAATACCCTTTTGAAGTTTCCACTCCACCAGCGGCATGACCGTCTCATGGAAACTGTCATAGGTAATAATCAGCATATCACCGATTTCAGGAACCGAGGGATATTTGCTTCGCGCCTGATTATAGTTTATAAAGTGGCGACTGTAAATCTGTTCGAACTCCTTCACGAGATGGATTTCAGATTTATGGCGATGTAAAACATTGATCTCACCCGGCCCGGTATTTACGACTTCGACCGTGACCGAAGTATATACGCGTAATGTTTTACTGATCGGATTATACTGGAAGGCGTTCATCTCGATAACGGTGCCGCGAAAGTCACGGAAAATAAACGGCTCTCTGATATCGGCAATAACGCCGGGATAGAAAGCATCTTTACTGTAGACCGGCCCGAATTTATACGGAACGTCCGCAGGCAGAATCGTTCGCGGAAGACTTCCCTTCGAAGGCGCCACCGGCATCTGGGGAAAATCGATATATTCCGATGAGACAATCCTGACCTCCATGTGGGCATCATCGGGAATAATGATACTTCGGCAAATTCGCGGGACAGCCGGCTCCTCGGCGTTCAGCAATTGATTTTCTTCGCCGCAGTTCAATAAGTAATAGGTTTCGTTGTTGATGTCAATCGCTTCCCTGCTGAAAGCGCTGACGTCAAAACGGACAACCGTTTTGATGTCATTTGATTCCAAAACAGCGACGTCGACATCGTTTTGGCCGGTTTCGAACTCAATCCGTTCGGCCAGGACGACGGATGTCGACACAAGGAGCATAAGAGCGGTAAGCAATAGCCTTTTACCCATTTGTATCCTCTCTCTCTATAAAATAAAGTTGTTTATTTTTTTTCTCGATAGGTTCATATATTAACCCGGGAGTGGTAACCTGTTAGTATTTCCTATAATATATAATATAATGTATATCAATATTTTGACAAGATAAAAATCTATAAAATTTATCTATTTTGGGCAAGAAAAACCGGAGGGAATCATTGATTCCCTCCGGTCATATTAAATCAAGGCAGGATATTTTAGTTTTCCAGATGCAGCTCCTGTCGATCAACCAGCTGAATTACATCCCAATCATATTGCTGTTCATACACTTCGGCGATATAGTCGCCCGGCATTATACCGATCGTATACGCGAAAATATTGAAATAACAAAGACAATAAACATAGACCTGAGAAACATTTAATTCATAAAACCGT